>Ga0105044_10001315_pt1 | contig 32896 bp, 26 predicted proteins | sample MAT01_FD_78092 | JGI IMG/M metagenome (GOLD analysis project Ga0105044, IMG submission 78092) | Freshwater microbial communities from Lake Fryxell liftoff mats and glacier meltwater in Antarctica - MAT-01 | ecosystem: Environmental > Aquatic > Freshwater > Ice > Liftoff microbial mat | place...
CTAGGAACTGAGCGTTGTTTCAGAAGCGTTGTTTTAAGACATATATCAATTACAGGCCAGAATTCATAATCTTTCAGGAAACTCGATAGGGTGACATGGAGTAATGAATAGCCGAACAGGTGCTCGAACGACGCAAGACTTAGGTTTGGCAGTTGAAGACGATCTTTCTTTTCTAAGGCTCTATCAATTTGCACGATGACAGCCTGTAAGACTTGGCGGATCTATAAAGCTAAGCTGGGGTATAGGGGGTGACTCCTGCATCATCGTTAACGACCTCACCCCATTCGGCATTACACCTGATAGAAGGATTTTTGCAATGACATTTTGGAAAGACGGCTGGCAAAAGGGCACTAAGACCCTGGGTTATGGGCTGGCAACGGCGATCGCCCTCAGTGGAGTTTCATTGGTTTCTGCGGTGCCTGCGGCACGGGCACAGGTGCTATTTGAAGAGCAGGGCACCCTCAGCCCGATGCAAGACGAGTACCCCTTCGAGGGCACAGCCGGGCAAGCGGTTCTTATTTCAATGAGCAGCGACGTGTTTGATACGGTGGTGGTCTTGGTGGGGCCAGACGGCCAAGAACTGGCGTTCAACGACGACTATGCACGCAGTCTCAACTCCACGATCGTCATCACGCTACCCACCACAGGCACTTACACAGTGTTGGCACGGGCTTTTTCGGGGCAAGGCGGCGCTTACTCCTTGGCGGTCAACCCTGCAACGCCCTATGACTTGGCCTACTTCAGGGCCTATGAAAGCATCCGTAATGGCCAGGTTGAAGACGCGATCGCAGCCTTCAGCGAAGCGATCACCATCGACCCGACCCGACCCATGACCTATCTTGAGCGGGGCGATGCCTACTACGCGCTTAGCAACATTGATGCAGTTGTAGCTGATTACACCAGAGCCGCCGAACTCTACGAGCAGGCCGGAGATACGGAGATGGCTCAATCATTGCGCGAGCAGTTGGTCTACATCCAAGAAACTCCTCCTCCCTCTTTCTAGACCATGAACCTAGACCATGAACCTAGACCATGAACCTAGACCATGAACCTAGACCATGAACCTAGACCATGAGCATTGAGAAAGACTGAGGCACGGGTGACGAGATATAGCCGTAGCCATGATCCATAGAACCTTGATCTGTCATTCCCGCGCAGGCGGGAATCCATCTTGAGAGTCGTGCAACCCATGGATTGCCGTTTCCACGGGAATGACGCTGATCTGTCCTAAATTTTGTGACCATGGCCATAACGTCATCTAGCCCCAGTCAATCCATAAAAAACAGGTGTTGCTTTCAGCGATGGCATGAAAGCAACACCTATTTTTAGTCACAATTTAGAAATCGAAGAGGAGGAGGAAGCCCTGTCTTAAAACCCAGCCCTACGACCTCACCGCCAGAAGACGCAGGACATCGGCATGGCGTGAGCAACCTGACCTGAGCCTCACACCCATAAACGGCTGAGGCTCATGAGTCAAGGTTGGCTCCTCTTGCAGCCCTCCTGACGCTCCATCTACCTCAGTTGTAGCGACTTCACATCATTGGATAGGTGAATCGTATCCACAAAGCGAGCGGTATGAGATTGGCTAGAGATAACCAAGCTCTGGGTGCGGAAGCCCCCATGGAAGAAGCGCACCCCTTCCATCAAGGTGCCAGGGGTAATCCCACAGGCCGCAAACAAGACCGTGTTGCCCGACGCCAGTTCTTCGGCTTCGTAGGTTCTGTCGGGGTCGGTGATGTTCATTTCATTCAACCGCGCCACGTTTTCTTCGAGGGTCTTGTTAGCCCACTCTTTGGTGCGAACCACGGCAGGGTCTGCCACCAGTTGGCCTTGGAAGTGACCGCCCAGGCAGCGCATCGCAGCGGCAGAAATCACCCCTTCAGGCGCTGCGCCGATACCCATGAGCGCATGGATATTGGTGCCCGAGAAGGCGCAAGAAATAGCAGCGGAGACATCACCATCAGTGATCAACCGCACCCGTGCCCCGGCTTCCCGGATTTCTTTGATCAAGTCATCATGGCGATCGCGCTTCATGACCACAATCACTAGCTCTTCAATGGAGCGATCGAGACATTCTGCCAAGATCTTAAGATTTTCGGTGGCGCTCTTACGAATGTCTACCTTGCCCTTCGCCGCCGGAGGAGCCGCCAGCTTGTTCATATAGAAGTCAGGGGCGTTAAATAGGCCACCTTTCTCCGAAATAGCCAAAACGGCCATCGAACCTGGTTGGCCATAGGCACAGAGGTTTGTGCCTTCGCAAGGGTCAACGGCGATGTCGATTTCGAGTAACTCATCCGGGTTGCAGTAGGCTGAAGCATCGGGGAGAGTGCAAATACCCACTTCTTCGCCAATGTAGAGCATGGGAGCTTCATCGCGCTCACCTTCCCCAATCACAATGCGACCCCGCATATGAATTTGGTTCATCCGTTCCCGCATGGCTTCTACGGCCACTTGGTCAGCGGCGTTTTTGTCGCCTTTACCCATCCAACGGGCAGAGGCGATCGCCGCTTTCTCTACCACTTCAATAATCTCTAAACCCAGTGTCGCTTCCACCTGCAATACCCTCCCAAAAGGCTGATTTTTCGTCGCTTTTACGGCAGCGTCTCAGTCTCAAAGTTTACCAGACAGCGGGGTTGCTACTATCAAATCCCGTGAAAGCCTCATGAAAGCGCCTGTGATTCTTCTTTGACTCAGACTAAACTGGGTAAAAGAATACAGTATCAATCAAAATAGGGTGTATATAGAGCTAATCTTCTACGGATTGTGCGCCAGCCGACCATGATCAGACCCCGTTAAGACTGAGAATATTAGGAGATACCGCATACCAGGGGATACCCAAATCATCGGTGCCGCCATTCTTGCTATGCAACCAAAAATCTAGACCATCCGTAACACCTGATCTGGAAGCTTTTCTACGCAAGAACCAGCGCAGGATCGGGGCAGTTGGGGCGATCGCCAGCAAGGCAAGGCAAGGCAAGCTGTGGGGCAAGCGTTTGGGGACTAGCCTATTCGATGTCTTGATATTCAAAATCTTGGTTCTAATGACCTGATCAGCATCAGCCGTTGAGGGAAGAGCAATCTAGGCTCTCAATGTCTCAGGTTAATGCAACGGTTGCATAGATTCGGCTAAACGGATTCGGCTAAACGGATTCGGCTAAACGGATTCGGCTAAACGGATTCGGCTAAACGGATTCGGCTAAACGGATTCAGTTGATCAGATGTCGTTGGCCAGAATTCGGCGGCTTGGGTCTTCGGCTCCAAGCACTGGCTCCGAGGAATGAGGAACTGCATCCCCGGAAATAATGGACTGCATCGGTGGCAATGGATGCCCCAGGCACCTTCCACCCAGGTCAGCCAATTGTGTGAGTTCGACTCTGGAATGCGGCACGATGTCCATTGTAGAGTTTGTTTAAGGGAATTGCATCGTTTGAGTCTTCCTGAAAAATCGCTGATCTAGCTTTGCGTTATGCCTAGAGATTCTGCCAACAACCCGCCCAATACGAGCATCAGCGCCATCAAGGCGACGATGGCTCACCCTAGGCCATTCATCCAAACCCTCAACATCGGCCCCAAAATTGGGCTAGGCTACGCTATTGCGTTAGGGATTGCCACCTTGGGGACGGTCTTTGGTCTCTTGCTCGGTGATCGGGTAGAACGGCGAGCCGAAGCAAAACTGGCAACCTTTGCCCAAGCTGAGGAGTTAATTAACGACCTCCAACTGGCTATCTTGGATGTGCGCACCAATGAACAGCGCCTCATTCGCATCGTTCAAGAGCCTCAATCTTCTCCGTTTCAATATTCCATGGCCAAAATACGGGTCGATCGAGCCGATATTTTGCTATCTGATTTTGAGCGGGAGCTGCAAGAAATTGAGGCTAACCCCGATCTATGGGGGCGCGGCTCGTTGGTTGCACAGTTCTTGTTGATGAGGCAAACCGTCGCCACAGACTACCTCGAAGAGTTAAACCAGTTGATGGATAAAGGGTTTGGCTCCATGGTCGAGGTGACACCGGAGGAGGTGCAGCGGGCGATCGCCGAATTTACCTTCAGCCCTACAGTACAGCGGTTAGATGAGTTTGCCTCACAGCTCAATGAGTTAGTGGTCATTACCCAGCGGTTAGAAAATGATGCCGAGCGCGAATTGTTAGGCGCTAAACAGTTGCGCCAACAAATTTTGCTAGGCAGTATGGGCGTATCCGGGTTGCTGGCTATTTTCTTTGCCACCTATACCAGTCGGGCGATCGCCCGTCCCTTACGCGCTGTCACCCAAGTGGCTCGGCAGGTGACCGAAGACGCCAATTTTGATCTGCAAGCCCCCATCAGCACCACCGATGAAGTGGGGGTTCTGGCCTATTCCCTCAATAAATTGATTCGCCGGGTAAAAGCCTTGTTAGAGGCGCAGCACCAAGCCGCCGCCGCCCAACAACGGTTGCAGCAAGAGCAAATCTTGCAATCTGAAAAAATGTCGAGTTTGGGGCGCATGATGGCCGGGGTGGCGCACGAAATCAACAACCCTGTCAACTTTATGTATGGCAACCTCACCCATGCCAATCGCTATATCGAAGATTTGCTGAGCCTGATCGACACCTACGCCAAGCAAGTGCCCGATCCGCCGCCTCGGGTCAAACAGCTCATGCAAGACATCGATTTAGAGTTTTTGGTAGAAGATTTGCCCCGGTTGCTAGCTTCTATGCAAGTTGGAGCCGATCGCACAAGGCAAATTGTCATGAGCCTCAAAAACTTTTCGCGGATGGATGAGGAAGTGATGCATCCGGTCGATTTGGTTGCCTGCATCGACAGCACCCTCCTGATTCTCAACAACCGCATCAAAAACGGCATCCATGTGGTGCGAGATTATGCCACCCCGGCGGCCAATATTCCATCCGTTGAAGGATATAGTGGCCTGCTCTACCAGGTGTTTATGAACCTTATGAGTAATGCGCTAGATGCCTTAGATGAGGAGCAAGCCGCACGCCAGAAACCCGAGACCCTCGATCACCCAGCCGCCCCCAACTGGACACCGACCCTCACCCTATCCTTAGCCCGCCAGGGGAGCGATGCCGTGCGCGTGACGGTAGCGGACAACGGCTGCGGCATCCCCGAAGACGATTTGCCGCGCATTTTCGAGGCGTTTTATACCTCCAAGCCCGTGGGCGTAGGGACAGGCCTTGGCCTTTCTATTACCCGCGAGATTGTGGAAGAGAAGCACCACGGCACCATTGAATGCCGATCTCAACCGGGAAAAGGCACAGCGTTTATTGTGACGCTGGCCATTCACCATGCCATTCCTAAACAGCCCGCTCCAGCGGTGCGCTGGCCTACCGTTGCCAGGGCAGAAGCCCCAGAAGAATCAACCCAAACCAGACCGTCTTAGCCTGTCTGAGGGAGATGTGGAATGAGCGGTGCCTAGTACCAGGGGCGTAAATTAGCCTAGGGTCGATAATGGCTTAGGAAGTATGTTGGCTGCTCGATCGCTCAGGGGATGTGGTCGAGGTCGAGCAGGGGGCGCGATCGCCCCACTCCAAGGTATTATCATAGCCATGATCCATAGGATATTTATCTGTCATTCCCGCGCAGGCAGGAATCCATCTTGAGAGTCGTGCAACCCATGGATTCCCGTTTCCACGGGCATGACGCTGATATGGCCTAATTTTTGTGACTATGGCTATACATATGGCTATACATAGGTGAATCTCGCCAGAGAGTATTCGGCAGGATGGAACTGGTTCTAGGGCAGTTTCCTGGAATCGACGCATGGAAGAAACTCAGACATCAAGCTCACTGAGGCGAGCTTGATGTCTGTGCTGTTTAGCCAAATGTTTCGGATGAGGAGGGAGTCTGAGCCAGTTCTGATGAACGCCGCATCATCTGACTAACTCCGTACTAAGGGCACGGGGCTAGCATGTTTGACCAATACCCCTGGTTCTTGCTGGATCGGTAAGACATCTAAGACATCGGTTTGGGCGCAAAAGGCTAAGTCTTCGAGGCTCTTGAGCCGCAACAGCCGTTGGCCGTGGCTAGCCTGATGCAAAAGTGCGAGGAGGTTGTCTTGCCAGGTGAGGTAGAGGGCGGTGGCGGCGATCGCCTCATCATTGCCCACCAGATCCTCGATTGGGCAACCCAGCGCTATGCTCAGTCCCTGAACAATGGCTCCGGCACAAACCGTGTCTTCTAAGGAATAAGTGCCTTCCCAGCCAGAGCCAACGACCCAAACGATCTCGGGCTGGTGTTGTTGTAAGAAAGAGACTACGACGTGGCGGTTGACCAAAGCAGCGGTCAAGACGATCGGGGCAGCTTGAATGCTTTTGAGCGCACGGGTACCATTCGTTGTGCTGATGAATAGACGCCGACCCGTGACAACCTCAGGCGTACAGTCGAGGGGGGAGTTCCCAAAATCAAAGCCTTCGACCCGCGCACCGCCACGCTCACCAGCTCGGATGCGCTTAGTAGGCTCCCAATGTGCGCTGACTTGTTGCAATTCTTCGAGGTCGCTAAACACCTGCACGGCTTCAGCTCCGGCATTGAGTGCAGCGGCCATCGTGGTTGTGGCCCGCAGAACATCTACTGCGATCGCGCAATCCGGGATAGCATGAGCCGGGATCTGTTCTGGGGTGTGGTAAACAAAGACCTTCACAGCCTAGCCTTCCTCTATCATTGCGTGGGCTTAACGATTCTTATCTTATCTGGTTATTGCCCAGAATTTTGGATATCTGGGTATTGATAAACCCTAGCAACGAGGGGAGGGATGGGGGCGATCGCCCATTCCTCCCGCCAAGCTAACGCTGGAGAAACTACTCCAGCCCCATCACCTGGCGATACTGGGGTTCCATCCGGTGCAGCGCATGGCGCGGGCGGGGCGTAGCGGCGCTCACCACATCCCACTGGCTATGCTCAGACAGTTTTTGCTTCAGATGAGCCACATCGACCGTTGCCATTTTGCCGTCTGCAACGACCGTTTTGCCATTGACCCAGGCATGGTGAACCACCTGATTGGGGCGACCCAGCACGAGCAGGCCGATGGGGTCAGTGCGGGGCAGGAGTGAAAGATCGGTGAGATCATAGAGCACCAAGTCAGCGGTTTTGCCTTCGGCGATCGCCCCCAATTGGTCGCCCAACCCTAGCCCCGTCACACCCCCCAAAGATGCCATTTGGATCGCATCGCGGGGGGTGATCCAGCGGCGATATTCAAAATCGGTCGGGCAGTGCAAAATTGAACCAATTTTGATGGCTTCTAGCATGTCTTGGGAGTCGTTGCTAGCCGCGCCATCGCAGCCAAAGGTGACATTGACCCCGGCCTCGCGGTACTTAAATAGGGGCGCAATGCCGCTGCCCAGGCGCAGGTTGCTCAGGGGGTTGTGAACCACCGTAGACTGGGTATCGGCAAGGAAAGGAATGTCAGCGTCGGTCAGCCAAACGCAATGGGCGAGGGAGGTGCGCGCTCCCAAGAAACCAATGCGTTTGAGATGCTCGACCGCGCTATAGCCATACTTCTCAAGGGCCAGCATTTGCTGGGCTTTGGTTTCGAGTAAGTGGGTGTGGCGGCAAAGGGAGTGGCGATCGCTCAACTCAATACACCCTTTAAACAGCGCATCCGAGCACAATTGCATCCCCGTCGGAGCCGTCATGATCGAGATGCCATGGGCGGGGTCGTGGTGAGCGGCGATCGCCCGTTCCATCATCGCTAACACCTCTGCCGTGACCTGGGGATCAGTCTTAGGCGTATGGCGTTGACCTATGGGCATCCCCGTTTCTAGGCTCTGATCTTGAATCAGTGGCCCCACAAAGGCACGAATTCCGGCTTCGCGGTAGCCCCGCACCGCCGCCTCAATTGATTCGTCTTCGCGTCCGGGGATCATCGCCAAATGGTCTACTACCGTGGTGCCGCCCGTGAGCAGAGTTTCTACGGCAGTGCCCAAGGCGCTGAGATAAATCTGCTCTGGCTCGGTGGGGGAGGTGTCATGGAGTTCGGCTAACCACAATTCCAATGGCAGGGGCGCAATCAAGCCGCGCTGCCACATTTCCGACGAGTGGGTATGGGCATTGACAAAGCCGGGGAGCAGCAGTTTGTTGCGCCCATCGATGAGGGTGCCTTGGGGCGGGAGGAAAGGGGCGATCGCCACAATCTTTTCCCCCTCCAACCGCACATCCACCGTCCGATAACCGGCTGCACCGTCTAGAATCAAAACCTGCTGAATCGTTGTTACCACGGCGGAACTCCCCTGCCTTGACTGAAGCTTCTGTAACGTTGCATTGTACTCTCTGGCGGGTCTTTTCCTCTTCCTCAACTCAGGGACTAAACTCCATGTCTAGCCTTATCTAACCTACAAAAAAAACAGGTGGACGACACCCCGAATCCTAGGGTTCCCATTATTTTTCCAGCACTTGCATGACCTGGTTAAGATTCAGCAGATGGCCTGCTTGGACAATGGCGAAAATGTCTCAGCTAGCGGGATTCGGTAACCGTAGAGCCAAAATTGCGATCGCCAAACCCCCTAACCGTTGAGCCGCGCCCAAACCCCATCACCCCACACAAGCCCTAGAGCTAAGACCCTAGGCAATTTCCTCAAATCAGCCCAAGGGGTGATGCAACCGCCGGAGGATCGATCGACCGGCTCTCAAAAAATTACTTGACTGAATCTAAAACTGGCGCTAAAGCTAAGGGTCTAACCACCTGCTGCACCCGTAACGAGGCAATTTTTGTGCTGGAATATATTACCCTGCCCGACGATATGCTACCCGCCGTCGCGCCCTACTGCCATGCTGTCCGTGCCGGAGAATTGCTCTTTGTAACGGGGCAATTAGCCGAAGACCCAGCCACGGGCAAAGTGGTGCGTGGCCCGATTGACGAGCAGACCATCCGCGTTATGGAAAATCTAAAACTGGTGCTAGAGCATAGCGGCAGTAGCTTTGATTCCATTGTCATGGCTCGGATTTTTGTCACCGATTTTCGGTTTTTTGAGACCGTGAATGACATCTACAAATCTTACTTTTCCCCCGAGCGCTTACCCGGACGCACCACGGTTGGGGTGACGGCACTGGCCGGCTTTGGGGAAGTCGAAATTGACTTGATCGCCTACTGTGGCAAGTCTTAGGGGCAAGATGGAATATTGAGGAACCAGAAACGCTAAGGAGCCTCTGGCGATCGCCCAACTTAAAAGCCCCTGAGTCTTTCAAAGGGGCGATCCAAAGGGGCGATCGCCCCTCACCCCTTTTCCCTCATCCCCCTTCCCAAGAACTGCTTTTCCTTAAGAAGTGCTTTTGCATACGGAATTCAGCCCCCGCTTTCGCCTATTACTCAACCGTGTGTTTGTACATATATGGATGATAGGTGCCACAAGCTGAATCGATTAATTCTTGGCCATCGGTTTTGGTGGGTCTACTATGCCGCACCAGAAGCCGCCCAAGATCTGATTGAGCCTGAGGGTTCCAGGTTCCAAAGCTGAGCGGGATCTAGCAAGAACCCTGAGTGCCGTCCAGGGTGCCCATCGCTATCATTCCAGCAGATTTCAGTACGGTTGTTGATTTGGTTGCGAGTCCTATGAATCCTTTACTGCGGCCCTTGGGAACCCCGCCCACCGCCTGGTATGTCGATGCCGAAACCGCCGACATTACCCGCCCGCCCCTAGCGCCCCATGTCATCACCTTGCCCACCGAAACCAAGCGTCTGCGGCTAGACTTAGCCAAAGCGGCCATGGTGGTGATTGATATGCAAAATGATTTTTGCCATCCCGACGGTTGGCTGGCGCATATTGGGGTAGATGTCACCCCCGCCCGTGCCCCGATCGCACCCTTGCAAGGCATGTTGCCGATGGTGCGATCGCACCAAATCCCCATCCTTTGGGTTAACTGGGGGAACCGTCCTGACCTGCTAAATGTCAGCGCCGCCACTCGCCATGTATATGATCCCACTGGGGAAGGCATTGGGCTGGGTGATCCCCTTCCCAAAAATCAAGCCCCCGTGTTGCAAAAAGACAGTTGGGCGGCGGCGGTCGTGGATGAACTGACCATCGATCCCCAAGATGTGCGCGTCGATAAATACCGCATGAGCGGCTTTTGGGATACCCCCCTCGACAGCATCCTCAAAACCCTCGGACGCACCACCCTCTTCTTTGGCGGCGTGAATGCCGATCAATGCGTCATGGCAACCCTGCAAGATGCCAACTTTCTGGGTTACGACTGTATTTTGCTCAAAGATTGCACCGCCACCACCTCCCCCCAATTTTGTTGGGATGCCACCCTATACAACGTGAAGCAGTGCTTTGGCTTCGTCAGCGATTCCCAAGCCTTGATCACCGCGATGAAAGCCTGATCCCCATCTTTCTGCCTGTTTTCCGCCTATTTTCCACAGTTGATCCCGGTTCCTTAGCCTGTGGGTTCTCCCCACCGCTGGGGCTACCACAGACCGCTTTAAGCCCCCCGTAACCTTTCCTGGCCGCTTTCCGTCTGTGTTTTATCACTCCCTCATTTAGAAGGATGCTTGCCATGCACGCGACGAATACCCCCGCTCTTGATGGAACCCTAGTTGATGGCAGCCCACCGACCGAGGCCTTGCCAGAAACGAGAGATCTGGAGGCTACACAGCCACCCGAGGCATTGGCTGCCAATGACCATCGCATCATCCCCATCGTTAAAACACCCCACGACTACCAAGCTTTTCGCATCAGCCCCAAAGACACCAATCGGTTGGCGATCGTGTTCGATCCCACCTCTGCCAATATGTCATTGACCTACTGCGTTGAGATTTTTGATGAGGGGGGCAAAACCCCGCCCAATCGCCACCAATTAGCGGTGGAAATGTTTTTTGTGCTGAAGGGCAATGGGCTGGCGACCTGTGACGGGCGCACGGTAGCCATTCAGGCTGGAGATAGCTTGTTGGTGCCAGCCACAGGTACCCATGAAATTGAAAACACGGGGCCGGGGCGGCTCTATGCCCTATGCATCATGGTGCCCAATGAAAATTTTGCCGAATTGATTCGAAGCGGCACCCCGGCGGTGTTGGATGCCGATGACATGGCGGTGTTGCGCCGTTCGGATGTCTTGGTAGGCTAAAGCTGAGGTCGGGTTACCAGGAGGAATGAGGGATGGGTGGGTCAATGCTGGCGGTGCGGCCTAAGCAAACGCAGTCGATGCACACCCGCGACGGGATTCGCCTTGATGCTGATGTGTATTGGCCAGATGCACCGGGTCAATTTCCGGTGCTGTTGATGCGGCAACCCTATGGGCGGGCGATCGCCTCTACGGTCGTATATGCTCACCCCACCTGGTATGCAGCCCACGGCTACATTGTGGTGATCCAAGATGTGCGGGGGCGGGGCACCTCCGATGGCACATTTCAACTGTTTACCGATGAGATCTCGGATGGCTTTGATACCCTCGACTGGGTCGCCCAACTGCCCCAGAGTAGCGGTGCTATTGGGATGTATGGCTTTTCTTACCAGGGCATGACCCAGTTGTATGCGGCGGCCACCCGCCACCCCGCCCTCAAAACCATCTGCCCCGCCATGGTGGCCTACGACCTCTATGCCGACTGGGCTTATGAGGGGGGAGCATTTTGTACCCAACTCAACCTGGGCTGGGCCACCCAACTAGCCGCAGAAACCGCCCGGCGGAAGGGCGATCGCCAAGCCTACACCACCCTCTACGCAGCCGCCCATAATCTCGATCTGAGTGATCCCGTCTGCTCGCACTCGGCGCTCTTGCAGCAACTGGCACCCGAGTCTTTCTACCATCACTGGCTAGAACAGCCTGACCCCGATGCCCCCTATTGGCAGGCTCTTTCGCCTCAAACCCATTTGATGGCTGTAGATTTGCCAATGCTACATATCGGCGGCTGGTTTGATACCTATTTGCGGGGAACGATGGCGCTCTATCGGGCGATCGCCCCTCGCAGTCAGTATCTCCAACACCTGTGGGTAGGGCCATGGGGGCATTTGCCCTGGAGCCGCCGCACCGGGGCGCTAGACTATGGCGCAACGGCCAGTTCGCCCATAGATGCTACCCAAATTCGCTGGTTTGACCAATTTCTCAAAGGCCAAGATACAGGGCTGGTGGCCGAGCCTCCCATCACTTGGTTTGAGATGGGGAGCAATCACTGGCGATCGCTCCCTCAGTACCCCATAGCCCCAGCCCAGACGTTTTACCTCCACAGCAATGGCTTAGCCGGGATGGGCGATCGCCATGGCCAGTTGATCCCCACCGCTACCCCTGACTCGAATTGGGCGGCGATCCCAGATACGATCGTCCATGATCCCTGGCGTCCTGTTCCGGCGTTGGGTGGCCATAGCACCCTGCCCAGTGGCTCCTTTGACCGCGCCGCCATAGATGGCCGCAGCGACGTGCTCACCTACACCACCGCGCCCCTAGACGCTCCATTGTCCTTAGCCGGAGATATCAGGGTAGTCGTGCAGGTTGAGGCCGATGCCCCTAGTTTTGACCTCTGCGCAGTGCTGTCAGAGGTCTTCCCCGATGGGCGCGTGATGGCCTTTTCCCAAGGCTATCGACGGGTAGCAGCCGCTGCGATCCCCGATGTCGAACCCAAGGGTTGGGCGATCGCCCTCCAACCCACCTGCATCCAGTTAGCACCCGGCAATGCCCTGCGCCTCAGCCTCAGCGCCGCCTGCTTCCCCGCCTATGCCATAAATGGGGGGAGGGGCGATCGCCCCTCCGACAGCCGCCTCATGGAGGCCCGCATCATCACCCTTACCCTCAAGACCGGGCGTAATGGCACCCTCCTATCCCTACCCATGCAGACCGCACAGCCTTAACTCCAAGGGTTCAAATTCCGCATAAAACCTGAGCTATTGCAAAGATTATCCCCAGGTTTCCCTACACTTAAGGCTCTGTTCTATTCAAAATCCTACCGTTTGTGTTCCTGCTCTCTAATCGCTCAAAGCACTGGAGTAGCGATGATAGAGCACTCTTTTGCCAGCAATCAACGCAGCCATAGACAGGCCCCAACACGGCGTTGATTAGGTTTCCCGATGCATCGACAGCGCAGAGGAATCATAGCCTTCTAGCAGTTAAGTGAATACAATCGAAGATATATGGTTTGTCTATTTAATCTAGGTTGTTATTTCCTGATGGCTCTTTTAGGCTGATCCGTTTTGCGCTGATGAAACCCTACTCTGTAGATTTACGCAAAAAAATAGTCACCCTCTATCAACGAAAAGAGGGGTCTATTCGGCAATTAGCAAAACGCTTCCAAGTCAGCCCTGATTTTGTCAGACGCTTGCTGAAGCAAGAACGGGAGACAGGCAGCATCACCCCTAAACCCTACAGCCGGGGCAGCAAAGCCCGACTCAATGCAACCCATCACGCCGTTCTCAAGCAGTTAATTGCCGCTGATAATGAGGCAACGTTGCAGCAGTTAGCGGTGCGTTTGCAAGAAAAAACCCAGGTGCAAGTGAGTCCCAGCACAATCAGCCGCACATTGACCAAGTTAGGAATGCTACGAGCCAAAAAAGGCTTACGGAAAGCAAAGCCCATCGCAGCTCTACGCCTAAAAAACGCATGATCAAAGACCGAGCCGAGCATCCCACGGCCTGATCCTAGACTCATCTTCGATTTTTATGGATTGTTTTTAGGGATTAGCGCCAGTCGCCGCTTCAACCCTTACAGCCTAGACAGCCTTTGCACCAGTTGAGCTTCATGCCCCTGCTTATCCCTCGGCTAAACTCGCTTTTAGGGATTCTGCAAATTCAGCGATCGTCGATTGCTCATAATTCTCAAATGGCTGATGGATCCATGGATTATCGGCCAAATAATCCACATAATAGTCTGGCTTAACCACAGAACAGTCTTTGTACCAAAGCACCGCTGAGCGGATCTCATCAATATAAAACCCATACTTGGTGTGCAACCACGCAACACTGCGCTGGAGCGTGATCCCAGAATCTACAAGGTCATCGACTAACAAAATATGGCTCCCCAAGTTAGCTGTAGTTTTGGAGAGATCGTTAGAGAAGGTCACCGAGCCACGCACTTGGTTATCAATGCCACCGTAGGAGGCCGTCGAGAGAATGGCGAGGGGAAGGTCATAAAGCCGAGCCAAAACATCACCAACTCGAAAGCCACCTTTGGCCAAACAGACAATTTGGTTAAATTTCCAGTTCGATTCGTAAACCTGAACGGCCAATTTTTCGATACTTTGATGGTAATCAGACCAGGAAACATAGAGATCAGACATGGGAAGCTCGGGTTAGAAAATGGCAGCACAAAAAAGGGGCACAACCCATAACCAAGCATGGCTATGGGTTAGACATACCCTGCTGTGAGGTTGAGGGATGATGAGCATGATACAACTGTTGACCGTTCGACTGATCGGTTGACGGGCCATTCCAAGCAATTGTCTGGCAGCACCCGTCTGGCAGCATCGCTCGGCCTCACAGTCGCTCGGCTACGGAGCTACCCTCCGTGGGGGATAGAGAATTTTACCAGAATATCTAGTTTGGCTGCGTGCGTGCGAGGGCTAGATGTAGGTGGGGTGCGCTACAGGGGCAACTATCGGTTAAGCTCTAGGTCTCTGCCTGTCAGTTTCTGCAAGCCAACACATCACATCATGAATGCTCCAGAGAAGCAGGATGCCCCTGTCTCCAAAATTTCGGGAAATCTAAATTTACTGACCAAGTTGGCCTATGGGGCTGGGGACTTAGGCCCGGCCATTACGGCCAATGTGCTGGCGGTTTTCTTGCTGGTCTTTCTCACGGATGTCGCTGGGATGTCGCCAGGGTTAGCGGGCAGCATGTTGTTGCTGGGCAAGGCCTGGGATGCGGTGAACGACCCAATGGTGGGCTGGTTGAGCGATCGCACTCAAAATCGCAATGGTCGCCGCCTACCCTGGATGTTGTGGGGGGCGATCCCCTTCGGAGTTTTCTTTATGTTGCAGTGGGTGGTGCCGCAGTTTAGCAGCAACCCCGCCGTTAACGAATGGGCGTTGTTTGCCTATTACTTAGCCGTTTCCGTCGTTTTCAATAGCTTTTATACGGCGGTCAACTTACCCTACACCGCCCTTACCGCAGAACTGACCCAAGATTACGATGTCCGCACGACCCTCAATAGCTACCGCTTCACGTTTTCGATTGGGGGCAGCATTTTATCGTTGATTTTAGCGTTGGCTATCTTTTCAAACCGAGAGATGTCCCCTGCTCAGCAGTATTTTTGGCTAGGAAGCATCTGTGCCATTCTGGCGGTGATTCCGCTATTTCTATGTGTCTGGGGAGTCCGCCGCCGGGTAATGGAATTGGAGCGCGATCGCCTAGAGCAACCCCAACCCGCTCCGCTGAGTTATCAAGAACAACTCAAAATCGCCTTTAGCAACCGAGCCTTCTTGTTTGTTGTGGGAATTTATCTATGCTCATGGCTAGCCGTGCAAAACACAGTTACAGTCATCCCCTACTTTGTCAAAAACTGGATGGGCTTGGGCAACAACGACTTCACCCAGGTGATCATTGCGGTGCAAGTCACCAGTTTGCTTATGCTCTTTGTTTGGAGCCGTGTCAGCCGGCACATCGGCAAACGGGCGGTTTATTTTATGGGCATGACGCTATGGATCATTGCCCAAATCGGGTTGTTTCGCTTACAACCGGGCCAAATTGGGCTGATGTATTGCTTAGCGGTGATGGCCGGTTTTGGCGTATCCACTGCCTATCTCATCCCGTGGTCGATGATCCCCGATGTGATTGAGCTGGATGAATGGGAAACCGGGCAACGTCGCGAAGGGGTATTTTATAGCTTTATGGTGCTCCTCCAAAAAATGGCCTTGGCTCTTGGGCTGTTTTTGGTGGGGCAGGTGCTGCAAGCCTCTGGCTTTATCACGGCCACCGATGGGGCGGTTCAAACGAGCCAACCCGAGTCGGCTCTTTTTGCCATTCGCCTGATGGTGGGGCCAATTCCAGCGCTGGTGCTGATCATGGGCTTGGTCTTGGCCTATTTTTACCCCATTACACGAGAAGTGCACGCTGAATTGGTGCTACGGCTCGCAGAACGGCGCTCCACTCAATCCCCACCCGCTCCTTGAAAAGCGAGGTATGGCTATGGTCACAAAGGTTAGGACATACCCGCGTCATGCCCGTGAAAACGGGAATCCATGGGTTGCATGACTCTCAAGATGGATTCCCGCCTGCGCGGGAATGACAGGTAAATGTCCTGTGGATCATAGCTACAGCTACATAACAAAAAGCGCTGCGAGAATAACTCCCACAGCGCTTTTTATTGTATTGAAAATCTATACTAGCTCAGGCATCATCCACTGACCTCAAGGGGTCTTTTCAAGGCATTCAAGCCGAGATAGAAGTGGCCAGAGCCTTTTCTGGAGCAGCCGTAGGAATCACAATAAGGGAATGAGGGTAGGACTGGTTGCGGCTTCCCCCCCAATCTACGCCAATGACAGCATAGTTGGCGGCAGAATCAGATTGGAAGGTATCGCCAATCGCGAATTTCTTGGGAGATACAAAAGTGCCCAAAAATCGACGATGAATATCCATTAATAGATATCGCATAGAATCCTCCTAAAGAATTTAATGGGCACGCGCAAAAGATTAATTGGGACTGATAGCCGCCAACTATGGAGTTGATGGATTAACAGAATCTTGGGCGTGCAGTGCTTGAGTAGACCAATGATCGAATTGATCGATGCTTGATAAGACCCACTCAATCGCAAATCAATCGCAAAATTGTTGGAGTGACTCTGGGGGAAGGAGCTTGCCTAACAGCGTGCTATGGCAAGGGTTTGCACGAAGCCTCAACGCCTAAGAATGATCGCCCTTAAGACGTGAGAGCTAATGTTGAGAAGACCACAGACAGATGCTGATACCCTATCTGCGCCCTACCTTCAGAGTAAAGAGTGGTAAGTTCTTTGAGAAGAAGGTTCATCCCTCGTGCTGTTTCGTTAACTCAGCACAAGCAATAGCAAAACGCGAGGCTATTTAACTTTATTGAACCTCTACTCTTCCTTTATATCATCCTTATCCCAGAGAAAGAGGCTTCTATAGGCTTCGCAGTAGAGCTTGGTAAACCTTCAGGCTTAGCCATATTTCTACACAAAGCCATAGGATGAAATACTTCTAGGAATTTTATCTCCCATGGTTTGGAGAAATCTGAGACAATAATGTAACAAAACGTTGCAAGGCAAATGCAGATGCAAGTGGCGATCGCCCCCCTTCACGGAAAAACTTGGACTTGGCAGGGCTATGACATTCACTACGTGCAAGCGGGAGAACCTCGGGGCGATCGCCCACCTCTCTTGCTTGTGCATGGATTTGGGGCTTCTACCGATCACTGGCGCAAAAATATTGCGGAGCTCCAGCATGACTTTGAGGTGTGGGCGATCGATTTGCTAGGGTTTGGGCGCTCGGCCAAGCCTGATATTGCCTACACTGGCGACCTTTGGCGCGATCAGTTGCACACTTTTATCACCGCAGTGATCGGGCAACCCGTTGTCTTGGCGGGCAATTCTTTGGGCGGTTATGCCGCCTTGTGTGTGGCGGCGCAGTGCCCCGAGGCAGCGGCGGGCTTAGTGTTACTAAACTGTGCAGGGCCTTTTACAGAAGCCACTCCTACCCCGCCCCCAAACCCATTGCAGCAAGCCATGGGAAAAGGAGTGCGATCGCTCCTATTACAACCGCTCCCTAGCTGGTTACTGTTCCAGTATGTGCGGCGCAAATCCATGATTCGCCGCACGCTCAAAAAGGTCTACCTCGATCAGAGCGCGATCACCGATCAACTCGTCGAAGACCTCTACCGGCCATCCTGCGATCCCGGCGCACCCGAGGTATTCGCCTCCGTCTTCAAGTCTCCCCAAGGGGAACGTAACGATGTCCTCTTACAACAGATGACTTGCCCCCTCCTGATGCTTTGGGGGGAGGGCGATCCATGGATGAATGCCCGCCGTCGGGGGGCGCAGTTTCGTGAGCATTACCCTGGGTTAACGGAGCATTACCTTCACGCAGGGCATTGCCCCCACGACGAAATTCCGGGGCAAGTCAATAGCCTCATGCGAGATTGGGTACTTCAGACCCTCGCCCAACCGGCATCCCTGTAGCAAAATCTCCGGCGCTACGATCCCACCCTCTTACAGCGCGGGATCGTAGCGCTCAGGTAGCGTCTCCTTGGGCAAATAGAGCGGGTGGCGAGGGTGCCCCAATCGGGTTATGCCCAGACAATACAGCGGTTGGGGCACAAGGGCTTGGAGCACTGTGCGATCGCGCCCCAAGAAACTGCCCCCATTACCCCAAGCCACAACCACCTGCGCCGCATAGGTAATCGCGCCTTGAATAATGGGATCAGTCTGTACCCCAATCGGCTCACTGGCCTGATGCAGACAGCGCGGATGGGGAGTGCGGTAGGCAAATAGGTTCACAATTTCAAGGCCGCCGTAGCCCCAAGCGGTAGCAAATTGACGACACCGCCGGATAGTTGGATCATCTCGTTCTGCATCGGCAGTGCTGGGGTTGAGCAGAATCATCAAGAGCGTTGGGCGCAATGGCTCCCAGCAGCGCCATAGGCTGTAGCGATAGTGCCCTGTGGCATCAAAAAGTGCCCCCATGGGCGATCGCTGCCGCAAGGGTGTTACGAATTCTGCAACTGCCTGAGCAGAAAGGTTGAGGGCTTCCATACTGGCAATTATTACACCTCGACCATCTCAGGAGTTTGCCATGACGCCTCATCCATTCCGTCGCTACCGTTATTCCGTGGGTTTGATACCGTTGGGAACGGCCCTTGTATTGGGTGGGCTAATGGCGAGTTGTGCCTCTCTCCCCAACGCCGCCCCGAGGATGGAATCCATAGAACCCTCTCGGCAGGATGCCGTGGCACCGGAGGCAGCGATGGGGGCAGCGGCACCTAGCGCTGACCTGGCAACGGAAATGGCAGCCAATGTAGAACAGACGGGCGATCCAACGCTTCTCCTTCCTTCACAGATGGTGAAGACGGCACAGATGACCTTGGAGGTTACCTCAGTGGCGGAGGGGTTAAATCAGATTGGGGCGATCGCCCAGCAACACCAAGGTGACATCACTGGGCTACAGGATCAAACCCCAGAAGATGGCCGCGACCTCCATACCGCCCAAGTCAAGTTGCGCGTTCCCCAAGCCCGCCTCGACAGCACACTAGAGGCCCTATCCGCCCTGGGCACCGTGCGGCAACAATCGATCACAGCAGAAGATGTGTCTCATCAATTAGTCGATTACCAAGCTCGACTCAAAAACCTCCGGCAAACCGAAACCCTCCTGCTCGAAATTATGGAGCGATCGGGAGCCATGACCGATGTTTTACAGGTTGCCCGAGAAGTTAACACGGTGCGCCAATCGATCGAAACCATTGATGCCCAACGGAACCAACTACAAACCCAAGTGGCTTACTCTATCGTCCAGTTAGAGGTACGGGAAACAACGCCCTCGCTCCCAGCCACACCGCCCCTCGCCGAGGAAATCAACGACACCTGGCAGCAAGCCACCCACAGCGTCGGCCAACTCACGGTTGGGTTACTTAAGCTGCTGACCTGGCTAGCCGCTTACAGTCCCTATGGGTTCGTCTTAGCACTCGGAGGCTGGTTGTATCTGCGCCACCGCGCAGCAACCTCCCCAGCCCTCCACCCACCCACAGAAGCTGGGGCTGAATAGTCCTACCGTGAGAGGTAAGACGTGATATTGGATGCTTCAGATAATAAACCTATGCAAAGTTAGGCTTTGAGGGATTAGATGGAAGAAGATGGAAGAGCTTTGAGCGACCACTAGGTCGCGGCAGACCTCTTATTTTGTCACCCAAGTGAAAAAAAGAGAGGCTTTCAGCCTCTCTTTAGATTTCGCTTTTAGAGTTAGCGACTTTTAGCACGGGTGTCGGTCTGACCGCAGACAAGTTCAACATCCTCGTTTTTGGCTGAATCAGCCAAGGCAATGAGCATGCCCTAATAGGCGTCTTGCAACTCAAAGAAATCAGGGGAAATGTAGTCTTTCCGCAACGGATAGCCTACCCAATCTTCAGGCATCAAAATTCGCTTGAGGTTGGGGTGTCCTTCATACTCAATGCCATACATGTCATAGCTTTCGCGCTCTTGCCAGTCAGCACCTTTCCAGATCCAGTAAAGAGACGGCACCTTTGGTTCATTACGGGGCAGAAACACCTTAACCCGTACTTCCTCAGGCCTGTCTGCGTTGTCTGTAACCTTAGTCAGGTGATATAGGCTGACTAAATCTCCACCTGGCCCTGTGTCATAGGCACATTGGCATTGCAGGTAGTTAAAGCCGTAGGCATAGAGAGCCGTCGCAAAGGGGATCAAAAATTCACGATCAACCTTTAACACTTCGACGCCTAGATGATCAGGCTCTAAAGATTCATGGCCAAACTCGTTATCAGTCAGCCACTTAGAAACCCTACCGACTTCTACGATGGCGGCAGTTGATTCTTCGGGGGCGGGTTGTTTAGACGTATCTTCAGCCACGATCCACACCCTCCTGTTCGGCGGTTTGCAAAGCCGCAGCAATGGGCATCCCCATGGCCTGCATCAATTCTTTGGAAGGCGATTTGCGGGTAGTTGACGCTAGGTATTGCCCCGTAAGCACCGGCGCAACTTCCTTCATCTGGTGTTCGATGGTGTAATAGCGGTGAGAAGGCGCGATTTGGGCGCGATCCATGAAAGTTTCGTTAGAAATCTTTTTCCGCAGCTTGATGATGGCATCCATGATCGCTTCGGGGCGGGGGGGACAACCTGGGATGTAAACATCGACCGGAATCAGTTTGTCTACACCGCGCACCGCAGTGGGCGAATCCATGCTGAACATCCCACCCGTAATGGTGCAAGCACCCATGGCAATCACATACTTGGGATCTGGCATTTGCTCGTATAGACGCACCAGGGCAGGAGCCATTTTCATGGTGACCGTGCCAGCGGTGATGATCAAGTCGGCTTGGCGCGGGCTAGACCGAGGCAAGAGACCAAAGCGGTCAAAGTCAAACCGAGAGCCGATCAAGGCTGCAAACTCAATGAAGCAACAAGCTGTGCCATACAACATCGGCCACAGGCTAGAGAGCCTCGCCCAGTTGTAGAGGTCATCTACGGTGGTAAGAACCACGTTTTCAGATAAATCTTGAGTGACCGTAGGACGACCCACAGGGTTCAGGATCTTAGCTGTGGGATCGTAGTCTGTAGGGTTGGGGGGGGTCATGACCATTCCAATGCTCCTTTCCGCCATGCGTACACTAATCCGACAACCAAAATTGCAATGAAAATCAGAGCCTCGACAAATGCAAGTAACCCCAATTGACTAAATGCAACAGCCCAGGGATAAAGAAAAACTGTTTCCACGTCAAAGATAACGAAGACGAGGGCAAACATGTAATAGCGGATGTTGAACTGAATCCAGGCTCCCCCAATGGGTTCCATGCCAGATTCGTAGGTCGTCCGCCGCTCAACACCCTCGGGCTTGGGTCGCAGAATAAAAGATGAGACTAGGGCGATGACGGGCACAAGGGCACACACCAACAAAAACCCTAGGAAATATTCGTAGCCGCTCAGAACAAACACGCTGAAACCTGCCTGCGATCAATGCGTTATTAACAATGTAACCCTTTTTGTCGATTTGTTTAGACGGGGGTGCTGCATCTTGGCATTTGCTTTTCTAGGGTATGTCTCAGGAAAACTCTATACCCAGGATCTGTCCTATGCCTTGGATATTCAAATATAGGGCTACGGATGCCTATTATTTTTTGCGTCTTCTGTGTGCAACCTAATTTTGCAGGGTTGGGCTAAGGGCGCGAAGCCTGGGGATGGCGATCGCCCTAAACTACGGCAGAATAATGGGAATCGATTGCGCCGAAGCTCCGGGAAGGTGCTGTCTTCCACCGGGGCACCTAATCGGCATAATCCTTGGCCTGTCTTGCGTTAACTGGGTTTACGATGCCATCTCTGGATGTTGTAATTGTTGTGGTCTATCTTTTCACGCTGGCCTATGTGGGGTATCAGGCGTGGAACAACATGGAAGATCGAGCGGCGATGGTGCTTGATCAAGCTTTTCTCAATCAGCAATTGGTTGAACAAGGGTTGGATCAGGCGATCGCCCTCAAAATTCCACTCAAACCCCAGTATGGCTTTGAACCCATTGCGGATTTGTCGCTGACCCTGGTTAACACCTCCTCGGCCCCCATCTATGTAGATTGGGATCGGTGTTCGCTCACGAATTTTTCAGGGCGATCGCGCCGAGTGGTGCGGGTTACCCCCAGTATGAACTTAGACCTCTCTCGCCCTCAGGTTTTTAGCGTCGTTTCCCCTGGCAACGCGCTGACGGAGAAAGTGATTGCCGAAGATATGCTCAAACCTGGGGAGGGCGGCGCACTCACGATTGTCGCGCCTTTAGTTGATCTAAAACCATTGGGTGGGTTGCCGGAAGATAAGCGCCTAGAGTTTGCCCTCCGCCTGGTGCTCCGACGGGTGACCGAAAACCCCTACCACAACGAAGACGACCTCAATTACCACTCCATTACCTGCCGGTTTTCGGCACGCCGAGTTCCATGGGATGAGAATTTTCCATGGCGCAAGCCCAAAAAGTAATCCGCCTTGTCCGTGTTTAGTCAGATTCGATTCAGATTGGACAAGTCTGGCCACATTTCCTTCGCCGAGTTTCTTCCAATCATGGATTCGTCCTGGCATAGACTGGAAACAGGGAGGAGGCGACGAGGCGGCTGCGGGTTCCGTTTGGAATCTGAGGAAAGTCCGGGCTCTCGAAAGACCAAACTTGCTGGGTAACGCCCAGTGCGGGTGACCGTGAGGAGAGTGCCACAGAAACATACCGCCGATGGAGCCATGGCTCACAGGCAAGGGTGCAAGGGTGCGGTAAGAGCGCACCAGCAACGTCGAGAGGCGTTGGCTCGGTAAACCCCAGTTGAGAGCAAGGTCGAAGGAGCAACGGTTGGTCTTTTACCGGCTCCGAGGAACGGGGAAACCCGTCACTGCCAATCCGCTTGAGGTGTCTGGTAACAGGCATCCCAGATAGATAGCTGCCCTGGGCGGTGAAAGCCGCTCAGAACAGAACCCGGCTTATGTCCGCCTCTTCCCCACTATTTGAAGCAAGCTGACACGTCATCACAGCAGGCGACGAACGCCGCTAGTGCTGAGTTTAAGTTTCTAGCACCGTTAGATTTTGCAGTTGTGCTCCGGATAAACTGGTCGCAGGGATTGTAATGAGAAACACAACTTCTGAAGTTGAAACCCAGATTCGCGAATGTGAAACGCGACTTTACGCTGCAATGTTAGCCTCGGATGTATCGGAATTAGACCTGCTCATCGCCGATGATCTGCTTCTCGTGGGGCCAACGGGTGAACCGGCAACTAAGGCGATGGATTTAGAGTTGCATCGGACTGGTGGTACGAAGTTCTACGAGCTTGTCCCCAAAGAGTTAGAAATACGTGTCTGGAGCGAACACTTTGTTCTTGCGTTGGCTCAAGTTTTCTTGAGCGTCGCATATTTAGGAAATACCTTCACAGGTGATTGTCGATACATGAGAGTTTGGCGTAAAGACAACAATGGCTGGCAAATTGTTGGTGGCAGTGTAAGCACAATGGTGTGATGGTCTTAACTTTCCTGAATCTCGTACTCGTAATACTGGCGGAAGTTGGAGATGTTGTAAGCCATCGGTAGTACAGCTATAGTCACAAAAGTTAGGCCATACCAGCGTCATTCCCGTGAAAACGGGAATCCATGGGTTGCAGACTCTCAAGATGGATTCCCACCTGCGCGGGAATGACAGGTAGATGTTCTATGGATCATGACTACAGCTATAACTACTATCCATCTGACATTTCATGGCAGCGAACGGATGAAAGCTGCTAGTGCTGAGTTCAAAGTTGTCTGCCGCCGCTGGGTTTTGCCGTTCGTTCAAAACGCAGCGGCGGCAGAATCAAGGATTCTGTGCTCCCAGATCAACCCATTGACCCATCAGTTTTTAATTCCGGTAGCGGCGATGCCTCGGATAAACTGCCGTTGCCCCAGCAAAAATAAGATAATCACTGGGATCGTGGCAATCATCACCGCTGCCATCATCAATGACCAATCATTGGTGAATTGCTCTTGAAACTCGGCTAGGGCCAATTGCACGGTGCGGAGTTCTGGGCGCGTGGTAAAAACGAGCGGCTTAAAGAGATCATTCCATTCGCCAATGAAGGTGAATAGGAAGAGCGTCACCAAGGCCGGACGAGCGAGGGGCAGTAGCACTTGCCAGAGTGTTTGCCAGCGCGTCGCACCATCCAACGCGGCGGCTTCCTCCAGCTCGACAGGAATGGTTTGGAAGAACTGCCGCATCAAAAAAATGCCAAACCCATTGGCGGCGGTAGGTAGAATCAAGGCACCGTAGGTGTTGATCAAATGTCCCCATTTCAGCACCAAAAAGATGGGGACGACGAGGAGCTGAAACGGGATGACGAGGGTGGCAAGCAGGATGAGGGCGATCGCCTCTCGTCCCCAAAATCGCAGTCGCGCCAAGGCATACCCAGCTAAGGCCGAAGTCACAATTTGTAGCCCTGTCACCGCTAACGCGACGAAGGTAGAGTTTGCAAAGGCTAACAGAAAATTGCCCCGCTCCCAGGCCAGACGGTAGTTGGCCAACGTCCAAGTCTGCCCTGGGTCGCTGGCTAGGGGGGATGGGGTCAACGAAGTGAGCAGCACAATGCCCAAGGGCGACAGCACTAAGATCGCTCCGATCGCCAATAAAACAGGATTAAGCCAGCGGCTGATCATCAACCATGGGTGACTGTTGCGAGCAAGACCGGGGGATGACGGCATAGGAAAATTCAGCAATTTGTATAGATCAATGGGGCGATCGCTGGAACAAAACCAAAAGGATTCTCGTCAGGTCTACAACACTGGTAATACTGGCAAGCGATCGTAATCTGCATGTCTAGCGATAGAAATACTGGCGATCAGAATACGAAGATCCGGCAACAGAAGCAGATCGAGTAATAATGCAGATCGAGTAATAATATAGTGGCGGTATCTATTCAGATGCTTCCAAGGTTCCCGATTTTAAGTCATCGCTGCTCGGGTCGATCGATCCAGCTTACTCAACACGTCGGCAATGTTCAAAAATGGTCATAATGGCAGAGGCAAACCCTTGATTCATGAGCGCTTTGCCCCTAGCGTTGCCCCTAATAATGACTATTTTGGCGCACTCCCGACACTTCATTCACACCTCTGTAGCATCGCAGGATTAAGCCCAAAACCCAAGCTTAACTACCGCTGAATGCCTTCAACTTGAGTTCTTTTCCTTGGATGTCTTTGAGGCTTTCCTTGAATGTCTTTGAGTATAGTCGTCTGAACAGACAACCAAGCCAGCAGGTTCGGGGATACGGCCTAAGCCACCGTACACCTTGTCTCCAGAAAATCGCGCGGCCATCACCGGCCATCTGAGGGGTTATAGCCGCTTCCCTAGGGAGCAATCTATCCCTTGCCCCGGTGAATCCTTTGCCTTTTCGAGGCGAATTATTTGACAAGGTCAGCCCTGAACCCAGTAGAGTAGAGTAGAGATTGATAGAGTTTGGAAAACTGTGCCGAATTTCTGACTGAGTTGGTATGGGTTGCCAATTGAGGAAGACTACAAACAGTGATTCGGTACGCTTGATTCACTAGGAGATTGCAGACTTATGCCGCAGCTTGAGCTTAGCCCAGAACTAGACTTTCATAGCGAAGCCTACAAAGACGCCTACAGCCGCATCAATGCGATCGTCATTGAGGGAGAAGAAGAGGCATGGGGCAACTACCAACAGCTATCAGAGCACATGCATGAGCATAAGGATACGCTGCTGAGCCTCGCCAAAATGGAAAACCGCCACAAAAAGGGATTCCAAGCCTGTGGACGGAATTTGGACGTAACGCCAGATATGCCCTTCGCAAAAGAGTTTTTTGCAGACCTGCATACAAACTTTCAAGTGGCGGCGGCTGAGGGCAAGCTTGTCACCTGTTTGCTGATTCAGTCTTTGATTATCGAGTGCTTTGCAATTGCGGCTTACAACATCTACATCCCTGTTGCGGATGATTTTGCTCGCAAGATTACCGAAGGCGTGGTGAAGGATGAATACCTCCACCTCAATTTTGGTGAAGAATGGCTGAAAGCAAACTTCGAAACGGCCAAGGAAGAATTGGAAGCGGCTAATCGTCAGAATTTGCCGATTGTTTGGCGAATGCTGAACCAGGTTGAAGAGGATGCCCGGATGCTAGCCATGGAAAAAGAAGCCTTGGTAGAAGACTTTATGATTAGCTATGGTGAAGCCTTGAGCAATATTGGGTTTACGACCCGTGACATCATGCGGATGTCGGCTTACGGTTTGACCGCTGCCTAATTTCCCAGTCGCCTCATCAGCAAAAAGCGGAGCCTTGAAGGCTCCGCTTTTTGCTGATGGTTGAACGCTACGAGAACCCGCTAGCGTAGCCACCCACGCAGACGGGCGGCCACCTGAGGCCGACGCAGTTTTCGCATGGCTTTGGTTTGGATTTGGCGCACGCGCTCGCGGGAGAGGTCAAACATCACCCCGACTTCTTCGAGGGTGAGGGTTTCTCCGGTGAGAAGCCCATAGCGCATAGCAATAATTTCTTTTTCTCGGTCGCTGAGGACATCGCTGAGGACGGTGTAGATTTCTTGCCGAAGCATGGCCTCGTTCATTTTGGCTTCAGGCGACTGGGTGCTGCTGTCTTCGAGCAGTTCCATTAGCTCTGTGTCTTCTCCCTTGCCGACCCGGTGGTTGAGAGAGAGCGATCGCCGTCTGACCTGTTGTAGGTTGCGAAGCTGATCTAAGGGCATATCTAGCGACCCAGCCAGCTCGGCCTCAGTGGGGTTGCGGTTGAGGTCGCGGCGGAGTTCACGGTGTGCTTTTTTGAGCTTGTTGAGCTTCTCAACGATGTGGATGGGGAGACGAATGGTGCGGGCATCGTTGGCAATGGTGCGGGTGATGCCCTGACGAATCCACCAGTAGGCGTAGGTTGAAAATTTATAGCCCTTGTCGGGGTCAAATTTTTCGGTGGCTCGGTTCAGCCCTAGGGCTCCTTCTTGAATCAGATCGAGGAAGGGAACGCCTCGGTTGAGATAGCGCTTGGCAATGGAGACCACGAGCCGCAGGTTGGAGCGGATCATTTTGCGCTTGGCGGTGCGGCTCCGGTGGAGTTTTTGGTCGAGCTGGCGCTCGGTTACCCCCATCTCTTTGGCAAGATCGGCCTTGCTGGGGCGATGGCCGATCTCGGTTTCGAGGCGATCGCGCAGCTCTTCAACATCGACCAAAAATTTGACTTGGCGCGCCAGTTCAACTTCTTCGCCGGGGCGTAATAGAGGATAACGAGCCATCTCTTTAAAGAAAGCTCCAACGGCATCGTCAGACGCCGTTTTTCGATAACCCGGCGCATAGTCTGCTACCAGATCCTCAATGACTTCTCGGGCAAAGATCTTTTCATCGTCAGCGGAGCTGCCTTCCAGGGGGAAGCCTTCTAAGACCTCAAATGCGGGCACCCTTTCACTCTCCTCTGGGAGCAGAGTCGGGTCAATTAGCTCTGCTTCGGAGGTCTCTAGATCCAACTTAGAAAAGTGGTCGCTCTCAGGATATTCATCCACGCTGAGAATGGAGGATAGGCCACCCCGAGCTTCGACGCTTTCAGGTTCCGAATTTGGATGAAATCGTGCGGCCATAGGGGGGGCTTTTCCTGGAGGTTCGAGGTTTACTAGGACGTGAAATGATGGGGGCGATCGCATCTCCCCACAGCATCATCTAGATGAGATCTACGAAGAGGCACACCCTTAAAATGGAGAAGCAAGCAGTAACTTTGCCCCTATCTTACGACTTTGAACGGAATTACCAAATACTTTATAGACCGCTTATCGCATTTTCGCAAATAGATGAAAGGAATTATTTATTGTTTTCTTACTATGTGATCAGGTTTTCTTGATAAGTGCAAGATCTTTATCCTAGTCAACTATCGAATTTATCGATCTAACATCTATCGAGAAATTTGATCATTTGCTGGTTTTATGGTGCTTTTTACTTAGATAAGAAGGGATGATCTGTCCAATAAATAGATAGTTGATGAGCATGACTTTACTACAGTGATCTATAAATGCAAGGCTACGCCATATTCCTTAATCTTTTTATAGAAGATACGTTAGGGATTGAATGGATCGGTGAGATGCCATGTTTAAATTCTGAGGGAGAGATAAGGATGAAAATTTGAGGAGGGGGCGATCGCCCATTGATGGGTGTCGAGATCTCTGTCTACGGAATCTAACTGATAGATTTTTCAGATCACGACGGATAAGATCCGCAAATTTATCCCGATCTAAGGCAGATATTTTTTCGATCAAAAGGCTATTTAAACGCGACTTAAAATCCTCCAGCGAGGACTTTAGCATTCCAAAACACTGACCTCCAAAACTTGTCATCAAAGGCCACAATGCAATCCTAGAGAGGGTTTCAGATCGACAAGAAAATCTTCTTCCCAGCCCAATAGGCTCTGCTGAACATCTGATTTACACTGATCAAGGGCACCCTTCCGGAAGGGGTCGGCAGTCCTAGCGTTGGAGTGGATCCATCCGCCCCTATGCTCCCTAGTTTTGACCGAAAGGCCAGTGTGACGAGATCCAGCGCAGACAATTTTGGCTGGGTCGCTGGGGGTCACATGGCTGCGTCATGCCCGTTGCGATGTCCGTGATTCCAATTCGTGATTCCAATTCGTGATTCCAATTCATGTTGTTATGGGAGAGCTTTAGTGTCTGACCGCTCCAATCCTCTCGGAACTCCTACAACTGCCCCTAAATCATGGGTGGAAGTATTTTTCGATTGTCCGGGAACCACCGAGAGCTACCTTTACGGTATCCCCCATGAGTTTTCTGTAGAGCCAGGCGATATTGTCAGTGTGCCGTTTGGCTCTCAGCAGATGGGAGGGTTAGCGATACGTACCTTAGCCGTTTTACCCCCTGGGCTAAAGCCAGATCAGATTCGTTTTGTGGAAGATGTGGTGGGGCGGGGGTTCTTTCCAGCGTCGTATTGGGCCGTCTTGCAGCAAGTTGCTGACTATTACTGCACCTCGTTGATCCAAGTAGTACGAACAGCACTGCCGCCTGGCTTATTGCGGCGATCGCAACGCCGGATCCGGCTGACCCCAGCCTTCGACCCAGCAGACCCGCGAATCTCCTTGGCCACGCCCCACGCCCAAGCCATCCTGGCCGCGCTGCACAAAAGTGCCACGGGCAACTACACCTGGAAACACCTCCAGCGGCAAGTGCAGCGGGCCCGACAGGGGGTGCGTGAGTTGATCGCCCTGGGCTGGGTTGAAAGCTACCTAGAACCGCCAAAACCCGTTCAGCCAAAACAGCAGCAGGCCGTCACCCTCACAGAACCCGGCCACACCGACTTAAGTGGGCGGCAACAGGAAGTGGTCGATGTTTTGCGGCGGCAGGGCGGCGAAATGTGGGTGCAGGCGGTGTTGCAACAATGCCGCACCAGTTCCTCTGTGGTGCGAGCCTTAGAACAAAAAGGCTGGGTTGTGGTGCAGAACCGAGAAGTGCTGCGCCAGGAAGTCGCGGGTGGCATTCCTGGCGATGTGCCGCAGGCGTTGACCGTGGCTCAAGCAATGGCGGTAGGGGCGATCGCCCAACTTCAAGGCTTTTGTCGGGTGGTTTTGCATGGGGTAACGGGGTCGGGCAAAACCGAGGTTTACTTACAGGCGATCGCCCCGATCTTGCAGCGGGGGCAGTCAGCCCTGGTATTGGTGCCCGAAATTGGCCTTACCCCCCAACTCACCGATCGCTTTCAGGCACGGTTTGGGGCTAACGTCCGGGTTTACCACAGCGCCCTATCTGAGGGCGAACGCTACGACACTTGGCGGCAAATGCTCACCGCCCAACCCCAGGTGATCATCGGCACCCGCTCGGCCATCTTCGCGCCCCTCCATCATCTGGGGATGATCATCTTAGATGAAGAACATGATGGCAGCTTTAAGCAAGATCAACCCGCCCCCTGCTACCATACCCGCCAAGTCGCCCAATGGCGCGCCCAAGCCGCCCAATGCCCCCTCATCCTAGGGTCTGCCACCCCCGCCATCGAAACCTGGCAATGTGCCACCCAGGCGGCTCCATCTGCCGATCCTCCGATCGATGGGTCACCCGTGGGTTTACCTTCAGCCGATCTACGCAGAACCGATCGAGACAAAGCCGATCTGCACAGCATAGAGTCGGTCGATCCATCTCTCCCCGCCGTCCATCCATCCATAGATTCAGCAGATTCAGCAGAGATAGCAGAGATAGCAGAGATAGCATTAGCTGAATCTATAAATAATTCAGCCGCAAGTAATTTAGCCGATTTAGCTGAACCGTCTACGGATCTGGCCAAGGATTTAGGCAATCTGCCAGGGGATTTAGCAGATTTAGGCGATCCCGCTACTCGATTAACCCATCCTGGCAATGAATCGGTGGATGGCCTAGTCTTGAACCAAACTGGGATCGATCTCGGCCATTTGTCGGCAGAGGTAAGGGGCGATCGCCCCTTGTCTGATCCATGGCAAAGCCCGATCCCCACCCTTTACCTATCCTTGCCCGAACGGATCCATGCCCGTCCTCTGCCCCCGATCCAAATTGTGGATATGCGGCAAGAATTTCGCCAGGGTCATCGCTCCATCTTCAGCCGTTCTTTGCAAGATGCCCTTTTAGCATTGCAAGACCAGCAGGGTTTAAAAGAAAAGCGCCAGCAAGGGGTGCTCTTTATCCATCGGCGTGGCCACAGCACCTTTGTTTCATGCCGCAGTTGTGGCCATGTCATCAATTGCCCCCATTGCGACATTTCCCTCACCTATCACCAACCCCATGCCCAGCACGCGGCCACCCTGCGTTGCCATTACTGTGGCTATGGCCGAGCCTATCCTGCGGCCTGCCCAGAGTGCCAATCTCCCTACCTCAAGCAATTTGGCAGCGGCACCCAGCGGGTTGTGGAAGAACTCACGCGCCAGTTTCCCGGTCTGACCTGTATTCGCTTTGATAGCGACACAACGCGCACCAAAGGGTCGCACCGAGCGCTGCTCACGCGCTTTGCCCAGGGGGATGCAGATTTGCTGGTGGGCACGCAGATGCTCGCCAAGGGCATCGACTTGCCCCAAGTAACCCTGGTGGGCATCGTGGCGGCGGATGGGCTACTCCACCTCGCCGATTATCGGGCAGGAGAGCGGGCGTTTCAGACCTTGCTCCAAGTGGCGGGGCGGGCGGGGCGCGGGTCAGAACCGGGGCGAGTGATCCTACAAACCTATTCCCCGCTGCATCCGGTTGTTGAGGCCGTCCAGCGCCAAGACTATGCAGCCTTTGCCCAGCAAGAGTTATCAGAACGGGAGGCGCTGCGGTATCCTCCGTTTAGCCAGTTGATTTTGCTGCGCATGAGTGGCCCCCAAGAGGCAGAGGTGGAAGCTGCTGCCCTGAAGCTGGCTCAGGTGCTAGGGGCGATCGCCCCTCAATGGGAACAACTCGGCCCCGTTCCGGCGGTGGTGGCGCGGGTTGCTCGCCTCTTTCGGTGGCAGATCATGCTGCGGGGCACCCTCGACGAAAACCCAGGGGCGATCGCCTGGGAAGAGGTGCGATCGCACTGCCCCCGCAACATCAACCTCACCGTCGATGTAGACCCGCTCAACTTTTGGTAGCCATAATACGTAGCCGCAATATGTAGCCACAAGATATAAAGACCAATCATTTTGCTCAAAATTGCGCTTCAGGCAAGACCACATAGAATCAATGCCAACCGACTGCGCCACTCCAAGCCCCAGGAATCAGGGTCAGCGTTAAGGATTGATGACTAAAGACAATCAAGGGGCAACCAATAGACAAAAAACACGACTCGAAGCATACTTTCAAAAAAGGCTTGAACCCAGGAACCAAAAGGGGCTGAAGCCGCACCTCAACCCATGGAGCGCCAATCAAATTGACCACCAAGATGCCCTTACTCTAAAAAATTCCGTATTTTCTGGGAGAAAAAATTGCGCCAGATTGAACCCACTGCTTGCTAGGATCAACGTATAGGTCGGGCGTACTATATTTTAGTCACATCACCCAATCCTTAAATGAATCGAATCCATCCCAACCTTTTAACAGAAACCTGCGGTCATCTCCCACGATGCTGTCATGGATATTGTCATATGGATATTGTCATGAAAAATGATAAACATCCACAGGGGTTGCTTAAGGGTTAGGATGCTGTTCTGAATTGCAGCCGCGAGGAGACGCTGACATGAATAATTTTGTTTTGATGGCAGAGATCGTTCAAGAACCCCAATTGCGATACACCTCCGATAACCAATTGCCAGTTACAGAAATGACGGTGCAGTTTGCCGGCATTCGGGCAGAAGATCGCCCATCAACCATGAAAGTAGTAGGGTGGGGCAACCTGGCTCAAGAGATCCAAGAACAGTTTCATGTGGGCGATCGCGTCATTCTTGAAGGTCGTTTGGGGATGGTGTCCTTTGAGCGCCCCGAAGGCTTCCGCGACAAGCGCGCCGAAATGACCGCCCAACGCATTCACCGCATTGAGTTAGATGGCAGCGTCACCACGCGCACGTCCAACCCCACCGCCACTATCGCCCCTGCCCCTGCCGCCGTACCTGCCCCTGCCGCAGACTCTGCCCCTGCCGCAGACTCTGCCCCTGCCCCTGCCGCAGTCTCTGCCCCAAGCCGCAAGCCTGCCGCACCTGCAGCGGCTCCTAGCACCTCCGCCCCTGATCCCGTAGATTACGACGATATTCCGTTTTAGGCATGGCTAGATTCCTAATCCCTAAAGTCCTGATCCCCTAAATTTCTACTATCGCCATAGCCATGATCCATAGGCCATTTACCTGTCATTCCCGCGCAGGCGGGAATCCAGATCTGGTACTGAATCCGACGTTTATATGTGGGGCGTCATTCC
>Ga0105044_10001317_pt1 | contig 32893 bp, 26 predicted proteins | sample MAT01_FD_78092 | JGI IMG/M metagenome (GOLD analysis project Ga0105044, IMG submission 78092) | Freshwater microbial communities from Lake Fryxell liftoff mats and glacier meltwater in Antarctica - MAT-01 | ecosystem: Environmental > Aquatic > Freshwater > Ice > Liftoff microbial mat | place...
CGTGGTGCCGATCGCGGAACTGACAAAGAGCGGAAGCGCCAATTTGCGGTCGTCGACTCCGCACGCACTTACCATCAGCAATGCGGACGTTAGCCACAGAGCGCGCGGCGCGCGCTGGCGCTCGCAGTTGAACGCAACCCCAAGCACTCTCCGATACGACATCAGAAGCTCCCCTCAAGTAACGCCCCTGCTACAGGAACCCCACTCATTCCCAACATGGGTACGGCCCTCACATGTGCCTGGTGCTTGGGGCTCCGTGCATAAAAATCGACTAGAAATAGCACGCTGCTGGCAGCGAGGCTGGCGCCGCCCAAAGAAACGCCGATGAGCCCCTTGGTTCGCGCAGCTTTGGCATCCGCCACGAGCCCCCGATGGGCTTCGATCTGGGGAACGGTGCAGTTGGTGCTCGCGGGGCAAATGGCCTTAGCGTCGCTGTTGCTCGACTGATAGCTGGAGAGAAAAACGACCCCGACTGCCGTTGAGACGAGGCCATATCCGGCCAGACCATAAGCCAAAAATGGCTGCCCACGGGTGCTCGGGCCTCTGTCCGCTCCGAGGTTCTCAGACGCCTGTGCCGGTGCGGATGCGCTCGCTTGCGCGGCTTCCGCCAAGGCGGCGGTACGGGCTTTGGCGGGTTTCACAAGAGTTGTTGGGCTGTCTCTCAGGACGGGAACCTTCACCGAGACTGCCGATGGGCAGACGGGAACTTGGATCTCGGCGGACCAACTCTCCTTACCTGGGGCGGAAGCTTCGAGGCTGTAGCTGCCGCTATCAACGGGCATGCCGGTGTTCCAACTGCCCGGCGGCAATACGTCCCCGTCTTTCCTGACTACCAGCGCCTTCACAGGTTGATCGGTCTGCACTCTGAGACGGCACACTTGCCCCTTGAGCGCTGCAACTCGCTCTTCGGCCGCCGCTTGTCGCGCACTGTCACCCGCCGCTTGCATGGCCGTCGCCACCTCGCTGAAGAGAAGGAGCGCTGCGGCATTTTTTCCGCTCTTTTCGAGGCAATCAGCCAAGTTGAACTTGGTCGTCACGCGTGGCACGAGCGCCAAGCTCTGTTTGAAAAGGAAACATGCTTCCTCGCGGTCGCCCTCGCGCATGCGGTCAAGACCCTGAAGAAACAGATCACGCGCCTCTTCTTCGGGCGGCGGCCGGACAGCTTCCTTCTTGGTAGCAGCAACCGCTTGGTCTTCCGACTTCGAGTCTTTTGCTGAAGCCTCAGCTGCCATCACCGAAGAACTCAGCAGCGTCCCTTGGAGAACCCACCCGATGCTCGAACGCCACCATTGCCCACGCTTCATGTCATTACTTTTCGTTGAATGAGTTAAACTGCAAGTTGCTCCGCAATCGGGTCCACAGGGGGGCGCAAGCCTGATAACTGAGTTCTGGAGACTTGCGTGTGACAAATTCGAGACGCAAGTTTCGCTGTTGAACGGTCACTGAACGTCGCTTGCGGGTGGGTCCCCAAGCTTGCATTCCACGGTAAACGAGCCGGAAAATGTGTCGCACAGCCCGTTGGTCACCGTGACGAATACGTGAAATATGCCTGCTTCGGTGCAGGTGAACGTCGTCCACGGCGCGGTGAGATCTGCGATCTCCCCGCCCGTTGTTACCCATGTGTAAGCCAGAGGACGCAGCTCGGGATCCTGAGCTCGTGCCAAGAGTAGCGCTCCATCGCCAACCCGAAGAGCGGTGGGTGCTACAATCGCAAAATCAAGCGTCGGACACGATTGCGTCGTGACTTCGAGCGTCGCGTTCGGAGGTCGATTCGGTGAAATGCTCGGCACAGTCCCGGGGCTTTCCTCCTTGCCATAGTAGGAGCCACAGCCGCTCACCCACGCCAAGCAGCCGACGAGTGCCATCAGCTTTGCGTGATTTCTCGGCGTGAGCATTGCTTTCGGGGACGTTAACATTTTCCCTCGGCGGCGGTCGCGGTCCGTGTGCACGAGTCACGTTTTCTTCTTCGGAATGAACGCCAAATGTATCGCATGCAGATTGAGTGACTAATTCGCGAATGTTGCGCGACGCGCGCTGGAACTTCACAGCAATGTGGCTTTTGGGGCAGCGCAAAGCGCCTAGATTGGGCCGCGGGGAAACCGAGCGCGGACAAGGACCTGAACCATGAACTCACAAACCCCAATTGGCTTCCTGATGTTGGTGCTTGGCTTAAGTACTCCCGTGAGTGCATCGGCCGCACCCTTAGTTGGATCGGACGACTTGGCGAGCGTGACTCAATCGATCCTAGCCAGCTGCTCGGGCGCGACCGGCATCACTCCGAGCTTCAGCACGTCCTCGGCGGCTGAGGCTGCCCTCCGTGCTGGCACGCAGGAAGTGGCACCCATGACGCGATTCCTGGAGCCAGCGTTGACCTGCACCCATGCCACTCCAAAAGAGGCAGAAGGGGTGATTTTTGGGCTGGATGCAGCGGTTGCCCTCGGGGCTGCCACGGAGGTGAACGGTTGTCAGCTTGCGTTTGTGCGTTCCGTACCGGTCACCGATCAGAACGGTACACCTGGCCTTGATTGCCAAGGCTGCAGCGCAGGCACCTATCAGCTCACCGACTGGCGCGACGCCCTCCGGCTGCTTCTGGCTGGCATGTCACGCGATGCGAGCGCAGACCTAGCTCTTCAGCAGTGCAACAGTGACCTCAGATACTCACTAGCTAACTCCTGGCCGTCGCTCTTTCAACAACAGTGCTTGGGCTCGACCTGCACAACGCTCCGACACGTCTTTCGACCGGCTGACACCGCAGACGTTTCCGCGACGCTCCTCAGCCTCTTGGGCCTGCCCCAGGTCAAGCTCGATCCTGCCGGCCGCCCAATCAGCACGCCGTTCTGCAACGGCGGCACCTATGAGGACAACGACCCGATTCGCAGACCCTGTACAGCCGAAGAAGCTGTGTGCGCCGCGGACGGAACGCTTGGCCTTCTGCTTCCAGTTGCTCCGCCAAAAGGGGCTCCGTTGCCCGCGAGCTATCCCGTGGAGCCGTGCTCGATCGGAGCGTACGACTGGAAGCCGGCTCCAGAGGCTGAACTTTCAACCTGTCCGGGTGGCGGCGTGAATGTGTTCACGCTTTGCCTCGTGCCGGGTCGTGCGCTGCCTGGTGGATCGCTCAGCCACCAGTGCCTGAAGCTGGAAACGAACGACACGCCATTTTTGACTCCGAATACGGTCAACACGAAGGCCTACAACAAGTACCTTCGGAACCCCAACGGATCGCTCGTGCTCGATGACCAACGCCGCGAGGTGTACGGCGCGTTCTATCGCGTTCACAGCGTTCGAACGCTCGCGCCTGCTGCTCGTTTGTGTACCGAGCTCGGTTCACAGGAACAGCTCGGTTGCTTGCCACAAGCCAGCCGCTGCAGCTTGAGTTTGGCCCGACGCGTGGCCAGCAATCAGGCGGGCGTGAACGTACTCAATGTGAATGGCATAGCGCCCTCTGACGCCAACATCCGCAAGCTCGTCGCGAAGCCGCTGCCCTCCGATGTTTATCCGCTATCGAGCAAACTGTTGATGAATACGATGGTGGGGTCGGAAGAAATCGTGAACGTGTCCCAGAAGAACCTTTACGCCTGCTTTGGGCGCCAACTCTTCGCCGATCCAGCGCTCACCAACGCCGGCTACGTGCCGCTTCAGCAAAACGGCATTTGCCAGGATTTCGACGAGCGGCAGTGCGGAGCCATCTTCAACAAGAACAACTGCAAGAAGGGGATCAACTTCTGCCCTTCGATCGGCTTCGTATTCGCCTTCCCGCTACAGGTTGCCGTGGGTAACGACATTACTGTCTCTGCTTCGGCTAGCGACATTGATGATCCCTTCGAGGATCTGCAGTTCAATTGGAGCGCGTCGTTCGGCACGTTCGCCGACGTGCGATCACTTGCAACGTCCTATCGCTGCACTCAGGTTGGCAGCACGACGCTGACGCTCACCATTTGGGATGGGGCCTGTGACGACGTGTTCACCGTGCCTGTTACCTGCGTGGCTCCCTGACAGCAGGGCGTTCGGCCAAACCCATCACCCTAAGCGGCAAGGCGTGCGATTAGTTCGTATGGTTTCCGTGCGTGATGAGTGCCAATTGTCTGCCCATTCAACTTGCGCGTTTAATGCGTTTGGTATGCGTCGTCCAAGAAGAGGCGTGTGTGACGTTCCAGCGATTTTTGGCTGCAAATCGTCTCTCATACGTCGTGCATGGACCCCGTAATTGTAACATCCGCACTGTTAAGTTTCGAGTATACGAGTGCGGCTGCCGATTGTGGGCAGCGTTTAGAACTCAATACCGGAGGTCATTCATCGTGACTAAATTCTCATTTGCAAAAGCTACAGTACTTGCGTTGGCCAGCATTTGTGCCAGCGCGGCTGTCGTTGGATGTTCAACCAGCAGCGACACAGTCGCTGACGGCAGCATCGGCGACGTCGGTCTCAATCTAACGATCGCTCCGGGTGTGGACGTCAACGAGGTTACCTTCACGGTGACTGGCAATGGCATCACCCCGATCACCAACAAAATCCCAGTCGCGAACCTCGGTTCCACGGTCTCGGCCGTGATCGGTGGGCTCCCGGCTGGCGCTGGGTACAACATCTCCCTCACCGCTAAGTCGGTTGATGGAAAGACGGATTGCGCCGGTTCGGCTCCTTTCACCGTCGTTGCAGGTCAGACCACGTCCGTCAGCATTGCTCTGCAGTGCCGTGGACCGAAGACGACCGGTGGCGTGCAGGTGGGTGGCACGTTCAACAACTGCCCAACCGCTAACTCGCTTGTGGTCTTCCCACTCCAGGTACTTACGGGCGGAACCATCAGCGTTTCGTCCAGCGCAAGCGACCTCGACGGCACCACGCCGACGACCGCTTGGAGCGCCACTGGTGGCACCTTCGTGAGCGCTTCGGCAGCGAGCACCACCTACAATTGCAGCGTTCCAGGGAACCAGAAGCTCACGGTTACCGTGACCGACGGCAACCCCAATTGTAACGACACAGCCAGCGTTGACGTCATCTGCCTCCCGACCGGCATTTGTGGCAACTCGATCATTACCCTTGGTGAGCAGTGTGACGATGGTAACACCACCAATGGCGATGGTTGCTCCAGCATCTGCCAACGCGAAATCTTCTGCAGCGATGGCCGTAAAGAAGGCACCGAAGAGTGCGACGACGGCAACAAGGTCTCGGGCGACGGCTGCAGCAGCACCTGTCTCACTGAGCGTTGTGGCAACAATCGCGTTGATGCCAACGAACAGTGCGATCCCCCGAACGGCGTGACCTGCGACAGCGCTTGCAAGAGCATCGGCGTCGTTTGCGGCAACGGCATCAAGCAAGGCACTGAAGAGTGCGACGACGGCAACCAAGTCAACGGCGACGGCTGCGAGAACACCTGCGTCAACACCCCAGACGTCTGCAAGACCTGCCTGGCGACAAGCTGCCAAGCTCCTCTCGATGCTTGCAATGCCGCTATCGGCAATGCAGCAGCCGGACCCGCAATTGGTCAGCCGAAGTCGACCCTTTGTAAGGCCCTCATCGACTGCTCAGAGACCACCAAGTGTGCCAAGGGCAGCCTGGCTTCTGGTGAAAACTGCTACTGTGGTACGGCCGACGTGACGGGTTGTATCTCGGGCGCTGCTAACGGCCAGTGTAAGAGCCAGTCCGAAGCAGCTGCGGAAAGCGTCAGCGGTCTCACCGTTGGTCAGCGTTGGGTGAACCCCGCGTTTGCGGTTGGCTTCGGTGGTCAGCGCATCCGTTGCTCGCTCCAGAACTGCAACACTGCGTGCGGTCTGCAGTAAGCTCGAGTCTGCAATAATAAAGAAGGAAGGTTGAGCAGGTCCAAGGCCTGCCCCCTGGGTACCTGGCGTCGGCACGAAAGTGTCGGCGCCAGAGCCTTTTTGTGCGTTGTCCAACGTCGAGCACGATGGAGCGGTGGAGCGACGCGTAACAGGAACGCCTTGCACTGTTCACCAGATCGCCAAACGATGCGCGCTAGCTTCGCGGGGTCATGAGTTCGCGACGCTTCTCTCCAATAGCTTTAGCCGGTGTGGTTGGCCTCTTTGGTCTAGGGATTTGGCTGATCCTTTCCCCAGACGGAACCGCCAGGGAAGCCGCAAGTACTAACCCTGCAGCCTCTGCATCAGGCCACCTTCGTCATGGTGTTTCTCCTAGTGCTCCTTCCGAGCCCGGAGTCTCCGACAGTTGTGCAGCCTGCGAGGCCAAGGCCTGTGTCAACGAACGCGGCGGGTGTTCTGCCCTGTCCGGTAACGCGGAGGACGGACCGAGCAAAGGTCTTCAATCTCGAGCCAGCTTGTGTGAGCAAGTCCTGGCGTGCGTTCGAAAGACGGGATGTGCGCCTGGGGCGCGCGGTGTCGGTTACGAATGCTATTGTGGCAACGACGACGTCCAAAAATGCATCACTCAGGCCACGGCAAACGGGCCCTGCAGGGATGTCATCGAAGCTGCCGCCGAGTCCACATCTCCGATGACCGTGGGGCAACGCTGGGGGAAGCAGGAATTCGCGCTCGGTGCGGCTTTCCGACGAGTTCGGTGCGCTGCCGATCATTGTCGAGCGGAGTGTTTTCCAGGCAGTCAACCCGAGGCGAAGTGAAAAGAGCGGGGTGGCGCGCGCGTCGTTGCGCTCTCGTTCGGTGCTCCCTTTTGGTCGCTCTCCTTTGGGGCTTGTTCGGTTGCCAGAAAGAAAAGGCTGTTGCCAAACAGAACGTGTCCGCTCAGGCGCTGAGCACTCCAAGTTTTCGCTTGCTCGTTTTCACTGATCTACGAGGCACGCTCGAACCCTGTGGCTGCACAGAGCGTTCACTTGGTGGCATGGCGCGCCTGGCTGCGGCCGTTCGCCGTGGTCAGGCTGACCGAGTTCCGACGCTGGTCGTCTCGGCGGGCAATCTTTTTTTCGACTCTGGGCAGGAGCCGGATATTGCGCGTGCCCACGCGCTGGCGAACATTCTTGCACGTCTGCCGCTCGCCGTAGCGAACCCCGGACTGGCCGATCTCGGACAAGGACAGGAACTGGTGCGTGAGCTTGCAGGCAAAGCCCACGTCACCCTGCTCGCAGCCGGCGTTGAATTTGCCGAATCGGATAAGGCTCAAAGATCAGCAGCTGATTTTGAGCGTGCACCGAATCGAACACTGCCCGCCACCACCCAATTGTCGATTGGAGGCATCAAAATCGGCCTGATTGGTGTGACACTTGCTGATCCGACCGCCACGGACGCTCCCATGATTCCTGCCAATGCGCTCGCGGCTGCTGCTGATGCTGCAAAAGGACTGCGTCGCAACGGGGCTCAAGTTCTAGTTGGCCTCCTCACGGGACCCACAAAATCGGCCAGAGACTTTGCTCAACTTGGGGGCTTAGACCTAGTGGTTCGCGGTGGCGGCACCCCCACCCCCACCTCGCCGAATGAGGGCGACTCAAAGGTCCTGAGTGCCGGAGAGAAATCCGAACGACTCTTGGGCGTGGATGTCTGGTTGGGTTCACCCCATCGGATCCGCGTACGCGCCGAGGAACTGCGAAGAAATGCCCCAGAAGAGTCCGAAACACGCCGGCTTCTAGATCAATATGCCCATCAGATTAACTCTTCAAATCAGCAGCGTTTCGCAGCGAAACTGCCACTGCCGGCAAATCCCAAGGACGATGGGTACGTGGGCTCGCGCCCCTGCGCTTCCTGTCACACGGCTGCATACCTGTGGTGGAATCGCACACCGCATGGGCACGCGTACCAATCGCTCGTCGATCAAGAGAAGGAATTCCACCTGGATTGCGTGGGCTGCCACGTCACGGGCTACGAGAAACCTGGAGGCTCGACTGTGACGCACGTCGAGGGATTGAAAGATGTTGGCTGTGAGAGCTGCCACGGTCCAGGCAGTGCTCACATCACCGATGCGCGCCCGCCGCTTCGATTCATCAAGAGGAAAGTTTCGCCCACCGTCTGCCTAGGGTGTCACACGAAGGAGCACAGCGAAGGCTTCGACTTTGACGAGTATGTTTCCCGTCTGCTCGTGCCTGGCCACGGTTTGCCCTTGTAAGGGTACTGATCACTCAACCCATGTTCTTTAATAGAGTCACCTTTCCGCCTTCAAATCTTCTTCTTTTGGCCACAACACGCGTGAGGCACTCTGGTCTATTGCGATGGGGCGTAGACGCAGGATTTTTATGCTGAGATGGCGAATTGTTTTAGTTCTTGCCGGGGTGGCGGTCTTGGCCGTGAATTGCTCGGAAGAGAGCCAACGGAGCCCGCAATCGGTGCGCGTCATTTATCGCGAGCGGCCGGGCGAAGCTGGGGCGGCTGGGGAACTCACCGGTGTTGGTAATCAAGGGAAGAGCGGTGGCGTTCAAGCTGCTGTTGGTACTGCGGGCGCTCCCAATGCTGGCTCGCCCAATGAAGGCGGCGCTAGCGGTATCGGAGAGAGCGGCGGAATGGTTGGCGTGGGGGGTGCCTCCTCAGCAAGTGGCGGCGCGGCAACCGGTGGTATTTCCCCGACATTGACAGGCGGACGGAACGCGAGCTCTGGCGTGGGTGGCGGTTCGCCGAGTTCTGTATGCGGTAATGGTAGCAAAGAAGATGCCGAGGAATGTGATGACTCGAACACGACGAACGGAGACGGCTGTTCGTCAACTTGTCGGCAGGAAGCATGCGTCGCGTGCGAAAAGGTGAACTGTCAGGATCGCGTCGACGCCTGTTCCGCGGCGGTTGGCGCGGCCGCCAAAGGGCCCGCCATGGGCATACTGAAGAGCAAGCTCTGCGACGACATGATCCAATGCGCACGGCGAACGCAATGTGCGGCTGGTAGCAACTCAAGCGGTGAAAGTTGCTATTGTGGCACTGCGGACGTTAACGGCTGTATTTCGGGAATGGCGGATGGTTTGTGCAAAGCAGAGGCCGAAAAGGCTGCTGAAAGCACGGGGGGCCTCGTGGTTGGACAGCGCTGGGTGAATCCTGCCTTCGCGATTGGTTTCGCCGGAACATTTATTCGGTGCACGCTCACATGCTGTAATAGCGAATGCTATGGCGGTGCTGTTGGAAGCGGCAACCCCACGAGTTGCAAAGGCTCCTCTGCGCAGGGCGGTACAAGCGGGAGCGGTGGTGGTGGAAGCGGCGGCACTAATGGTAGCGGAGGCACTGGCGGGAGTGGCACAGGCGGGACATCGGCTCAGGGTGGTGCGTCATCATCGGGCGGCGGGGCTGTTGGTGCAGGCGGGAGTTTAGCGAGCGGTGGTGCTGTTGGGAGCGGCGGTGCTGTTGGGAGCGGCGGTGCTGTTGGGAGCGGCGGTGCTGTTGGGAGCGGCGGTGCTGTGAGCGTCCCGGCAGGAACCTGCGTTGGCGCCAATTCGTGCTACACCGACCTGAACACCAACGGAACACCAGACTGTTCGGAATCGCTGCTCGCCAACTCGCAATTCAGCGCAAGCGTTAGCGATTGGCCTTCAGGCTACTTGTCGGAGAGCACTTGGAATTTCAACGGACCCGCCAGCTGCAGTGGCTCTTTGGCCGCCACTGTGAAGACCGGACTCGTGGAGGGCGGAGCCGATCAGTGCATTTCTGTTCAACCGGGTCAGACCTATCGGGCCCGCGCCCAGTACTTTCTAGACCCTTCGCAGAGCGCCTCAACTCAAGCGTCGTTCACCGTTTCCGTGTACGCAAACGCAGATTGCTCGGCCCAGTCCCTCCAAGGTTGGGTGGGGACAGGCGCTGTTCGAGCCGGATGGACGGCTATCGGACTTGATTCGCTGATAGTGCCATCTTCTGGACGTTCGGTATTGGTGGGTCTGCACGCGACGCGAGATTTCTCCACCGATCCGGCTTCATCGGTGCTTTGGGACAACGTGGTGTTTGTTAAACAATAGTTGCTGAGAAGTTGTGGATAGGAGGTCACGCTTGTCCGTACGGATCCGTCTCTTGCCGACGTTCGCACTGTTAGGTGCAGGCTCACTCTTTTGCGGTCAGGTGTCTGCGTTTTGTCGGGCACGCAGTTGCGATCCGGATGCGCCAGCTGCGGTTTGCGCTCTCGATCCGGAGACCCAGTGTTCGATCGATGGGGTCGAACTCAAACGCTCGAACGCCTGCCCCGTTTTCGGGGTGCAAAAGGGCGGTGGCGCAGAGCTTGAGCTCAGCGACACTGAGTTTCAAGAAATGGTGGCCGCCGCTTTTCGGCTCTGGATGAATGTCGACTGCGGCAACGGTCCACCAAGCCTGGCCGTTCGCAGTGTGGGCATCGTACCTGCCAAGCGGCCCTTCACTTGCAGCGAGCGGAGCCTCAATCTCGACACCTGGTTCTTTACGCCCACCTCTTTCTCTGGCCCTCCGCCCTTGGGTGGCTCGACAGCAGGGAAGACGCAACCCAAATTCATCGAAGCGACCGGCGAGATGTTCGACGCCGATGTCCAGTTGAATACGGCGCTTTTCTTGTCTAAGAAATCTGACCCGGCTTGGCGCGGCTTGCTCGCCACCACCATCGCTCACGAAGCTGGGCACGTGCTCGGGCTTTCCCATTCGGCAGACAGCGGGGCGTTGATGGCTAAGAGCTACACACTGACACCCAATCGTCAGCTAACCGCTGACGACATTCGAGGGATCTGCGCTCTCTATCCCAGCATGCCAAGCTTGGAATGTTCGGTACCTGGCGTTTCTCAAGCGGCGCTCGATGAAGCAGCGTGCGATCTGGCAACCCACCCGGTCAAAGCTGGTAGTTGCGCCATGGTTTCTGGGGTGGCGAGCGGGGGTGCAAGTCATTGGCTTGCGGGTGCGCTTGTGGGGGTGCTCGCGGCGCTACGGGTTGCCTACACGAGCAGGAATGCGAAGGCGCCCAACAATCCGCTAGTTCTCAACGACTCCATTTGCCAGGCTCTCAACGACTCAGTTTGAAGGGAATCCTATAGGATTGCCCAGGCAAGCGTTCACGTTGGTCGCGAAGCCGCAGGCCCTCTCGTCGAAATCGACGCACTTTACGCCCGCGTTTGCATCAACAGCGTTCATCGGAACGAAACCTGCAAACAACGCAGCATCGTGCGCCATCCACTTACTCGCAAAACAGCCCGCAAGGGTGCGCTCATTCGTTGTGACCCCCTCGACTGAGTTCGACACGTTCTCAAACCCTATGGCTGTGTTGAGATAAAGGCTTCGCGCCAATGGGTAGGTGCGATTCAGCACGGTGCCCGGCGACGGTTCAACGCCGCCGATCGCCAGTGTGCGATCAATGGCCGACCCTATTGCTTGGATAGGTTTTCACATTGGTTGAATGCGGGCTTGGGAATGATGGTTCCCCGCGCTACGCCGTCCAGGTATAGGAACACGGAAAGCCCGGCGTTGATCGCGCCCCGCCTTGCCCAAGTCGTGCTTCGTTCATCTGTCCAAAGTGAAGGCACACTGGTTCCCATCACCTCGACGTTGGAGAAGAGCTGTTGGGGACAAATCGGCAGCTTCGCGCCAGCAAGCGCACGCTCAACGGCATAGGCGTCAATCTGCTGAGGAGTCGGGTCTGTTCCTGCTCCCGGCAGGCTCTGAAGTTCTATGCACCAGGGCAGACGATTCCCAGCGCTCAGCGTGTTCTCAACGGTTCCGAACTCCGTGCCCACGGGAGTGTTGCTCGGGTAGGCGGTTCGATCTCGGAGATCTTGGAATTGGAGGAAAGCTCCGCTGCTAGTATTTGCGGCTACATACTTAAGGCGCAGCACTCTAATTGGAGGTAGGTTATCGGCAGAACATATTCTCTGCCAAAAATCAGCATCGCCATTGTCGTCGAACAGCGGCCAACCGCTCAAGGTGATGAAGCCGGAACGCGCGGCATCAAACTTGGGGGGGGAGCCCCCGAGCGGGAGAACCTGCTTGCACAGTTCCAATGCCACCTGCAACATATTGGGAGTGCCTTCAGGGAGGGAGAACCTGCTGTTGCGCTGCCTTCCGAACACTGGCGTCGCGCCCACCAACTGAAGAATTGGAGGTGGAAGGTCCACGAGTGTTCCGCCTAGGCCCATCCAGGCAACGTAGCGCCCAGCAAGATCGTCGGTCGAGATCCCCATCGCTTGTGCATCGGTTGCGAATACCGCGTTCCTATTGTCGCCAGCACGCCCCGCCGGACCCAACAGGCCGTCGCGAAGGTTCGCCACTCGCGTCTGCCCACCCGTCAAATCAAGGATACGATCGGAGAGTTTCCCTTTTGAATCAGCAAGCTGACCATGACAGTTGCTGCAAATCATCTGGAACACCGAGCCACCAGGAGACTGTTCGTAGACGCGTGCCTCCGGAGGCGCGGCGGGAATTGCGCTGGCTTTAGTCCAAGCGAGCACATCAGTCCCTTGCCTAATCTGACTCACCGTCTTGGTGCTGCTGAAATCGCAGCTCGGCTTCTCCTCCCAGAGACCGTAGGGCAGGGGTGTCGTTGCCAGCGCGCGAAACTCAGGAGTGATCCGAACAGACTTAAGGGCTTGCAGCACGGCCAGCACGTCGCTGCTTGCATCGGCTAGGTCGCTTGGCAACGGGCTCGCAAACGGATCTGCTCGAAGAATTTTGGCGAAGTCTGGTCGCCGCGGTTTGTACTCCCCCGGAGCCTCGGTGACGTCCGTGATAATGAAGTGAGGGCGTGAGGGGACACCGAGAGGTAGCTGCTGGATAGGTTCAGGTGGTTTCTCTCGCGGAACGACGATAGTTTTGCCTTGCGTGTCCTTGGTCCCCACTTCAGGGTCCACGATATCCGTGGTATCGGGGCAGTAGTTGTAGCGCTCCCCAGCCTGATAAATCTTTAACCGCTCCTCGGCCTCCGCCACGGCTGCCGCATAACTACCGCCGAACGTCTGGGTGAACGGATCGTACGCAAAAAGCCCCGCGCTGGTCATGCTGAGTTCCTTGTAGGGCTGCACGGCCTCGCTGAAGGAGGGAAATTTTATTTCCGGGTCAAAACACCAGTTCCCAACACAGAACTGGCACAGGTTCTGGCCAGCCGGAAAGGGATAAGAGCTGAGCAGGCTACCTGGGTTTGCTGGTACTGCGACACATAGGCTTTTAGCGATCTCGTCGGCCGTACAATCCGCGATGGTCTTCTCTGCTTTTTTATCATCTGGCACCCAGTGGAGAGCAGTCGAGCAGGTTGCTAGCTGCGACTCAACGTTAAAAGTTTTGCCGTCTAGGGCCCCGCCGATACCGATGTACTTTGCTGTACCGCTTAGGCGTGCCGGAATGCTGACCATCCAGTTGCCCACGATCTTGGGCACTCTGCAGTCAAACCCAGAGGTATGAAGCGGCATGTGCGTAAAGATCGCTTTGCTTTCGACATAGGTGAAGGGTGTGTCGACATTGCGATAGATCAAACTCCGCCAAGGGGCGTCAACGGGCTCTTGCTCGTTGTTCGGGGTCACCATTCCGGTTGGCTTGACGTAGGGAACGGAACGCGGTGGCTTCGAGCCCCCTGCTAACCCGGAGTAGATGAACTTACTTGGAATCCCCTCCAGAGACATATCTGTCAGCGAAGGTGTAATGTAGGGCATATCCTTGGCGACCGGCTGAGAACTTATGGTAGCAAAACGCTTCGTTCGAGGGCTCATGCGATCCAACGGAAACTGAAAGACGCCTCCTGTCTCGGTGTCCGGCCAGAAGTTAAGGACCGAGGCCAGCTCAGGAAAGTTCGTTGAAGGAAAGCCGCGCGGATTGTGGCAGTGCGAACAGTTGCCGAGCAGATAACCTTGGGCCTCAAGCTCGTATTTGTTTCTGGGTTTGCGTGACCCTTGAGACTCCTCAAGCTTGGGAGTGCTCGCTGGCATGCCGGTAATGACTCCATAGTCGATGAGGCGCTGCAGCTGCGTCAATTCGTCCTCGCCCGCAGCCTCAATCGTTCCGCCCTCGCCCAGGGGTCGTCGTGCGATCTGGAGCGGCGTGAAGCCCAGGATGAAACTCGCGCTCGGGCTTCCTTCATGACACTGATCACACCGCGCCTTACCGGGGATGGCGTAATGTCGCCGAAGCCCTTGTTTCACAAGTTCGGCGGTGGCATGGGTCGGATCTGCCGCCCGCACCTTGGCTGCATTCACTTCGTCGGTGTCATAGGCCGTGAGCTCATCGGCAAATAACGAGCCATCGTTCAGCTTTGCTTCTTGCAGCGTGGCCACTGATTCATCGTCATTTTGCCACTTATACGTACCGTACAGCGCCAAGGTCTCTGTGGTGCCGTCGGCTTTCTTCACGTCCGGCCGTGAAACGATCAGTCGAGTCTCAATCTTTCGATAAGCAACATTCCCCTTGATGTCGATGACCTTCTTCAAGAACGTCTTGTAGAATCGAGTGTTAAGGGGGATGTCAAAGTCCTTGGTTTCAGAGTTGTAGCTGATGGATGTACCAACCGGCACCCGAACGTGACGAATCTTCTTTGCGTCATCGGCCCACAGTGGATACGCTGGCGCAAAGGCGACAACGCCCTCGCGCGCCAGGAGCTCACTGTCAAGCGAGGTGAGATCCGTCTGCTCCAAGAGCTTGGGGAGCTCCGTGGCTTTCGCAAATATATCATCCAGGTTCTTGGCGTGTGCGCCGGAAGCGAGCCTGTCCGGCACGCAGTTACCGATGTTGGTGAGGCCCTTGCCGACGGTCTCAGACAAAGTGAAAGCCTTCTGCGCCGAAGTTGCGGGCATCTGTGGGTAAAAGAAATCTGGGCTACCGGCGTCCAACCACTCTTGCAACAGTTTTGCGTAAGCAACGATCGGATCATCGGGCGCGCGGTCTGAAAAGCGGGCTTCGCCAAAAGGCATCACTTTTGTCGGATCGTCGCTTGTGATCCGGGCCAGCGCATTCCTATCCATCTTGGTTCGGAACGTCTCCTTCGTGACGCTCCAGCCACCCTGGGCCTGAGCCGAGTGGCAGCCAAAGCATCGCCCAGCTGAGGCAAACTGGCTCCACAGCGACTCCACATCTACTGGCGTAGATACTGGGGCTGCTGTGGCAGAAACTACCGAGGCTCGGGCGGGAAGCTGCTCTGGCTCGGCTGCACGAGCTGGAACGCACTGGATTGGTCTGACAAGAGTGCCCGTACCCCCCGTGCCGCCCGTACCGCCACCGGGCACTACCGAAGTTGTCCCTCCGGATGTCACGTTGGCGCTCACGCTCTTGGCTCGCCGCGCCGGATACTCATAAATGATGGTTTCCGATGGCGGTCCAGGAATCCTATTCTCGCACGCGTAAAGTGAGAGCAGGCTGACGAGGACTAGAACGGTTCTACTGAGCACCGGGAGTTGCGGCATGAAACAAGACCTCTTTGGCGTCCACATACCACACTCGCTCGACGTTTCTGCTTCGCCAAAGAAAATGTCACTTTGCGATCATTTGTGACATTTGCGTCTCGCCTTTGACACGCAAAGTTCACGAGTTGCGTCTCGAGTTTGAGGTTATGCGTCGCAGCGTTGAGGTAACGTGGTGCGCCAAGTACTATTAAGGCTGTTGATCTTAAGTCTGCTGCTCGGGGTGCCAGCCTCCGGCTGGGCCAAAGAGCCCGCCCGGGCCTTCATTGATCAACGGGACATTGAACGAATGCGAGCGCAAGAGCCGCAAGCGCTCACACTGCTTGAAGCAGGCGAGCGCGCCTATGCGGGAGGCGACATGAAAGCTGCTGCCGAGCTCTTCACACGCGCCGCCGAGCTGGCGCCTGAACGTGGCCTCTTGTTTCGGAGAAAGTGTCAGGCATTCACAGCCCTGGGCCGCCGCGTGGAGGCGATAGCGGCCTGCAACAAGGGTCTGATTTACACCGGTTCCCCGATGGATCTCCGGGCGTCCGTCGCTGCGCTTCTGCTCGGTGCTGCCCCCACTCCCGAAGACCTTGGGTCAGCCGCCCTCATGGCGGAGAAAGCTGTCCAAGATTTTCGAGCTGAGCCGTGGGGCTACGCCGCTCGTTGCGATATCGCGATCAAGCTTTCAGATCGTGCACTGTTAGAGGACTGCCTTTTCGAGCTCCGCCGCCGCGCACCCTCGCACTACGAAACGCGGAGAGCGGAGGCGTTTCTACCGCCCCGTCAATCTGCGCTTGGTGTTATTTGCTTCTGGCTGGCGCTGTTGGCGTTGGCGGCGTTCACTCTTGGGCACGCGGTTTGGCGCTCCTGGAGAGGCCGGCGGGGCTCTGGCGCGGGCTTGGCGATCTTGCTAACGCTTTGCGCGGCTCCAGGTATCGGATCAGCTGCGGAAGCGGTGTTGATCCCCGGTGCGGATAGTCTTGGGGGGCCCGAGCAATACCCGATCAATGACTCAGATCCTGTTTCAAGCGTGCCACCTGCAGGCTCCGCCAACCGCAATCCGATGGGGTTCGGATACTTCGTGATGGAGCTCAGTGGTCGCGCCGATCAAGCGGCTAAGGACAATAAACTGCCCCAGGCCATCCAGTACTTCCAGGCACTCGCCAAGGCCGTTCCAGAGAGCGCTGTGGCGTACTCGAAGCTCTGCGAAATCTACGAAAAGCTCGGTAACCGTGCGGCGGCACTGACCAACTGCGACATCGCCCTGAATCGCGAAGGCGTCAAGTTGGACGATTATTCACGTCTGGTGCGGGTCGCTCTCGCAAAGTCCGGGGCGCTTGAGCCGGAACTCGTGAAAAAACTGGACGCCATCGTGGTCCATCTCAACAAGACAGAGAGCACCCGCGTACCGGCTGCTCTCTTTCAGTGCGGGTTCGCCGTGCGCTTGGAGGACGTGGGGCGTCTCACCACTTGCACTCAGGTGCTCAACAAGTACGCGCCGAACGATCCGCGCGCGATCTCGTTCGAGTGGGCGCTGGCAATCAAACAAGCGGATGTGCAAAAAGCGGACGCGGCGATTCTGCGGGCACAGACGGCCAACATGCCTCAAGCTGCCGTGGATGCGATGGAAGCGTCCACGGAGCAAATACGACCGATCTGGGCGCGCGCACTTCACGCCTGGAAGCGTATTTTGGGGGTCTTGCTGGTGGCGATCGCTACCGGCAGTCTCGCTTGGTTCATGCTCCGCCCCAAAGCCGACGGGCCTGCTGCTCGCTCACTGCGGTGAGCGCAGGCGTTCTTGCCAGATCTTGAGCCCCTTTTCGTGCGATCGCAGCTGTTCTGGAGTGAGCCGGGTCTTCAATTCTTCCTCAAGCACGGCACTTTTTCGTTGTTGATCCAGCTCGAAGGCGCGCTGCTCCTCTTCTTTCACAACAACGGTGATTCTGGGTGCTGGCTCGTCCAACGCAGTCTGCTCGGTTGGCTGCGCTGGCGCTTCCTCCGGCTGATTCTTGCCCGATGTTCTCGGTATCACACCGGGGTGCACCAGCCTGCGAGCCTGTGAATCATCGGGCGCATCGCGCACCACTTTGCTTGCGTGGCGCAGCGTCAGACTCTCATCACGAGGCCAGAGCGCGGCAGCTCCAAGGCCGACAGCCACAAGCGACGCGAGCGCAATTGCGGTAAGCTGCCGTAGCTTTTGTTTGGCTGTTTCGGGGGTGTCCATGCGGAGGCTCCTGTGTAGGGAAGGGCAGTTACCACGGCGAGTGATCAGGCGCATGTGACAAGAGTGTTACGCGCCGAGCCGAGTTGTCGGGCGCAGGCGGGGTTGTATTGGTGGGCCTTTTTGCAAGGCAACGCGTGATGGCTGCCCTGAGCGAACTTGTATCCACACCCTCCAGGTTCAAGGGCCTGCCGTCGTACCAGTCGAGGGGTTTAAGGAGTTGGCTCGCGTCCGGCTCAGCGTTTCGCAGTGTCCCAACGAGCAAGCGGTCGACTCTCCCGATGATGCGATCCATGGGCAGCGCTGCGCCCTTTCCCCGATTCCAAGCATGGGAATCCTCGCTACTCGAACGATTGTCCCCCAGCACGAACACCTCCCCCGCGGGCACACGAAAGGAGATCTCCCAGGGTTCACTCAATGGGATAAAGGTAGCCAGGTAGACCCGATCCTCAAGAAACTCGATGAACACGCGAGAGATGGCCGAGTAATCCCTGGAGAGATACGGGTACGGCCCAGCTTCGCAGGTGGGCACCTCCCAGCCGTTGATCACCACATGACCACCACGCATCGAGATCACGTCACCCGGTAGGCCCACGACGCGTTTGATCAATTCCGGCGGCCCTTCGTGCCCAGGAAGCGCGCGAAACACAATGACATCGCCTCGTTTCGGATTCGCCGATCCCAATCTCGCATCAAGTCCCGGAAGACGCAGGCCGTAGGCCCACTTTTCAACCGCCACTAGGTCTTCTTGCTCAAGGCTCGGCAACATCGAGGCGCTCAGAATTCGGTAGCTCTTATAGAGGCTGTTCTGGGTGAAAAACGCCAGCACGATCGCCGTGGCGATGACAATCAGCGTCGCTCGTGCGCCAGAGCGACGAGCTTCTGGTTCGGAGAGAAGCCAGTTGCCTCCGGGCAAGTGGGCGCGCCAATGACGCAAGATAAAAGCGGTCACAAGAAAGACCAATGCCCCGAGCGGAACCGCAAAACCCTCTTTGGCTTGGGCAAGGATTTGGGATAGGCCGTCACTTTCGGCGTGTACCCGATCCGGCACGAAGAAGCGCAGCGCGACCACGGCGAGCAAAGCCGGCACGACCACAAACCAGACAGCTCTGAGAACAAAGCGGACCGCACCTGCTTCGTTGGGAGCGCGATCAGGAAGCACAGGTTCAACGCTTTCGGACATTCGGTTAGCCCATCTAGCCCGTTAGCGTGGCAAGCACGTGACAAAAAAGCACAAGGCGCATGCATGGCACGCGCCTTGTGAGTTGTGTGAGCGGACGAGGTCCTAACCGATCGCTAGGACTCCGAAACCTGGCTCAGTTGGGGGCGATACCTACCGGGTTGTTCGTGCAAGCGTTGACGTTGCTGGCGGCGCCGCAAACCGTTTCGTTGAAGTCAACGCACTTGATCTTCGCTGTCGGGTCGACGGCATTAACAGGCACAAAGCCAGCAAATGCTGCAGCCGCGTTGGTGGTGGCATTGTCACCGAAGCAAAGCGAGAGATTCAGCTCGTTGTTGGTATTGGTCACGTTCTCGAAGCCCTTGATGCTGTTGAAGAAGAGGCCGCGAGCGAGCGGATACGTGCGGTTCAGCACGGTCGCGTTAGTGGATGTGACGCCGTTGACAACTAGGCCTGCTGCGCCAGCTTGGATTGCTTCCTGACCAGCAAAGCCGAGCGTGCAGTTGTACTGCGAAGCCAAGCAACCGATCTGCAGGGTGGCGGTGTCTTGACGACAGCCAGTCAGCGCGCGGCTGCGCATGCGGTACCAAGCACCCGTGACTTCGCGATTTTCAGCATCCTTGATCAAGGAGCCGTTCGGGTTGCGCAGATACTGGTTGTAAACCAGCGTGTTGGTGGTGTTTGGCGTGAAGAAAGGCGCATCATCCTTTTCGCGCTTGACGCAGCTGTGGTTAATCCCACTGGGTACCTGCGTGGCATCGTTCCAACCCGGCATGAGGCAGAGCGTGAACACGTTGACGCCGCCGCCGGGGCAGGTGTCGAGGGTCACGTTCGGAGCTGGAACCCAGTTGTAAACACCAGGGTCACAAGCTTTGACGGGGTAAGCGACGTCGGTCGCGAGACCCTCGGGCACGAACACCGACTGAACAAGACCCATTTTGCCATCGGCTCCACAGACGTCATCGTTGGCGTCGCAAGCGATGCGGATCGGATCGTTGTCGTCGTAATCCTTGCCGTTACAGAAAGGGGTCGCCGTCACAACGTTGCCGGACCTCGCGATGCCGGGCAGGCTGGTCAATGTAAGGAAGGTGTCGGTCGTTCCGGAGAGGTCACCACGGCGCCAAGCGTGCTTGAGCTCGGTGCAGGGGGTTGCGCCGCAGCTAGCTTGGAACAACTTTGACCAGCTCTTCTGGAGGGATTTACGCACATTGCTGTTGCAATCGGCCGGAACGGTGTTGGGTTTAGTGTTGTCGCGACCTGCGTAGAGCGTGCGCAGGACGTCCTTCCAGTCAGCGAACGTGTAGTTCGTGTCCGCGCCGGGAGGATTCTGAACAGTCACGGTCGTGTTGCGTGCGAGACCACCAGTGCTGTCAACTGCGCCTTGGCACTGAGCCGAGGCTGCAGCTGAAGCGAGCATCGCGAGGCCATCGCCAGCGATTTCAAGGCCTTCGGCCTTGGCTTGGTTAGCGCCGCAGGCGCCGCTCGTGCTGGTTGAGGAGTAGTAGCGCGACATGGGCGAAACTTGCTGAGTTCCGTTCTTCATCGCCGTCTCGCCGGTGCTTGAGCCGCCACCGCCATAGGTGATGCCTGCGAGCGTACCGATGCTCGCAGGGCAGGTTGCGATGATGCGCTTCGTCACCACCTCCAGCGTGTCCGATCCGCTGAGTGTAATAGCGGCACCGGCGCTGGCAGTGCCAGCAGCGACCGCTAGAAACATTGCTATTGCTGTCGTTTTTTTCATATTGGAATAAACCTCCGGCTGCAAACCTAAATAGCAGCGGGCAGGCTATAACCTACGTTTGAAAAATCTGGTGTTACAATTGCGCGCTTCCTTGTCGACATCAGGAGGGCGCTGAGCGCGCCAATCTCACTGAATCCAAGCGATTTAAGTGATCGATTAGGAGTTGCAATAAACGGTCGTCAATAACGCCAATGTCTGAGCGATTAGTCCATATGTATTTAACGTGTGGCGCGCGCTGAAGCTTGGTTGTCACCAGATCGCCTTTTAACCAGGGATTTGCCCAGAAAACGTAACGTATCACTCAACGAAAAGCATCTAGAGTCCGGCCCAACGAATGGCCACGTCGATCCGAAACTGGTTATTGCCCGACGAACTTCAACGTGAGCTGCGCGTGCTAACGGATGGGCCTAAAGAGTCCGCACTTGTCGAACGCGCCCGAATCGTCACCCTATCGGCGGCGGGCCACACCGCTGATCAAATCAGCGCAGAGCTTGGCGTCGTCCCACTCACGGTCTACAAGTGGCGCAAACGCTTTCGGGAGCTCGGGCTAGAAGGGCTGAAGGATCTGCCGCGCCCCGGGCAGCCACGCAAGATCACGGCGGAGAAACTCGCGGCAATTTTGCGGGTAACCCGTGATGATCTGCCTCCCGATTCAACACGCTGGAGTATTCGGCGAGTGGCCCAAGCGGTGCAGGCAACGGAATATCAGGTGAGGAGCGTTTGGGAGGAAGCGGACGTCGGCGCCGAGAAGTTGCGCCTCATGAAGCTCACGCATGAGCTTCGATCCAGCGGGCCTTCGTTTGTGGTGAGCGCCGTATTGCTGGCTCCGCCTTGCTGCGTCGCCATCATCTCGGTCGAGGAAGGCGTGGAACGCGGGCGTGAGAAGGCACGCGCTCCGGTTACTCGTCAGCGCCGGGGAACTCGAGCGCGCCGGCTGGGGAAGGACAGTTTTTTTCGAGGTTTCGACGTCACTCAGCGAGATCGGAAAATCGACGCCGAGAGTTCGCTCGCCGAGTTCGCGACCCAAGCACTGGGTTCATTGAGTGACGCCCAGAGCTGCCATGTTGTTGGTTCAAGCGAGGAAGCTCTCGCTGAGTTCATGAGTCATACTTCAGCTTCGAACCCTGCGCTGCGAACACATGTGTTGCCCTCAGTCGCGTTGTTCCTGAATCTGCTGGAAGATCTCGCGAACCTCCTTGAGGTGAGGGTTCAATCTCGGGGTGTCGGTTCGGCGGTCTTCGAGCTGCGGCAGGCGGTGCAGGACTTCATTTCGGATCCCCGAAACTCCGGTTCCAATTTTTCCTGGGTCGCGCCCGTACAGGCGCCTGCCAGAAATAGTGACTGGTACGAACTCGGTTCCGGCCATCGACAGCCGGTGAATCGAACGGCTTCAGTGGAGCCCGCTAAGTCGCCCGTTGGGTGGCACTCTTGTGGCTCTCCCAACGTGCTCGGCAATACCGCTCGGGCGCACCGTTGAATAGCAAGGCCCGCTAAAATTCAATCGCTCAAAGAAGACGCACGCAGGAGTTAACTCAATGACCGTTTCCAGCAGTTCTGACGCCAACACATCAAAACTCGAGTCATCCGCCAAGCTTCAGGCCTCTTCGGGCGGCTGGGTTGCCTGGCTTGTTCTGTCAGGGCTTCTGCTGGTCGGCCTGGTTGGCGGATTAGGCGGATTGCCGACTTCCTTCGTAAAGCCCAAAGACGCCCCAGAAGCAGCGAGCAAACTCTCCGCAGCGCCACCCACCAAGGTGGGAAGCACTGAAAGCGCTGAAGGTGAAGGACTCCCGGCGGGCATCCCCACTCCAATGCTGGCTCGCGGCCTTGCCGCGGACGGTGCTGCCAATGGACCAAAGACGATTGAAGCACGCCACGTCCTCGTTCAGTACAAGGGCTCGTGGTATGCCGCGGCCGAAGTAACGCGCTCCAGGGATGACGCCGCCAAACGAGCCGAAGAAGCGCTTCGGAAGTTGAAGAAAGGCGAAGAGTTCTCCGCGGTGATGAACGCCTACACCGACAGCAAAGACGTCAAGAGCCACCAAGGACAGTTTGGGGTTTTGGACAGAGACACGGCGATGCGTGCGATCGCGGAACCGGCCTTTGCCCTCAAGGTGGGCGAGTACTCACAAGTCGTGGAAAGCCCGTTTGGCTTTCACGTGATCCAGCGGACGAAGTAAAAGAGCGTATCCTTTTAGGATACGAGAAGGGCGAGCTCGCTAAGCTCCTTAAGAATAGGCTCCCGTTGGCTTGGCGTCTGGCCTCTCGACCTACTACAAAACAGAAAGGAGCCGAACCGCTCACGCGACCGACTCCCTTCAACCTAGGACCTCACTCAGCAAAGTGCGAGGCGACGGATTAACGTCCGCTTAGTTCTTCGACCAATCCACCCACTTCTTGCCAAGCTGCCAGTTGCTGCCTGCGGCGAAGGCGCCTTTCGCAGTGTACGAAGTGACGCTTGCGGCGGGTGCGCCATCTTGATTGCACTCTGCGGCAGTAAACGGTCCGGCGTCCGCTGCGACGTTGCCTGCTCCCTCTTTCTTGAAAAGAGTGAGTTCATCAACACCTGTCTCTGCGTTGAGATCGGTCGTTGGCGCGATCACTTGATCACCAGTTCCCTTAAACATTCCGAAAAAGAAAGAATTGGTGATTGAGAACGTGGGGTCCACCGCATCTCGGAAGTCGATGCCGTAGTCGAAGCCGGTGGCTACCCAGCTATCGATCGATGCCGGCCCAATGCCTTTGCGAAATACGCCGGCGAAGGATGGTCCCTTGGTCGCAGCGCCATCCACATTCACGCCATAGCCACAGAGGGTGATGTTCTTAAAGATGGGTTGATTCTTCGGCGTTGCCGCATTGTTCGCGTCGTAATTGTCCCACTCGAAACCCTGCGGATCCTTGGAGGGATTTGCGAACTTACGACCGAACGCATACTGGACAGTTCCGCGGTAGCCGCGATCCGTGTCAAACGTGTCGTCCCCGTCAGTATTGCAGATCAAGTGATCGGCGTTGACCGTGCCTCCAAACCACTCGAAGCAGTCATCCCTGCCGTTGCTCACTTCAATGTGAGACAGCGTCGTCCCGGAGCCGACCGCGCCGAGCGTCAAGCCGTTCACCTCTTTGTCGGCGGCTAGTTCGTAGCCTGCAAACTCGATTCGTACGTAACGCAGTGTACCACTGTTGTCCGCATCGTCCGGGGTCAACCCGCCGCCATACGTGTTGTCAGTGATCGCCGGTGTCGCCTCGATCAAAGCCTCGCCACCCGGGTTATTGTTGTTAGCTTTGCCGAGCAAAACCACCCCGCCCCAGTCGCCAGCCGCGCGCGCGCCGGGCGCCTTCGGGCTGGTAAAAAGGATAGGTTCATCCGCTGTCCCGTCTGCGATGAGCTTGGAGCCCCGCGTTATGACGAGCACACCGATCGGAGTCTGAGTTCCCTCGAGGCGCGTGCACTTGGGGATCGTGAGCGTGGCGCCATTTTTGACATGCACGAAACCACCGATCGTCCAGACCTTATCGTTCGTGAGCGTCATGTCGCTCGTAATTTCAAGCGGGAGGGCTTCCCTCACCTTTCCGGTGCCGGAGAGGTCACAGTCTACAACCGGCGGCGCACCGCCAGTAACGCCAGCACCGCCAGTAACGCCAGCACCGCCAGTAACACCAGCACCGCCAGTAACACCAGCACCGCCAGTAACGCCAGCACCGCCAGCACCGCCAGCACCACCTGTAGTGGCCTTTCCGCCACTCCCGCTACCGGGAGCCCCGCCACTTGTGGATCCACCAGAACCTGGCGGGGTATTGTTGGTCTTTGCGTCGTCGCTGCCGCACGCCAGGGCGAACATGGGAATCGAGGCCAATACGGAGCCGAGCACTAAAAGTCTTGAAACACGCATATCAATATTCTCCTAATAACAAGCAAACGTTCCCGGGAACTGTGCCACGTCGCCCATGAAGTTCAGGTGAAGGGTTCGTAACATCTACGTGTGATTCTGGGTGGAAAATGACACCGAATCGTCACGCAGCGCTCGATCAAACCTATCAGTACGTGTAGCTCGCGGAGACCGAGTACAAGCTGCCCTCGGTGTAGCGATTCACGACGTTGTTGCTTCGCGCCTTTGGCCCTTGAGTGACTAATACCTCTGAATTCAAGATGTCCTTAGCCACGAATTTCAGATCGAAGTTCGGGGTGAAGGTCTGCGAAAGAGTGATGTCGAAGCGGTGGCGTGGATGCACGTAGGCATCGGGGAGCTTGGCAGCCCCGACGGCGACGATCCTTGGGCCGTTCACATTGTACAAGAGGCGTGCCGTGGTTCCCCCCGCGTTGGTGTAATCCAACGAGGCATTCACCACATAGGGTGCCTGATTCAGCATTGGTCGCTTGGAATTGGTGAGAAACTCGGCAGCCAAATCGTTCAGTTGGATCTCAGAGTCCGCCAAAGTCAAGTTGGCAATGAGGGAGAAGTCCTTGAGCTGGGGGTCGAGAAACTGAAGCGTTTTTCTGGCCTCAAGCTCAGCTCCTACGAGAGTGGCACCCGTCGCGTTTTGAAAGGTAATCGTTCCGCTCCCACCGCTCGCCTGCGCCACCGTTTCGATTGGATCTTGGAAGCGCTTGTAGAAAAGGCTCACCGCCAGCACCTCCCGAAGCGTCGGAAAATACTCGTAGCGCAAGTCGGCGTTGGTGATGTGCGTGAGCTTGAGATCTGGGTTACCAGCGATGAAGGCACTGCCAAACAGATCCTGATACGCGAAAGGCGCGAGCTCCCTCAACTGTGGGCGCGCCAGCGTGCGCGTTAGAGAGGCGCGCACTTTGCTCTTGGTGTCGACGTCCACCACCGCGGCAAGTGCAGGCAGCAGATCCGTGCTGTTGAGCGTGACGTTCTCGGCGGAAGAATCGGTACCAAACTGATCGTAGGGTCGTACGGTTTGGTGCGTGGTCTCAATTCGCTCGCCGACAATCAAGCGTAGAGCCCGAAGAACCTGTACGTCGCTCATGAGGTAACCCGCATAGACATCTAAACCGGCTTTGTACGCGTCGACGGCCTTGGTGCTTTCACGAAGCTGAAGCAGCGTCCCAATATTGGATCCGTTGAGCAGCGCGTCGCCACATTCGTCGAAATTTGAGTTTCCGGAGCCGGGCGGATCTTCTGGACACGCGCGCCGAGGGACGTCCACCAAGGCCTCGCTCGCGAGGAACGCCAGCGTTCGGGCATTGAAGCTTCGGTCCCGCACGCTGGCGAGACCGCCCAACTTCACTTTCGAATCTCGCCAACCGACGGGCTGGGAGTAGTCTAACTTGGCGCTCTTCGATGTTTCCGTTTGGTCTGACCAGAAGTGACGCCCACTGTCCGAGTCATTCTGGAATGACCAGGTGCCCCCCGTAGTCTTTCCAAAGGCGATGCTCCGAGCGTCGGGTTGGTCTCGGCGCGCGCCCGAGAGCGAGAGAGTCCAGTCGAGTTCGCTCTTGCTCAACTCAGGAAAGACGTGCGTTCCGCGCAGCTGCCCGAAATTGAGCGCTCGCGAGACAAACGTGAGGCGCGTCGCCTGCACCTGACTGGACTCCTCGACCGTGCCCTGCATGATCTGGGTCGTGTCGTCCGCCAGCTGACTACGGAAACCAATCAACGTTAGCTTGTGGTTCTTATCGGGGCGATAGCTTACGCTGCCAAAAGCGCCCCAGTTAACCGCATCCGAGCCCGTGTTCAGGACCAGGTTTCGGAACGGGGCCACCTGGGATTCGTCCTTCACGAAGTATTCTTGCCGTACTTCGTCTTCGATCAGCTTGAAGCTCCGCCCGTAATTAACCGCACCGAGCACGCCCACCTTCTGATCCTTGCCAAATTTCCATCCGTCACCCGCGACGATAGCCAGACCGTGATCCGGCGGCGTGAACTCACGTTTGCTGCTGGTGAAACTATTGATCGACAATCCGGCGCGAGTTAGTTCTTCCTCGGTGACCGTCTCTTTAGGCGCGCCGGGCACCGCGCCTGGCGCAGGGGCTTTTTCGAAGCCCTTTTCGAGCTTGAAAGAGGGAAAGTCGGACGGTTTTGCGCGTTGCCCGTCATCGATGCCGAGCCAGTCGGTAGAGCCGCCCGTGTAGTCCGGCCGCTCCCGGAACGTTGATTGGGTGTTGAACGCACCGCTGCCAGTTACCTGAAACAAGAATTTGTCGGGAATTTCACGCGTCTGAATGCGCACCGATCCGCCCGCAAAGTCGCCCGGATAGTCCGGCGTGAACGTCTTGGCGATCGTGAGATTGTCGAGCACCATCGTCGGAAAAAGATCCAGCGGAATGGCCGCGCGATCAGGCTCCGGACTTGGCAGCGGCGAATCATTGAGCAGCGCGTTGGAGTAGCGCTCTCCAAGCCCGCGTACATAGACGAAACGATTGTCGACAATGGTGGCACCCACGACTCGTTGCGCCGCTTGGGCGGCATTGCGATCAGGAGTTTTGGAAATCTCCACACGGCCCACACTATCGCCGACCGCCGCCGAACGTTGACGCGCCAGGATTTCGCCTTCGATCGTTGCGCGGTTGGCTTCGGTTTCTACCTCGATCGTATCGACGTCGAGCTCGCGTGCCTCTACTTTCGTCTCGACGCGCAAGGTCTGATCCGCCACCACGACGATGCCATCCAAGCGCAGGCGGGGCCCCTCGAAAAAGATGCGCAAGGAGTAGCTGCCGGGGCGCACTTCCACCTGAAATTTGCCGTCAAAATCGCTGATCATTTTTTGTCCGGTCTGTGCGACGGTTACCTGCGCTTCTGGTAGAGGCTCGCCCCTGTCGTCCGTCACCTGGCCCCAGATCACAGCGCGCCCTTTCTTTGGCGGACGAAGCTTGAATTCGCCGCCCATATCTTCTTCCCCTTCGGCGCCCTCACCTTCGGCGCTGGCATCGGCAGCGGTGTCCTGTGCAGGCTGAGTTTCAGGTGGTGTTTCGGCTGGTGCGTCGGGCGTCGCTGGCGCGTCAGGCGTCGTGGGTGCTTCAGACGGCGCGGGCTCTCCGGGAGCGACAGGCGTTTCGTCGCCCACTTGCCCCACGTCGGCGTCAGCGGAAGGCTCACCCGTGGGCGCTTGCGCTGCGTCGGGGGGAGCGGCCGTTTGGGCGAATGCTTGAGTCGACGTTAAGCTAAGAATGATCCACGAGCAAAGGAAGGGTCTATTAAGGAATCGCATGAGCTCACTTTAAGGGAGGAGAAGAATCAGGAGGTCCTGGGGCCACGACGCCGCGCGGTGGCCAAGGCTTACTTCACGACTTTCTGAGTCAGAATCGCAATCGAGCGCGCACCGCCACTTCGCGACAGATCCATCGCTTCGACGGCGACGCCGTAGGGGACATCGTCGTGCGCGTCGAAATACAAAACTTTCTGGCCTTTTACAGCTAGAAATCGAGGCAATCGCGACTTCAATTCCTCCTTCTTGAGGATGGTCTTATTGATCCGAATGACGCCGGCCTTGTCGACCGTCATCACCAACGGTTCATTGTTCGGATTGGGCACGACCGGTTGGTTGTTCTCATCTTGCTTCGGCAGATTGAGCCAGAACGTCTTGGTCATCAGCGGGGTGACCACCATGAAAATGATGAGCACCACCAGCGTGACGTCGACGAGCGGCGTCACGTTGACCGTCGGAACCGGCCGGGCTCGCTTCCCGCCACCGGCGGCAACTGTCATCCCCATGGGCGGGCTCCCGAGGCTGGTGCTGCGCTCATGCTTTGAGACTTAGGGTGCTCCACGAGCGGCCTTTCGTTCCATCACCTTGAGGCTGACGCCAGGAAAACCAATCTTCTGTAGCATGGCGAGATTCTCACGCACCTTCCTATAAGGGACACGTTCATCGGTCTTAAGCATCACGTTCCGTTTGGGATCTTCTGCGTGCAGTTTCACCAGACGTGACCGAAGCTGAGCCTCGGGTATCGCCTCTTTGTCCACCAGATAGTTCCCACCGTACGCCATACCGATGTCGATCGGGTTCAGATCCTTTGGCTTCGGATCCGGCTGAAAAATCGAGGGAAGCTCTATGTGTTCGCCCTCGTTCAACGCAGGGGCGATCACCATAAAGATGATGAGGAGAACCAGCACCACGTCCACGAGGGGCGTGACGTTCATCTCTGGCTCAGGCTGCCGCTTCTTGTTCGATCGTCCGGTCGTAAGATTGACGCCCATGATGATTCTCCAGATCGTCGAGAAGCTCGCCCACTGAACGCCCGAGCGCAGTCTCGATACTGTTGGTGCGCGCGGTCAGGTAATTAAAAAAGAGCACTGCTGGAATCGCGACGATGAGACCGAACGCGGTCTCGATCAGCGCTTCCGAAATACCGGCTGACACTGCGCCAAGGCCTCCCGAACCCGTGGCGGCAATACCCTGAAATGCGGAGATGATGCCAACGACAGTGCCCAACAGGCCGACGAAGGGAGCCACGCTTCCTACCGAGGCCAAAATTCCTGACCCACGCCGCAGCTCTTCGCCGAGCGCCTCTTGGCGGCGAACGGCCTCACTGCGGGCAAGATCGACTGGGTGAACATTGCCGTTCTCCTGAGCATCGGAAGCGGAGAGGTATTTTTCAATAACAGTGCCGAACAGCTGTGCGAGGGTGGAATGTGGGAATTTCTCACTCTGCATCAAAACTTCTTCCAGGCTCCATTTCTGGAGCAAAGGGCCGATCGCGGTGGCAAACGCGGCGGATTCGCGCGCGGAGCGGTACATCGCAATACTGCGTTCCACGATGACGGCGACGCTCGCAACCGCCATGCAAAAGAGCACGAAGGCGATAGCCTTTGCCACAATGCTCATTGAGCCCCAGATGTGAACTAGATCAAAACTCATGACAGACTCTCCTCAGTTGGTTGGCTCATTGGGTCAGGGGCTAGGTGGTGATGCGGAAAGGGAAACGCGCGATCCTGAAAACTGCGACAGGCCGACCTTCGAAAATGGCGGGCTGGAAGGTCCACTTGGACAGGGCTTCAATGCACACCTGTCGAAGTTCTGCGGGGCCACGCAGCACAGTGATGTTTGTCACGGTGCCAGCCTCCGTCACCACGTACTTGATGAGCACGACACCTTCGATGCCCGCTTGCTTGGCCTCAGCCGGATAGGTGGGGCTCGCCTGCGAGAGAGACTTGGGCGGCGTGACGTTCTCCGTGACGCGCATCGGGCCTGAGCGCTTCGGCGGCGCTGGCGGCGCTGGCTTTTGGACAACAATTGGGGCAGGCGCGGGACGCGCCCCAGAGGAAACGACTCCCTTGGCGTAAGGATCGCCCTCTGCGCCGTTCGAGTTCGTCGGCTCCGCTTCCGTCAACGCCGCGTCGGATACTTCCGTCGGTGGCGTCAGACTTGGGAGAGCAGCGCGGTTCGCCGGCGGCGGCGCCTGCTGGGCCACTGGCTCGGGCGGAGGTGGCGGCTCGGGCTCGGGCTCGGGCTCGGGCTCAGGTAGAGTCTCCGCAAGTTTCACCTCAATGATTTTATCATCAGCAGGCTCCGCGACCACGGGCTTCACGGTGAGAGAAATCGCGACAACCCCCGCCATGACCGTCGCGCCCAAGGCTCCGCCAAATACCAATCGACGACGTCTTAGATGATCGACTCCGTCAGCTGTCCAAGCGTCAATGTCCATTCCAGGGGCGGGAGCTTGCTCAGAGTCTGTGACATGCATGTGACGCAACTGGAAAATAGCCGTGACGCCTCGTTGCCAGAGATTTTCAGCGATTTTGAGAATCCTGACACACAAACGCCTTAAATCCGTCACCGCCCCGCTGGCATTGCCAGCCCGCGTGCACCGCTCACCGGGAAACACTTGCGCTCGCAGCTGCTACGGTTCTGTCACCTCAAGGTCACACTCGGCGACTACTCCGCTCAGTCAACAGTGACGACCCAGATCTTAGTGGTGGAGGACGAACGCGATATCGCTGATGTCCTCGACTATAATTTGACCCGGGCAGGTTACGACGTCATTCTGGCAGCCAGCGGACACGACGGCCTGAAGTTAGCCCGAAGTCGCAAGCCGGATCTTGTGCTGCTCGATCTGATGCTGCCGGATATTTCAGGCACCGAGGTATGCCGAGCGCTGAAGGACGACCCCAGCACGCGCGCGGTACCGGTCATCATGGTTTCGGCACGCGGCGAGGAGATTGATCGGGTCGTCGGCTTTGAGCTTGGTGTTGAAGACTACGTCACCAAGCCATTTAGCATCCGCGAGCTCCTGCTACGAATCAAGGCGGTGTTGCGCAGGCAAGGTCCAAAAACCCAAGCGTCGGATTTCCTCGAGTTTGGCGAGCTTCGGATCGATCTTGGAGCGCACCGCGTGTGGGTGAATGGCGTGGAGGTGGAGCTCACCGCGATTGAATTCAAGCTGCTCATTACGCTGCACGAGCGACAGAATCGGGTGCAATCGCGAGCGGCGCTCTTGGATCACGTGTGGGGCATGGACACGAAGGTGACAACTCGTACCGTGGACGCACACGTGAAGCGCTTACGTCAGAAGCTGGGAGCGGCCCGCGACTACGTCGAGACGGTGCGCGGGGTGGGTTACCGCTTTGCCGAGGCACCGGCGTCCCCAGCGTGATCTCACTCGGTGACGCTCAGCGTTGAGTGAGGTCGGACGCGAAGAGTTCGTTCACGTTGGGCATACGCTCGATCAGTTTGAGTTCCAACAGCTGTTTGGAGAGCGTTTCCCAACGCTCTTGGCTCATCGTACCGAGGCCCCTCTTACGCGTCTCGGCGGTTTCGATCAGTGGTTTTTGTGCGGTGGATGCGGCCGCGAGGGTTGCCGCGTCCATGCTGGGATTCAGCTTGCCAAGGACTCGGTTGGTGGGGCGGGGATCGGCAAGGTAGGTGCGCCATCCGTCAGCGCTTGCTGAAACGAATTTCTGCACCAAGTCGCGATGAGTCTGTAGCAGCTCGCGTCGTGTGATGACGACGGTCGCGTACGGGTTGTAGCCGGCATCAGCGATCAGGAACACTTGCGGATCCGCACCTTTTTGCCGTGCTACGATCGGTTCAGAAGTCACGTAACACTGCTGGCCGAAATTGGCATCACTCAGAAAGTGAGCGACGCCACCGTCGTAGGGCACGATCTTAACGTTGCCCCAGGGGAACTTCTTCTTCAGATACCCGGCATACGGAGCGCCCGTCTCAAGCGCTAAGGTCCCGGACTCGAACACTTGTGCAAGGTTCGCTACTTTGCGCGATGCGTGTATCATGATGCCCTGCGGAGATGTTTGAAACGTGGCAAATACGGCCACCACATCCGCACCTCTAGCTCGCGCCATCACCAGCTCATCGCCCCCCACCGTTCCAAAATCAGCTCGCCCCGTCGCCACCATTTGCAACACGGGCACGCCAGCCCCGCCACCTTGGATCTCCACGTCGAGCCCGCGTTTTCGATACGCGCCACTCTCGCGGGCAGCATAAAATCCACCAAATTCGTGCTCGGGAACCCAGTTCAGTGCGAGCTTCAGCTTCGTGGGCTTGTCGGTGTTGGGCTGGGCAGTCGCAAGGTCAGCCTTCTTTGAGCAGGCTGTGAGGGCAAGGAGCAGCAGCGTGCTGACGAAGAGCTGTACCGACCGGGATTTTACGGGGAGTTTCACGCGCTGGCTTTTACCACTCAGAGCCGGCTACACGAAAGCGCCGCAAGAGCAGACCGGAAGCCACGCTGACCAGTGCGAACAGCAAAAGCCCTAAAAGGGAAGCTAAAAGCACGGCACCAAACAGCAAATCGGTTCGCAGTTGACGATACGCAGCTAACACCGTGATCCCAAGCCCGGCCTGGCCCTCCGAGAATCCGGCCACGAATTCGCCCACAATCGCGCCGATCACGGCTAGGCCTGAGGCGACGCGCCAGCCGGTTGCCATGCTGGCTAAGGCCGAGGGCACTCGGAGCTTGAAAAGTGTGGCGGCTTTTGAAGCGCGATACAGCCTGAACAGATCGTTCAACTTCGGATCCACGCTGCGCATGCCTGCCAGAGTGTTCGCAATCACAGGAAACACCGAGACAATGAACGCGGAGACCGAGACGGCTCGAAGCCCCGCTCCGAACCAAAGCACCAGCAACGGCGCGATCGCGACAATCGGCACCGTCTGGAGAAATAGCGCGTACGGGTAAAGGGCCCTTTCGAGCCAGCGCGATGAAGAGAACCCAATGCCAACGAACGTGCCAAGGCTCACGCTCAGCGCGAGCCCCAGCAACGCCCCCTTGGCCGTTGTCAAGAGCGAGCTCAAGAGAAGCACGCGCTCTTCCAGGAGCGCGGAAAAAATGGCGGAAGGCGGCGGCACCAGGAAGGCGGGTACTCGCAATACTCTAACGGCGGTTTCCCAAATCGTGACCACGACGAGGAACGTCACCAACGGAGGCCCAAGGGTGTTAAGCGCGCGCTTCGTCGGCAGAGCCATGCGCCTCCAGGGCTTGAGTGAGTAGTGCGATTTCGCGGCTGAAATCGGCTGTAGTGCGGAGTGAGCTCTTGCGCTCGGTCGGCAAGTTCAGTCGGTGATCGAGCACGATGCGCGCTGGATGCTGGGACATCACCACGGCGCGGTCAGCAAGAAATGCAGCCTCCGCGAGTGAGTGGGTCA
>Ga0105044_10001318_pt1 | contig 32880 bp, 29 predicted proteins | sample MAT01_FD_78092 | JGI IMG/M metagenome (GOLD analysis project Ga0105044, IMG submission 78092) | Freshwater microbial communities from Lake Fryxell liftoff mats and glacier meltwater in Antarctica - MAT-01 | ecosystem: Environmental > Aquatic > Freshwater > Ice > Liftoff microbial mat | place...
CGCGAAGCGATCGCGATGGAAACGGAGGCGTTCATGAATCTCGCCGGCTCGCCAGAGTCGAAACGGCGGATCGCGGAGTTCTTTGGCTCCCGCGGTCGAAGTAAGGATTGCGTCAAGAGCTTTGTGGCAACAGAAGAGCCGTGAATCCTGCCTGCACGAAGTGATGATCGCCAGTGAGAGCTTCGCGAATACTGCGCGCCGCCATCACCTCGAAGCTGATGCAATCCGTGAGAGACCATCCCTGATTGAGTCGGCGACCATAGAGGGACAGACCACGTGTCAGCCAAGGCTCAACGTCATTGATCAACGTCGTCTTGGGATGAATCTGAATCGTTTCAAGGAACGAGTGGGCGCGCCTTCGAATCGATGGATCACTGAGCGCGTCGGCAACTGCCATGAGCACCCAGATGGTCGTGACTGCATGCACTGAGAGCAACTTCGTTTAGCCATCACTGTGGAATGATGCTGATCCATCGGATTGAGCATCGCGGTAAAATAGAACGAATCCGCGAAGACTTCGTTCATCGCCTTGCCGCTCCATGGGCATAGTGATCATGGTTTTCCGCCATATCTGAGGGAAGGTTCGGATTCTCCGCCTCGATTTGTGCAGCGAGGTCGAGCAGCCAACCGAAGGTCAAGGCCGACGCTGGCACTTCCCCTTGAGGAGTACAGGCCCGCACCTCCACTTCGATCTCACCTCGCGGCAGAACCACGCCTTCAGGGGGCCGAATGACACCGTCTGGACCCACCACGGCGGTAAACTGGATCGCGCTCATGAAACACCTCGATCACTAATGTATCACGTTGTTCCAATAACTGGAGCTCCGCATTCCTCCCCGTGCCCGGTACAATGCTCCGTATGCCCAGCAGCACCGACTACTTCTACTCGTCGCGACTGGCTTATCCGTGGTCCGAGTCGCCCCTCGGCCTCCCGGCGTTCATGGTCGTCGCCTGCGTGCTCGTCGGCCTCACGCTGTGGGCCTATCTCGGCCATCCCAACGCGAGTCGTGGGCGGGTGCTCCTTGTGCTCGTGCTTCGCCTGCTCGCCCTCGCGGTCGCGCTGCTCACGGCGGTTCGCCCCAGCGTCGGCATTCAGGAACAGCCGAAGGTTCCTTCCACGCTGCTCATCGGGATCGATCTCTCCGAAAGCATGACGGTGAAGGACGAGTTCAACAACCTCTCCCGCATCGATGCCATCCGCAAGGTGCTCGAACGCTGCCAGCCGACGCTCGACGAGCTTCGCAACGAGCAGAATGTCAACGTGCAGTTCTACCGCTTCGGGCCGCCGGACTTCAACGAGGCGACCTTCCGTTACGAGCCGACGACCCCTGCGGATGCCAAACGCTCGGACTATGGAACTTACCTCAACCGCACGCACGACCGCTGGATCAGCGAACGATTCCTTCGCGGCCATCTGCTCATCGGCGACGGAGCCGATAACGGCACCACCTTCTCCGCTTTGGCCGAGGCCCGCAAGTGGAGCCGGCTGAACTGCCCCGTGCACACCTTTGTCGTCGGTTCGCCGAACCCGCCCTCGCAAGCTCGCGACCTGGCCGCCGTCGCACTTTCGTGCGATCCCTCGCCCGCGGCCATCAAGAACGACGTCTCCATCAAGGCGATCGTCAATGCTTACGGCTTCGCGGGCGCCAGCGTGAAGGTGAAGGTCTTCTTCGACGACAAGGAAGTAATCTCCGACATCCGGACCCTCGAAAAGGAGCAGGACAACGAAGTCGTCCTCACCACCAAGGCTCCCGAGAAGCCCGGCGAGGTCCGCGTCCGTCTCGAAGTGGAGGTGCTCCCGGGTGAAGTCTCGGAACTGAACAACGTCATCGAGACGTATCTCACTGTGACCAAGGAAGGCATGCGCGTCCTCATCGTCGACACGCTTCGCTGGGAGGAAACGCGGCTTCGCGATGCGCTGGCTCCGGTGAAGGTGATGGTCGACGGCAAGGAGACAATCCGCAAACAGTTCGACCTCGTCGAGGTGATTCGCCAGACGGATCTGCCTCCGTCGCCCGAGGAGTTGCTGTACCTCGATCTGGATCAGCAGGCTTACGACGTCATGATCATCGGCAACGTCACGGCGAAGCAACTCACGAGCGTTCGCCCGGACCTGCTGCAACTGATTGCTGACCGCGTGACGCAGAAGGGCATGGGGCTGATCCTGCTCGGCGGCGAACGAGCCTTCGGTGGCACCGCGGACGCTCCCGGCACGGGCGACTGGCGCCGCACCCCCGTCGCGGACATTCTACCCGTGCTCATCAACGATGGCGGCATCGTCGAAGCCAGGGGCGGCCGCGGCTTTCAGACGATCCCCACGGGAAAGGGCCTCGATCAATATCTCATGCGGATCGGCAGCGACACCGCGGCGAGCCTGCAACTCTGGGACGAACTTAACTCGCCCCGGGCCCGCTCGCGTATCACCGGCTACAACCGCCTTCGACCTCGCCCGGGCACGGCAACCGTCTACGCCTGGACGACCAACGCCGATCAGGCGGTCGATCCGCGGAAGGCTCTCAACCTCGATGTCGGCGACGGCGATCCGCTGCTCGTCGGTCATCAGATCGGCGACGGTAACCGGGGCCGCGTCCTTGCCTTTGCGGGCTTCGACACATATCTCTGGGAACGGCTCGGCCAGCCGAAGTCGCGACAGGGCGTCGAGATTCACCACAAGTTCTGGCGGCAGGTCGTCCGCTGGCTGGCCCACCAGGAGGAAGACGACGGACTCGTTTACGCTCGCCCCGAGTTCCGCAGACTCGCCGTCGGCGGCAAACAGACGATCAAGGTCGGCCTCCGCGGGCCCGATGGCGTCGAACTGAAGAATGCCGAGTTCGACGTCCGCATCGCGGCCCCGGGTGAGGCAGAGACCAGTGCCGTTCGCCGTCCTGTCATCGTGGACCCGCTTGGGGGTGCAAGGCTGCCTTACGAGCCCATGACGCCGGGTGAATACATCGTGATCGTGAAAGCCAAGGGGAAGGACGCGAGCGGCAAGGAGGCGGCGGGTGAGGCCCGAGCGCGATTCATCGCGTACCCCGATGTGTCCGACGAGATGCTCCGCACCGCGGCGAATGCGGACTTCATGGCGAGCCTTGCAAGTGCGGCCGGCGGCCGGGCACTGCGGCTGGACGATCTGCAAATCTTCCTGAAGGAACTCAAGGGGCAGGCCCTCGACGCCGTGAAGCCGAAGCCACGTTACCTGCCCGACTGGCGCCGCAATCACTCAAAGGGGTTCCTCCCCGCATGGCTCATCGTCTTCGCGGTCTTGCTGGGCACCGAATGGGGCCTTCGCCGCACGTGGGGCATGGTGTAGAAATGCGGATCTCGAAGTGCGGAATGCCGAACATCCCCCGCATGACGCCCCCGACCTCACGCACCTATGGTTGGCTCGTCCTGGGGACGCTGGCGTTCATCCTTTACGGCAGCCTTGTCCCGTTCCAGGTCCGCGTTCGTCCCTTCTCGCAGGTGCTCGACTCCTTCGCGGGAGCGATGTCGTCTCGCGTTCACTTCGAGTCTCGCTCCGATGCGTTCGCGAACGTGCTCCTCGGCATTCCCCTCGGCTTCAGCCTCCTCGCGTGGTCCTGCGTGGATCGCGGCTCTCGCCGACGCGAGTTCCTGCACGTCTTGCTCTTTCTTCCAGTCTGTATCGCTTTCTCGACCTTCGTCGAATTCCTACAGTTGTACGTCCCCTCACGAACGTGTGCGGCCTCGGATGTCCTGATGCAAGCCGTGGGCGCGGCCCTCGGAATGGGCGCCTGGATCGGCCTGGGCCAGTGGTTCACCGGCCACGCCCGCAGGCTTTGGGCCGGGCCGCAGATCGGCGGCTCCGCGGGGCGAATGCTAGTCGTTTACCTCGTCGTCCTCGCGGCGATTCAGGTGTTGCCGCTCGACCTCACCCTGAGCCCGAAAGACATCTACAAGAACCTGCGGGACAAGGTTCACTACATCCCGTTCAGCGAATTCCGAGGCACCCATTCCTGGGCGGATTTCTCGGGGCATGTCAGTTCACGGATCGAGACGCTGGGCCTTTATCTTCCCGTCGGTCTGCTCGCGGGATGCCTGCCGGGGCGGTTCTGGCAATCGAGTGCGAACGCGCTTCGAATCCTGGGGCTGGGCGTGCTCCTCGGCCTTGTGATGGAAGGGATGCAGGTGCTGGTGATGTCGCGATCGCCGAGCAACACCGATGTGCTGATGGGCGCCGCCGGCGTGCTCGCGGGCTGGACCCTGGCGAGGCGGGTTCTGAGTCGGCAGCTTCTGCTCACGGCGGGGATCTTTTGGTCCGTGTGTCTCGTGGTTGTTTACTGGCACCCGTTCGAATTCTCGTCATCGCTCAGTAAGGTGGAATGGTTGCTCTTGTTGCCCCTGGAAATGCGAAACCCTTTCCGGGCCCTCGGCGACTTGTTGACGAAGGTGGTGCTGATCGCACCGCTGGGCGTGCTGACGGCCCGGCTCACTCGGGCGTTTCCTTTGAAACAGCGACTCGCCCTTGCGGCGGGGGTCGGTTTCGCCCTGACGGTGGTCATCGAGGCTGGTCAGTTGCTGCTGCCCACGCGGACCCCGAGTCTCACCGATGTCGCCCTGGGTGCAGTGGGAGCCTGGTGCGGAGCCGCGGCCACGTTGAGGGCCCGGGCACAATCCTGAGTTCTCACCCCCGCCTCCATGTCCTCTGTGTTCTAAACTGACCTGGCGGAGACTGCGTCATCGCTCGCTCGGTCGACGCCTGCTGACGGATCTCACGGAAAGAGCCTCATGGGGATTGGCTTGGAGCCTGGCACACAATCATCGACGAGGGAGGAGCTACGCGCCGAGGGGGACGACCTGCCCGTGACGGTGATCGAGCCGCGGTCCGGCTGGCAGATCATCGACTTCCGCGAACTGTGGCGAGCCCGCGAACTGCTGATGTTCCTGATCTGGCGGGACATCAAGATTCGCTACAAGCAGACTGCGATCGGTGCGGCATGGGCGATCCTCCAACCGCTGGCGATGGTTGCAGGGCTCACGTTCGCCCTGGGCCGCATCGCAGGCGAAGCGAACGCGGCGGTGCCTTACTGGCTCTTCGTGCTCACGGGGATGCTCCCCTGGCTGCTGTTCACGGGCTCGGTGACACAGGCCGCGATGAGCGTGGTGAACAATCAGCAACTTGTGACGAAGGTCTACTTCCCCCGCCTGCTGCTGCCGCTGTCCGCGGTGGGCCTGGCGGTGATCGATTTCCTCGTCGGCTGTGTCGTGCTGGCCATCGGCCTACCAATCGCAGGCGTGACGCCAACGGCACAGATCCTGCTCGCCCCGCTTGCGATGGCGGTGCTGCTCGCCACGGCGCTGGGGCTGGGGCTCGGTCTTTCGGCGCTCACCGTGCGCTATCGAGACTTTCGCGTGATCCTGCCGCTGGTGATCCAGCTTGGCATGTTCCTGACGCCCGGGATCTTCCTGCAATCGGCGAAGTTCGGCCCTCTTGGCGAGGCGATCCTGCTGGCGAACCCCGTGCAAGGGGCCGTGGTGAACTTCCGCGCCGCGGTGCTGGGCCTGCCACCGGACTGGCTGGCACTGGCGATTGCCGCGGCCGAGGCCACCGTGCTCCTGGTGGTGGGAGCCGCGTACTTCCGGCGAGTGGAAAAGGGCTTCGCGGATGTTATCTAAATCATGACCACCGCCATCCGCATCCACGGCCTCTCGAAACGCTACCGCCTCGGCAGCAGCGTGCGGGCGCCGCATCACACCCTGGCCGAGACGGTCAGCTACGCGCTTCGCTCCGCGTTTCGACGGCGCGAATCCACGGCCAGTGCCGAGAGCGACTTCTGGGCCCTCAGCGATGTCTCCTTCGACGTGACGCCCGGCGAGGTTGTTGGCATCGTCGGCCGCAACGGCGCGGGGAAGAGCACGCTCTTGAAGGTGCTCAGCCGAATCGTCGAGCCGACGGCAGGGCGCATTGAAGTTCGTGGCCGCATGGGCAGCCTGCTCGAGGTCGGCACCGGCTTCCATCCGGAACTCAGCGGCCGGGAGAACATCTTCCTCAACGGCTCTATCCTGGGCATGAGCCGTCGGGAGATCGAGCGGAAGTTCGACGAGATCGTGGCGTTCTCCGAGGTGGAGCGATTCCTGGACACGCCGGTGAAGCGTTACAGCAGCGGCATGTACGTCCGCCTGGCCTTCGCGGTGGCGGCGCACCTGGAGCCGGAAATCCTGATCGTGGACGAGGTGCTCGCAGTCGGCGATGCCCAGTTCCAGCGGAAGTGCCTCGGCAAGATGCGCGACGTGGCTGGGCATGGCCGAACCGTGCTCTTCGTGAGTCATAACATGACGGCGGTGAAGGCGCTGTGCACTCGATGCGTCTGCCTCGCGGGTGGCAAAGTGATCGCGGACGCTGATCCGGACACAGCGATTCGCCGCCACCTTGCGGACCTCACCGATGCCTCCGCGGCAACGCAGGACCTTCGTGGCCACCCGCGCCGCAAGCCGGGCAGCGACGCGATCATGACGGACGTCACGCTCACCGACGAGTCTGGTACCGCGACTTCGCTTCTGCGAATGGGCCAGGGCCTCGGCGTTCGCATCGCGTTCGATGGCGGCGGCAGGAACCTTCGCCCCGTGCTCGGAATCGTGGTGAAGGACCAGTACGGTGCGGCCCTGTTCGGGAACAATAACCGCGTGGTGCCGGGCTTCCACTACGAGAATATCTCGGCGGGCGTCATCACCTGCTCGGTGCCGCGAGTGCCATTGATGCCCGGGGGGTACATGCTCGACCTTTACTTCGGCAACGATGCGGACGACGTGGACATCATCTACGATGCCATCGGCTTCGAGGTGGTGGCGGACGATGTGTACGGCTCGGGGAAGATCCCGCCGGCCGCGTGCGGGCCGATCTGGGTGCCCGCCACGTGGAGCCTGGAAAACGCAGGAGTCGGCGATGCCCCCAGCCACGGCTGAGATGCCCGCGATGCCTTACGATGCGACCTTCTTCGACGACCAGGCGGCGGAATCGGGCCGGTCCGCGGCGGTCGTGGTGCCGATCGTCATGGACCTCGTCAAGCCTGCCAGCGTTCTGGATGTGGGCTGCGGCGTGGGGGCCTGGCTGAAGGTGTTCGCCGCGCTGGGTGTCCATGATTTTATGGGCCTCGACGGCGATTATGTCGACCCTTCACGGTTGCTCATCGACACCGACCACTTCCGTGCCGCAGACCTCGCGAACCCGCCGAAGCTGGATCGCACGTTCGACCTCGCCGTCTGTCTCGAAGTGGCGGAGCATCTGCCCGCGAGAAGTGCCGTGAGGATCGTGGAGTTGCTCACCGACGCGGCGCCCGCAGTGCTCTTCTCTGCGGCATTCCCTGGTCAGGGCGGCACGTATCATATCAACGAACAGTGGCCGGCGTACTGGCGAGAACGGTTTCACGAGCGAGGCTACGTTCGCCTCGATCCGGTTCGTCCGCGTGTGTGGAGCGACCCGCACGTGATGCCCTGGTTCAAGATGAATACCTTCCTCTATGTGCGGGAGAGTTCGCTTGCGTCTCGACCCGAGTGGGCGGAGGAACATCGACTCGCGAAGGCGAACCCGTACGAACTCGTGAGCGCCTGGCACCTGGAACGCAACCTGCCGTTGACGCTCGGGCGAGCGATCAAGGCATTGCCAGGACTGGCGTGGAAGTCCTTGACTCGTCGCCTGTCGTAAAAAGGTTGTGAATCTCTGGTGATGCTGTTTTTGCCCGGGAACCCATGCTGATTACCGTAGGCATCTGCACCTGGAACCGCTCCGCTCTGCTCGATCAGACGCTGGTGACGCTGCGCGACGTGCGGGTGCCGCCGGGCGTCGAATGGGAAGTCCTCGTCATCAATAACAACTGCACGGACGACACGGACGCGGTGATCGAACGCCATCGGGCTCACCTGCCGCTGACACGGCTATTCGAGAAGGAACCGGGGCTGTCGTCGGCTCGCAACTGTGGGCTCGATCACGCTCGTGGGGATCTCGTGCTGTGGACGGACGACGATGTGAAAGTCTCGCCAGGCTGGCTCGAAGCCGCGGCAGAAGGAGCCGAGCGATTCCCCGAGGCGGCAGGCTTTGCGGGGCCGATCCGCCCATGGTTCCCCGTGAAGCCCGACCCGCAATTGATGCAGGCCTTCCCCGCGCTCAAGAATGGCTTCTGCGGGCTGGACCTTGGCGAATCACCGCGTGAGATGACGGGCGACGAGTTTGCCTACGGGGCCAACATGCTCTATCGCTCTTCCGCCGTCGCAGGGCTGCGCTTCAACCCAGCCCTGGGGCCCAAGGGCGCCCAGCACGGCATCTGGGATGATGTCGAGTACCAGAAGCGCATCAGGGCGGGCGGCGGAACCTTCGCCTGGCTGCCGGGGATGGCGGTCGAGCATTACGTCGATCCCTCCCGCATGACGCTGCAATATCTCACGACGTACTACTACGGTGCCGGGCAGTCCGATGCAAAACGTGACGGCGTCCCTTCGGGGCCCCGGCTCTTCGGCACGCCACGGTATCTCCTGCGGATGGCCGCGGAGCGATACGTGAAATACTGCGCGAATCGCCTTCGCGGCCGACAGATGATGGCGCTCGAACATCTTCGAAGCTACCACTACTACCGCGGCGTCATCGGCGGCTGCCGGGCGATCGCGAAGGCGGAGGCCCATGGATAGCCCCGCGATCTCCGTCGTGATCCCATGCTACAACGCTGCGGCTTTCCTTGGCGAGACGATCCGCTCCGCGCTCGCTCAGACGCGGCCGCCAGTCGAAGTGATCGTCGTCGACGACGGCTCCACGGATTCCTCCGTGAAGATCGCCGAGGCGTTCGGCCCGCCCGTGCGAGTGTTGCGTCAGCCGAACGGCGGGGCCGCGGTGGCGAGGAACGCCGGCGTGAAGGCGGCGACCGGCGGCTGGATCGCATTCCTGGATGCGGATGATCTTTGGGCCGCGAATCGCCTGGAAACGCTGGGGAATCTCGCGATCTCAGCGGAGGCGGATGTCGTTTGCATCTTCAACGACATGGAGTTTGTCTACACCGCCAACGGCCATCGCGAGGTGCGAAACACGCCCGTCGAAGCGCTCGAGGGCGACTTCCACGTTCGGCTGCTCACCACCTGGTTCGCGAACCCCAGCTGCCTGCTGGTGCGTGCCGACGCGGCACGGGCGGTCCCGTTCCCCGAGGGCGTTCGCCATGCGGAGGACTCGCATCACCTGGTGCTGCTTCGCGAGCGGGGCCGGTTCCTTCATGTGGCCGAGCCGCTTACCGGCTATCGCCGCCATCCCGGGCAACTCACGCACAAGCCGGCTCATGGCCTCATCGTGATTCAGCATCACCTGGCCCTGGCAAGGAAACGGCCCGATCTTTATTCACCCGAGGATGTGCTGCGGCTGCGCTGCCGTTTCGGGAGCGATCTGCTCGACATCCACGAACACGCCTACTGGCACCGCGACCACAGGACCGTCCGCGAGTGTCGGCGGCTGTATTTCGGGGTGCATCCGAACCCGGAGCCGAAGCCGCGACTCTTCGACGCACCGCTTTACCCTGAATGGCTCGCCAAGGCGAAGGATCGGCTCGACCGCCTCGCCGGGCGAAACCCACGAGCCGCGGGAGGGCGGACATGAGCGATCGTGTTTCCCTCGTGATCGCCAGCCATCGCCGCGGTGCGAAGATCGGCCCCACGCTCGCTTCGGTGCTGTCGCAGACGCGAGTGCCGGACGAGGTTCTCGTCCTGAACGACGGCGGCTTCGCGGAGACCCGCGAGTTCGTTGCCGCGAATTTCCCAACGGTTCGCGTCGTTGACGACCTTGGCGGCAGTGCTGGGAAAGCTCGCAATCTCGGGGCGAAACATGCGAGTCATCCGCTGGTGATGTTTCTCGACGACGACGATCGCCTGCAACCCCACGCCGTCGAGACGCTCCTTCAGACCCTGAGAACTTTCCCCGAGGCGAAGGCCGCGTTCGCGGATCACACCTTCACCGATCACACCACCGGCCAGCATGTGCCAGACCACCATCGCAGCGTGGCCTCGTTCCACCGACTCACCTGGGCGAAGCCGCGGAAGTCGACTTCGGACGCCAAGCTTTACGATCGGGCCCTGTACCACCCGATGCTTCGCGGCGGCCTGCTCCAACAGCCCTGGCTCGTGGCACGCGACGTCTTTCTCTCCCTCGGCGGCTTCGACGAACGCTACCGCTGCCACGAGGACTGGGACCTGTATCTGAGGCTCGTTCGCGCAGATCCGATCGCCCTCACGGATCGCGTGATCTCGGATCATCTGGTCGAAGCCGGCCGGGAGCACGTTTCGCGTTCCGCTGATCTGGAAGCGAACAGCGTCGCGATCCTCCGCAAGCACCTTGGCCTTGCGATCGCGTCGCTGGACCTCGCAGCGATCGTGATCCTGCTACGACGGCTGGGGCTGCATCACAAGGCCGAGGGGGACCGCCTCGCGGCGTCATCGCTTCGCGCCGCCTGGCCGGCGTACGCTCGATCGATGCTATGCTGGCCGTTCGACGTGGTGGTCGCGATCCGCACGCTCGCGATCTGGCCCTGGAAGATCGTGACACGCCGCCGGGCCTCATCGATCGAGGTGCGGACATGAGTGACGCCCCTTCGCTCACCTGCATTATCCCGACGTTCAATCGCTCGGGATACGTCCGCGAGTGCCTCGCCGCCTTGCGGCAGAGCGGTGTGCCGGACCTTGAGATCATCGTCGCGGATGATGGCAGTACGGACGACACAAAGGACGTGGTGGCGGCGACGGACCCGAACGCGAAGTATCTCTGGCAGCCGAACAGCGGCACGCCCGCGACCGTTCGCAACGCCGCCTTTGCCATCAGCCATGGGCGGTACGTCGGCTTCCTCGATTGCGACGACGCCTGGCTACCGGAGGCACCCGCGAGGGCTGTGGCGTTTCTCGATCGCCACCCGAAGGTCGATGCGATCTTCGCGGATGCACGCATGGGCAACCCCGCGGAGGGCTTCACTTCGTGGATCGAAACCGCGGGGCAGGCGGCGTTCTTTGAACTGCCTCACCATGAAGTCGAGCCTGGTTTTCGAGTGCTAGAACGCAGTCCGTTCTTTCGGCGAATGGCGTTTCGCAATCCCGTCTTCATCGGTGCCGTCATCCTGCGTCGCGAAGCTTTCGCGGCGAGCGGCGGGTTCGACCCCGCCCTGTGTGGTGCCGCGGACTGGGAGCTTTGGATGCGCATGGCCCACCGCTTCACCTGGGCGTATATGACCGAACCGTTGGCGATCTACACTCGACACCGCGATAACATGTCCAGCAACCACGAGCGCATGATCGGGGAGTTCGCAGCCTCCCTGCGAAACGTGCTCGCGAAGTGCGACCTTTCGGCCGACGAGGCACGGTACATCCAGGAACGCCTCGCCGCCCAACTCTATGGTCATGCGTACCTCGCGTACGATCGTGGCGACTACCGCACCGCCCGCGGCCGCTTCGGGGACCACCTCCGTGCCAACGGCCCCAGTCTTCGCGGCCTCGCCTTTTGGACGGCGTGCGCTCTGCCCTTCGGCCTCACCGGCCGGATGCGGCGCCTGAAGCAGGCCCTCAGCGGGGGCCACCGTTAACCATGCCACCCACCGTCAGCGTCATCATCCCCGCGTACAACGCCGAACGATACCTGTCGGCTGCGCTTGACTCCGTGCTTAATCAGACGCTGCCTCCTCACGAAGTCATCGTCGTTGACGACGGCAGCACGGACGGCACGGCCGAGATTTGCCACAGGTATGGCAACCGCATCGTCTACATTCATCAGGAAAATCAGGGGCAAGCGGGGGCCCGCAACACTGCGATCAAGGCCGCCACGGGCGCGTTCGTCGCCCTGCACGATGCAGACGACCTTTGCAGCCCGGAGCGATTGGAACGGCAAGCCCAGGCTCTCGTCGAACGCCCTGACGCGGTCGCCTGTTTCACGGGGCACTGGGTCTTCGACGAGCAAGGCGAGACGGGGCGTTATCCCGGGAAGCCCCAACACGCGAACAGCCCTCCGGAGCACTTCGCAGCCTGGTTGCTTGTTCATCCCATCACGTGCATGTTTTGCAGGGCCGCGGTGCCGGATGTGCAGTTCCCTCGCGGGGTGAACCTTGCCGAGGACATGATCTTCATGGCGTTGCTTCGTCGCCACGGAGACTTCGTGATTCTCCCCGATGTGCTCTTCGGGTACCGTCGGCACTCGACGCAGGTGACGGCCCGGGCCTCGGCAATGGATAGCTTGAATATGCGGGTGAAGTGGGCCCGAGAAAATGCCGCGAGGCTGTGGCCCGAACTCAACGTTGAGGAGTTTGAGGCCCTCGTGTGGCGAGCCTTCGCGGAAGGGGTGGGCGGCCACTACTGGGCGAGGCGAAAGGCGGAGTTCCTGCATATGCGATCGTTGCTTCGCGAGCAGTGGCCCAGCCACCTGCCTACGCCGCCGGAGGCGAAGCTGCGTTGGTATCCGGATGTGCTGTGGCGTCTCAAGGGGCTCGTGGATGCCGCCCGCGGCCGGAGGGCGACGTGACGCCCAACACCTGGATCGTGGCAGTGAACTATAACGGCCTGGACGACACGCGAAAGTGCCTGGATTCCCTGGCGAAACTCGCGGCCCCCGCGAACGTCGTCGTTGTGGATAACGCTTCGACCATCGATCCTCGCGAGTCGCTTCAGAAGGCCTTCCCGTGGGCGGTGTTCGTTCGCAACGACATCAACCTGGGCTGGTCAGGTGGGAACAACACGGGCATTCGACTCGCCATGGAACGCGGAGCCGAGTTGATCCTGCTGCTGAACAACGACACCACGGTCGCTCCCGAACTGATCGACCGGCTTCACGCCGCCGTGGTCGCTTCTCTGCAGTTTGGCATCCTGGGCCCGATCATCCGCGACATGGCCGAGCCTGGCCTCACGATGACGGACGGCGTCGTCTTCAATCGTCCAGGCTATCCGGGGTTCTTTCAGCGATCGCCCGTTCCTGAAGTAACGACGAATCCGACGAGAATCCAGGAAGTGGACATCGTCAACGGCTGTGCAATGCTGATCCGCGCCGAAGTCTTCCGCCGCATCGGCCTCATCGACGACCGCTTCTTCCTCATTCACGAAGAGGCCGACTTCTGCCTGCGCGCCCAGGAGGCGGGCTTTCGCTGCGGCATCCTCGCGGAACCGCTCGTCTGGCACAAGGGATCGAGCGCGTTCAAGCAGTCCGGCAAGCGCTGGCAGCGTTACTACGACACCCGCAATCTCGGCCTGCTCCTCGCGAAGCACACGGCCCACGCCAACGTGAATCGCAGGGGAATCTCGGCGTACGCTCACTACCTTCGCTATGCCTATCACCGCTACTGCCATGAACGCGAGGATGGCCAGCGCGATGCGGCCGATGCCGTGCTCGAAGGTCTCGTGGACACTGCAACTCGCCGTTACGGTGCGTATCAGAAACGTCCACGATTGAGCGTCCCGATTTTGCGATCGCTGTTCGAAGCCGCTCGACGGGTGAAGTCTGCGAAGTCGGTGGGAGCCGCTCCAACCGATGCCCGCCGCGATCTCTGGAACGAGCGAGAGCGGGCATGAGTGACGCGCCTTTGAAGCTGTTGTTCGTCAAGGAAAGCCAGAACTGGCCTCGTTCCAGCGGTCACGATGTTCACGGCTTCCACATGATGAAAGCCCTTGCCGATCGCGGCCATGCCGTCTCGCTTGCGACCGTGGCCCCGCCGACCGATATGGCCCTCGCGGGGTTGCCGCTGGAATCGCGATATGTCCTCGATCCGCAGAAGAGCCAAGGATCGCCGCTCCGCTTCACGGCCCTCCAGCGGAGGTTCACGAGCTACTTCGGCGTGCCAGACGGCCTTTGGCACAGCCTCGCAAAGATTCTGGAGCAGGGAGGATTCGACGCGGTCGTGGTGGTGGCCCGGCATCTGTTGCCGCTGCTACGAGTGGTGCGGAACTCCGTGCGAGTCTGGTATCCCGCGGACGATCCCGCCTGGCATCATCTCTCGCGGCTCAAGCTCTTGAAGCGTGAGACGTGGGGTGAACTCAAACTCGCGGCGTTGAATGGCCTCTTCGAGCGAAGCTTTCGCGCCAGCTTTGATCGCATCTGGGTGGTGTCGCCGACGGACCGCACCGCGGCAAGGCTGATCACCGGCTGCCGAGAAGTGGATTTGATCCCCAATGGCGTCGATGCGGAGTATTACAGACCTGGCAGGTGCGTGGAGCTACCGCGAAGTGCGGTCTTCTGGGGCCGGCTCGATTTTGGGCCGAACGTGGAAGCTCTGGAATGGTTCCTCGCCCAGGCCTGGCCGTCGGTTCGAGCCGCGGTGCCGGACGCACGCCTGGACGTGTTCGGCTTCAACCCGACGGACCGAGTGCGTAAGCTGGCGGGTACCGCGGGAGTTTCGTTGTTCCCGGACCTGCCTGATTTGCGGGATGAAGTGCGACGGCGGCAGGTGGTGGTGCTGCCCTTCGTCAGTGGCGGCGGCATCAAGAACAAGTTGCTCGAAGCCGCGGCGATGGGCATGCCGATCGTTGCTTCGCGGTGGGCGATGTCGGGCTTGAAAGACCAGCCTGCGGTGAAGGTGGCCGGCGACTGGGCGAAGAGCCTGCGTGAGCTATGGATGGATGACACGAACCGAGCACGCCTCGGCCGGGCCGCCCGCGACTGGGTGACACGGCACCACACCTGGAACGCCGCGGCGGCCACGGCGGAGGCGGGCATTCGGAGAATGAGGACTCGTTCAGGATGAAACAGTTCGCCTTCATGATCGTGATGACGCTGATCGGCACCGTGGGAGCGTTCCTGCTCGCCCCGGTGTACGGTTTCGCCGTCTACTATTCCTTCGCGATCCTGCGGCCCGAGGTGCTCTGGGACTGGTCGCTGCCTCAGGGATACCGCTGGTCTTTCATGGTCGCCATCGGCACGATTGGGGCCACGATCGCCTGGCGGACCGGCGTATGGCAGCCACCGTTTGCCGGCCGGCGCCCTTGGTACGGCGATCCCAAGTACGCGCGGTCTCACTATCTCTTCCTGGCCTTCGTGGCCTGGATCTGCGTCACGTACTTCACCGCCCACAACATGGAGCACGCCCAGGAATATTTCATCGAGTACGTCAAGATCTTCGTGATGTTCATCGCGGCCACGTTCGCGCTCCGCTCCGTCAAAGACTTGTGGATCATCTACTATGTCATCTCTATTAGCACTCTTTATGTCGCCTACGAGGTCAACTTCCATTACTTCGTCAACAAGTGGATGATCCTCCAGAATCGCTATCTCGCGGGGCTGGACAACAACGGTGCCGCCCTGCTGTTCGCCATGGTGATCCCGCTCTGTTACTTTGCGTGGGAATCAGGCCGCACCTGGTTTCGCTGGGTGATGCTCATGGGCATCCCGGTGCTGCTACACGCCATCATGCTCTCGTTCTCACGTGGGGCGATGCTGACCGCCGGGGTCGGTGCGCTCTGGATTCTGCTTCGCAGCCGCAACAAGAAACTCCTTGCCATTCTGTACAGCCTCGCATTCGTGATGATCCTCGCCACGGCGGGGAAGGAAGTGCAAGAGCGGTTCATGTCCATCAGCAAGTCCGACGCGGACGACAGCGCCCAGAGCCGACTCACGACCTGGAAAATCGCGATGCGAATGATGTCCGAGCAGCCGATCTTCGGCTTCGGTATCCGTAACTCGCAACTCTTCACGTTCGACTACGGTGCGGACATGCAAGGCCGGGCGATCCACAGTCAATATCTCCAGACCGGAGCAGACAGCGGCGTGGTGGCGCTCGTGCTTTACATTCTTCTCCTCGGTTCCGTGATCACCGGCCTCTGGCAGGTGCGGCGGATGCTTCGGCCCTTCCGCGACCCGGAAAGTGAGGGCGTTCGCGGCATGACCTCCGCGATCGAGTGCGGCCTTGTCAGTTTCTGTTTCGGAGCGTTGTTCCTGTCGCTGGAACACTTTGAAATGCCTTACATCCTGATGCTGATCGCGGTGCAACTCCTGGCGATCATGCGATCGATCTATGCGAACACGGACCCTGAATATCTCACCGCCCTGGCGGCGCAGGCGAAGCAAGGAGAACCGGTGCCGGTGATGAAGCGCGGACAAGCGACGGCGGTGGTCGAATGAGTCGGCCGTTGCGAGTCGGCTTCGTGCTGCACGCGATGCAAGTGGCCGGGGCCGAAGTGCTGACGCGCGAGATGATCCGTCGGCTCGGGGATTGCATCCGCCCCACGATCTTCTGCCTGGATTCCGTGGGCCGCATCGGCGAGGAGATGATTCGCGAAGGGCATGATCTGGTCTGCCTGGACCGCCAGCCGGGCCGAGACTATCGCGTGAGCCTGCGGCTGGCGAAGGCCATCAACGAACGGCGAATCGACGTTCTCCACGCACACCAGTACACGCCTTACTTCTACGCAGCCCTCGCGAAGGCCCGCGGCCCGCATCGGCCACGTCTCATCCTGACCGAGCATGGCCGACACTATCCGGATCGGGTTTCCTCCCTGCGAAGAGCCGTGAATCGAGCCCTGCTCGCACCACTCGCGGATGCCATGACCGCCTGCTGCCGATTCGCGGCCAACGGCCTCTGCAAGGTCGATGGCTTTCCGGGTTCACGCATCGAGATCATCGAGAACGGTATTGATGTTGACCAGTATGGCCCCGCGAAATCGAAAGTGGAAGCGAAGACTGCGGCGGGGCTTGACCCTTCAAAGCGTTACCTCATTCATGTCGCACGCCACCATCCCGTGAAGGATCAGCCGACGCTGCTTCGTGGATTCGCGGCGGCCTCGACGGAACTCCCGGACGTTGATCTCCTCATGGTCGGCGATGGTCCGCTCCGAGGCGATCTGGAGGCGTTGACGGCAGAGCTTGGCATCAGCCTTCGCGTGAAGTTCCTCGGCATCCGCACGGACATTCCCGCCCTGATGCGAGCCTCGGATGCCTTCGCGCTGACGTCGCTCAGCGAGGCGGCATCGCTGACCGTGATCGAAGCGATGGCGACGGGTCTGCCCTCGGTGCTCACGCATGTCGGCGGGAATCCGGAACTCGTCCGACACGAGCAGGAAGGCCTCCTCTTCCCCCGCTCGGACTGGGCTGGATGCGCCGTGGCCATTCGGCGTATCTTCACGGACCACACCCTGGCCGCTCGGTGTGGCGCCGCGGCACGGGCTCGGGCCTTCGAGCGATTCTGCCTCGATCGCACCGTGGATGAGTACTACGCCCTTTATCAGCGATTGATGGGTGAGAGGACCATTTCATGACACGCCTGATGCCCACGGATGGGCCGCAACTCGGCGTCGTCGTGCCGCTCTTCGATGAAGCGGAGACGGTGGGAGAAACCTATCGTCGACTCGTCGCGGTGCTCGGCGAGTTGCCTCTCAGCTTCGAGATCCTGTTCGTCAACGACGGCAGCCGTGATCGCACGGGCGAATTCCTCGACTTCTTCGCCGAGCGTGACGCCCGTGTGCGAGTGCTGCATCTGAGCCGAAACTTCGGCCATCAGGCGGCGGTCTCCGCAGGGCTTGAACACGTTCGCGGCGACGCCATCGTGGTGATGGATGGCGACCTGCAAGACCCGCCCGAAGTGATCCCCGAGTTCCTCGAACGCTGGCGGGAAGGCTTCGACGTTGCCTACGCCATCCGCACGAAACGCAAGGAGGGCCGCCTCAAGCGAGCCGGGTACTTCCTGTTTTACCGCCTGCTGCGATCGATCGCGGACCAGGAAATTCCGCTCGATAGCGGTGACTTCTGCCTGATGGATCGCCGGGTGGTCGACGCCCTGACGGCCCTGCCAGAGCGGGAACGCTTCGTTCGCGGGCTGCGAACTTTCGTCGGCTTCCGACAAATCGGCGTGACCTATGAACGCGCCGCTCGCAAGATGGGCCTCTCGAAATACACGCTGCCTCGCCTGGTGGGCCTGGCGCTGGATGGCATTGTCAACTTCAGCAGTCTGCCGTTAAAAGCCATCGCGGTGGTCGGATTCGTTGTGGTTTTACTGGGCCTGATGCTGGCGGTGGGAATGCTTGGCCACGCTCTCGTGCAGGGTGAAGTTCCGTCGGGCTGGCTGATCGTGCTGGCGTCCCTGATTGTGGTCGGCGGGGCTCAGCTGCTTGGCCTGGGGCTGGTCGGCGAATATGTAAGGCGAATCTATGTGGAAGTGAAGCACCGACCAACGTATATCGTGAGCGATGTCCGACCGATGAAGGATGACATGCCCATCACGAGAGTCAAGCGAGCGGGCTGAGTATTCTTCTCAAAATGAACAGGCCTCGCCAGGATTTCCACAACGAACCTGGCATCTCCCATTTCCTTGAGGTATGGATCGATCTCGTGTCGCCTCCATCACGCGAGCAAGGTGCACAGGATTTGAGGCCCGATGGACTGCCGTTGGCGGAGTGGGAGAGCGGAGTCGAAAAACACATTCCCACTTACCCAGGATTTACGCGGCTTCGCTGCGGGGCATGGGCATCGGCGGCGAGAAGAGGTGACCGGCGGGCATGGGCACCTCGGTCGGGCCGATGAGGCCGGCGGTGTCGCCCTCCCACTTGTGCTCGCGAAGAGCCAGCAGGATCCGCTCTGCCAGTTCCAGGGCGTTCCGGCCGTCTTCACCCGTCACGCGCGGCTGACGGCCCGTGCGGACGCAGTCGACAAAGTGCTTCAATTCCGCCGTCAACTGGTCGCCTTTGCGATCTCCGTCCAGGTTCAGCACCTGGAGATAACGTGTGAAGAGATCATCTTTGAGGCGAGCCTTCGTGGCGGAGTCCATCTGATCCAGACGAAGGCCATGATGGCGGACTTCGTCGCTCTGCTGCACCAGCGTCAGCCGGCGGTTCACGAAGTCGATTCCCGCGTAGCCTTCCGGAGCCCACACCCGCAGGCGACGCTTCGGGCGTGCGCTGATTCGGCTTGCGGTCACATGGGCGACGCAGCCGTTCTCGAACTCGAGTCGGGCGTTCACCATGTCCTCATGGCCGCCGAAGACGGGAGCACCGACGGCGGCCACATGCTTCACGGGGCTGCGAACGAGCGAGAGCAGAAGATCGAGGTCGTGGATCATCAAGTCGAGCACGGCGCCGATGTCGACACTGCGGCCCGTGAAGGGGCCATGGCGCTCGGCTTCCACGAATTTCGGCCGGATCGGCCGTTTCGCCAGTTCCTCGAAGGCGGGGTTGAAACGCTCAATGTGGCCGACTTGAAGAGGCACGCCGTTCTTGGCTGCGCGAGCGATCAGATCATTCGCCTCGGCGACGGTGCGGCAGATGGGCTTCTCGACCAGGACGGGAACGCCATGGTCGAGGAACTCGGAGGCGACCGCGTGATGGTAGATCGTCGGCGTTACCACGCTGACCGCATCGACCTCATCGAGCAGCGATTCGTGGCTGTCGAAGGCTTGCGTATTGAGTCGGCCCGCAATGGTACGGGCCTGCATGGGATTCGCGTCGACGACCCCGACCAGTTCGACATCGGGCAACCCCGCGAGAATCCGGGCGTGGTGCTGGCCCAGGTGCCCGACTCCGATCACGGCCATCCTTAAACGCGTCATGCCGTTCCTTGGCTTTCTCGGTTGGGCGAGCATCCTTGCCCGCCGGTCCTTCGGTGTATCCACAAAGACTGGAACATTGAGTCGAAGGTCGCCTCGGTAGATCACGTCCCCATGAGGCGACGCGATCCTTGGAGGCTTCCTTACCTTCATGCCGCTCGACGAGCCGTTGCCATGCGTGCGGTCATCGGAATCGAGGCGGTTGGCGTGGCCGCTTGCAACAGGCGGCGGGCGAGTTCGACGTTCATCGCGTGGCCCGAGCGATAAGCCACGACATGCCCGGCGAGATCGAAGCCGCAAAGGGCCAGGTCGCCGATCATGTCGAGAACCTTGTGGCGAGCGGGTTCGTCCGCGAAACGCAGGGAGTTATCCTTCACGCCCCGCGCTCCGAAGACGATCACGTCATGCGCCGTCAGATGCTTGCCGATACCCATGTCGCGAATCGAGATCGCCTCGGATTCTGTCAGGAATGTTCGGCAATCGGCGACGTCGTTCAGGAATGTTTCTGGTCGAACTTCGCAAGTGAAGCACTGCCTCGGCACCGGAGCGTGAAGGCCGTAGTCCAGGAAATACGTGGCGGTCAGGCCCGGTCGTTCCGCGGGGTGGATCGAAATCGTGGTGCCCTGGAAGGCAATGCTGATCGGGCGCGTCGGCGTGCGGATCGGTCGGCGTGCGGACTGCACGACGATCTTCGCGGCGAGGATCGCGTCGGCGAATCCACGCGCGGAGCCATCAAGGCCCGGCAGTTCGGCGCCGTTCACCTCGACGGTGCAGTTATCGACACGCAGCCCGCCGAGGGCCGCCATCACGTGTTCGATCAGCGTGATGCCCGCGTGGGCCGGGCCGAGCGTGGTGCGGCGTGCGGTATCCGTGACGCTATCCGCCAGTGCGGGATACTCGGGCTTGCCGGGGAGATCCGTGCGGCGAAAGACGATACCGGTATCGGCCGGTGCAGGCAGGAATCGAACCTGGACGCGGGCTCCGGTGATGAAACCGACGCCTTCCACGACCGCATTTTCCGCCAGCGATCGCTGGGAGCGAGTTCCGAGGGTTCGCATGGCAACGTCCTCCCGCCGGGAAAGCGGTTCGTGAGAAAAACCACCAACCGACCGGGGCGAGCGGGTAGGCCCGCGCGGCCCCGAACGGTCGGCTTGGATCACTACTTGGGCTGAGGTATCGGCTGGCCACCGCCGACGGGGGTCACCTTGCCGTCCGTGTTCACAGGCTGAACGCCCGGCGGCAGCGGAGGAGCTTCGTACCACTTGTTGAGCGTCTCGACCATGATCTTCGTCAGATCCACCTGCGGCGAAACGTACCACGGCTGAGCCGCCGGCGGACGAAGCTTCATTTCCTTGTTCTCGGCGCGGTTCGCTTCTTCCGGCGTGGTGAACTCGGGGTACGCGAAGACGACATGGTAGCCGTTGGGCAGAGCAATCCGCTCCACGACCGTCTTGATGTGGTCGTGGATCATGCCGATCACCTTGCTGCCTTCTTCGTTGATCACCTTGGCGATCTCGGCGTCCTTGTCCTGCAACTTACGCTGAAGGTCGACGAGTTCGCGAGCCAGGGTTTCCTTCGCCTTCGGGTCAGCGGTGACCTGGGCCTGCTGCTGCTTCTCGAGGTATTCCTTGCGCCACTTGATCAGGTCGGTGGACATGATCTGGCGCTTGTGGTTGAGCAGCGCCATGTGGTTCTTGGCGAAGTTGTAGTTGCGGATGACATCGACGATGTTGAAGACGGCCACGGTGGGGCGTGCCGTCGGCGCGGCGGTGGGCGCGGCAGCCGCTGGGGCCTGGGCGCGAATCGCGCCGGCCAGATAAACCGAACCACCCAGGGCTGCCAGGGTGGACAGATAGACGAAAATACGCTTCACGGTCAGGCCTCCTCTGCCACGTTCCACGGACCGACGGGGTTCCGTTCCCGGCCGTCCTGGCTATTGGGAAGTGGGGGGGTTCTAACCTGGGGCGGACATGCTGTCAACGGGAAGCGGCGGCAAGACGCGGGAAGCGGGTGAATTACGACTCGCCGTGTCAGTCGTCAGTTGTCGGAGGTGGGATGTCACTGTCAGCGCGTCGAGATTTTGTTGCTCCTTACGTTCCGGAGCACAACCAGATCGAACGTGCGTGGCAGGAAGAGGGCCTCAGCGGCCAGTCCAGATGAAGCGCACAAGGCCGAAGGCCATCGCGAACCAGAAGCCTCGCCAAAAGTGGCTCGCGGCGGAACCACTGAAGGCCCCGAACCTCACCATCAACACCGAGCAGCCCCCGGCCAGCAAGGGGGCAAGGATCAAATTCGCCACGCGCAAGGCCAAGGTGGCCAGGAGAACCCTGGGGAAAATCGCGAGGCTGATGCCTCCGAAGATCGCCCCGGAGAGTATGAACAGGACGAGCCAGCCGCAGCCTTTGTGGTCTTCACGGACCTTGGTGGTGGCGAACTCGACACCAAGATTCCCGAGGATCTGCGCTCCCAGTTCCAGGAGGAGTTGCAGAATCAGGATGGGGACTTCTTCCACGGGGCTTTTTTCAGGGGCTAACCGTCACTTGCCGCGAGGCAGCAGCACTCTTTCGATGAAGGTTGTGTCCACGTTGCCGTCGATGAACTCGGGCGTGTTGAAGATCTGCTTGTGGATCGGGATCGTGGTCGCGATCCCTTCGACCTGGAATTCGCGGAGCGCTCGCCGCATGACGGCGAAGGCCAGTTCCCGCGTCGGTTGATGAACGAGCAGTTTCGCGACCATCGAATCGTAGTTCGGCGGCACGCGGTATCCGGCGGAGACGTGCGTGTCCAGGCGGACGCCGGGACCGCCAGGCGGGCGCCAGGTTTTCACCACGCCAGGGCTTGGGCGGAAGTCGTTTGCGGGATCCTCGGCGTTGATCCGCACCTCGATCGCGGCCCCGGTCAGCTTGATGTCCGCCTGCGAGTAGCTCAGTTTCTCGCCGGCTGCGACGCGGATTTGCTCACGGATCAGGTCCACGCCCGTCACGAGTTCCGTGACCGGATGCTCGACCTGAATGCGGGCATTCACCTCGATGAAGTAAAAGTTGAACTGCTTATCCAGGAGGAACTCGCAGGTGCCGGCGGAGTAATAGCCCGCGGTCCTGGCCAGGCGGACGGCGGCCTCGCACATGGCCTGCCGAACCTTTTCCGGCAGATTCGGGGCAGGGGATTCCTCCACCAGCTTCTGATGGCGACGCTGCAAGGAGCAATCGCGTTCGAACAGGTGGATCACGTTGCCGTGCTGGTCGCCGATGATCTGGACTTCAATGTGGCGAGGCAGGTCGAGGAACTTCTCGAGATAAACGCTGCCATCCTTGAAGGCGGCTTCCGCCTCGGCCTTGGCGCCGGAGAGGCCGGTGAGAAGGGTCTCGTCGTTGCGGGCGACTCGCATGCCTCGCCCGCCGCCGCCCGCGGAGGCTTTGATGAGCACCGGATACCCGACGACATGGGCGAAGTGTAGGGCCTCCTCGTCGGTGTTGATCAGGCCGTCGCTGCCGGGCACGGTGGGAACGTTGGCTTCGCGGGCCACCTGCTTCGCCTGGTTCTTGTTGCCAAGGCGGTGCATGGCGGAGGCGGGCGGGCCGATGAACTCGATGTTGCAGTCCCGGCACTGCTGGGCGAACGCGGCGTTCTCCGACAGGAAGCCGTAACCCGGATGGATCGCCTCGGCGTTGGCGAGTTCCGCCGCCGCGATGATGCGAGCCGGCTTGAGATAGCTCTCCGTGGCCACGCCGGGGCCGATGCAGATGGCCTGATCGGCCAGTTCGAGATACGGAGCGCCGCGGTCCGCTTCCGAGTAAACGACCGCGACCTCGATTCCGAGATCCCGACAGGCACGGATCACCCGTAAGGCGATCTCACCGCGGTTGGCAACCAGGATGCGTTGAAACATCTTGAAACCCAGTTCGGAACTAGGAATCCGGACGGCGGAATGAAGAGGATTTCATCTCGCATACCGAAGTCCCGCTTCCGCAATGATTCAGGAGGGATCGACTCGGAAGAGAACCTTGTTGTACTCGACGGGATCGCCGTTCTTGACACAGACATCGGTGATCACGCCGGCGACTCCGGCCCGGATTTCGTTGAAGATCTTCATGGCTTCGATCTGGCAGACGAGTGTGTCCGCAGTCACTCGCGTGCCGACCTTCACGTAGTCATCCTTGTCCGGCTTCGGCTTCGCGTAGAAGGTGCCGATGAGCTCGCTTTTAATGTCGAGAAGTGTCTTGACCGGCGCCGCGGGAGCAGTCGTCGCCGCGGGGGCTCCGGAAGAAGCCGCACCAGCCGAGGCCGGGGTCGCGTAGCTCATGGCGGGCAGGCTATACGAGGCTCCTGCGGGGAGACCTTTGCTAAGGCGGACACGTTGATCCCCTTCGCGAAGGTCAATCTCGGTCAGTTCGTGTTCACGCATCAGACGGATGAGAAACTCGACCGTCTTCACGTCAAAGGGCCGGGGAGCTCCGACGGCCTCCTCGGGAGCGGCGATGGGATCCGTCTCTTTTTTGCGGATCGAGGAGCCCGCAGATGTCGGCTTACGCTTTTCGTCGGCCACCGTGACCCCCTTGATCTCAGAGCTTCGCCAGGGCCGCATCAAACGATGCGGACAAACCCGGCAGCAAACCGGGTCTGTCTAGGCTCAGGATTCAAGGGGATATGATAGGGACTCAAAGAACCGCGGACAGGTCGCGAGGCAGGGTCGTCAACAGGGTGCAGCCGTCCTTGGTCACGAGCACGTCGTCCTCGACGCGCACGCCCCCCCATTCAGGCAAATAGATACCGGGCTCGATGGTGATCACCATGCCGGCTTCGAGGGTGTCGTCCGAATTGGCTCGCACTCGCGGGGCCTCGTGGATTTCCAGGCCGATTCCGTGACCCAGACCGTGAGTGAAAAACTCTCCGAATCCTGCCTTGTGAATCACCTTACGGGCGGCGGCATCCACCTCGCGGGCCTTCACGCCATGTCGGATCGTTTCAAACGCCGCCTTCTGGGCCGCCAGCACCACGCCGTGGACTTCTTCGAGGTTGTAGCCCGTGCGCTCGTGCTTGTTCCGCCGGGTGGGTGCGGTCACGAAAGGCGAACGGAGCATCCGGGTGATGTCGCACTTGTAACCCGTGTCCGCACCGAAATCGATAAGGATCTTGCTATAGTCGCCCACCCGACGGCTGCTGCTCGGCGGGCAATGCGGAAGAGCCGAGCGTTCGCCCGCCGCGGCGATCACCGGGAATGACGCACACCGAGCCCCCGAGCGACGCAGATACCCCTCCATCGCGTCGACCATCTCCTTCTCGGTATCGGTCTCTTCGAGCGTCGCCACGAACATGCGATAGGCACGCTCCGCCACGCGGACGGCTCCACGGATCGCCTCGACCTCCGACGGATCCTTCACCGTTCGCAGCTTTTCGATCACGCTCTCTTGAGGGACGAAAGTCTGCTTGCCCCCCAGGCTCTTGAGCATCTCGAATTCGGAAACCGTCAGGCGATTACCCTCGACCGCCACGGATTTGACGCCAAGCCTGGCGAGAACTTCAACCGCAGCTTGAGGCGTGGTTTTGTCGTGAGGCCGAATGTGCACCTCGAGCCCAGGGCATTCTTCTTTGATCTGTTCGGAGAAGCGATCATCACTCACAAGGATCGCATTTTTCGGAGTGACAACCAGGAAGCTCGAATCGCCTGTGAATCCTGATAAATAAGTCACGTTCACAGCACTGGTGACCAGAAAAGAATCGAGGCCCTCGGTCTTCAACTCACGGAAGAGATCCAGACGGCGTTGTGCTAGATAGTTCATACTTGAGTGGAACGTCCAAAATGGAGGAGAGGAAGAAGAATGGGGCAATCTAAACCAGGTTTAACTGACCGACCGTAGTTCGTCGAAAACACTAACCGTAAGCGGAAGTAAGTCATCACCAGTTACCGTAACAAATTCCTCGTAGGGTCCGAAGACTCGCACCGGCTTCTGATAGAACGCGATCTCATGATCTGAGGTAAGGTCCCAGTATCAAAGAAATCACGTAATGGTAACATATGGAACAAGTCCTGGCAATATTATGACCGAAAAATGATCATTTCGTCGTGGACGTAAATATTCTGTGCCACAGGAAAGAAGATACCTCGTTTGGAAGCCCAGCCATGATTTCACAATCTGCACACAGTACCCAGATGGACCGGATCTGGCGGGGCTACGACATTCGGGCGTTGATTCCTGCCGCCGGGATCGCGGGGGGGATTTCGCTGATCCTGCTGGTCGAGCGCTGGATTAGCGTGGAACTTTCTACGTTCGCGGAGGGTCGAGGGATCGCTTTGATTTACATTCCCATGGCGATCATCTGGACAGTATTGATTGCGGTGGGGCTTTATCGATCAGTGACCTACACTTACCGCCTCACGGACCGTGCCGTTTTGATCGACCGCGGCTTTCGCTGGCGGCCGAGCCCGTTGATCCCGCTGGAGAGCATTGCGGAGGTCAGTTCGGCACTCGATTTTTTCGGTCGCCGTTTCGATGTGGGGCGTGTGATCATCCTCACGTCATCCGGATCACGAACGGAACTGACTGGTGTTCGCGGACCGGCGGCCTTCGCCGTGGAGATTCGAGCCGAAGTCCGGCGTCGCCTGGCAAGCACCAAGCCAGGGCCATGACGTCCCCGGACCAAGAGTGAACTCAGGATCGGCGAGTCTTCGCATATCAGCCCGGCATCGGGATCAGCCATTCAGCAGCCTGGTGAGCGACGCCATTCCGAGCTCGGCGACCTGGCTGACCTTCGACTGCCACACTATCGGGTTCATCAGTTCCAACGAAACGTAGCCCTCGTATCCGATCGCACGGAGGCGGTTCCGAATATCCTCGAAGCGGAAGTCGCCTTCGCCGGGGAAGACGCGATCCGAGTCCGTCATCAGTTCTCGTGGCACCCCCGCGATATCGCACACCTGCACATGGGCGAGGTTCGACTTCGTGAGGCGATCGAGATCCTCTGGCTTGCTCGGTCCCTTGTAGTAATGGAACACATCCAGGCAGACGCCCACGTTCGGTTCGCCACACTGCTCGACAAGCATCACCGCGGTTTCGAGGCAGGAGCAGAACGTCTCCGTGCCGCGGAACTCCAGGGCCAGTCGCACGTCGAAAGCTGCGGCCCATTGCCCGGCTTGCTTCAACGACACGATGGCCCGACCCAGCGAGGCGGCATCGACGGCCTGCGTGAAGTCGGCGACCAGCACCATCGTCGGGATGCGGAACGATTGACACAGTTCGAGTCGGTGGCGGAAGTGGTCGAAGTGGGCCTTCCGCTGTTCGCCCTGCGACAGGAGGAGCCCGCCCTGATACGCTGCCGCCGCGAGGGAGACTCCGCGAGCTTCGAGGAGAGCCTTCGTCGGTTCCGGCTTGATCTCGGCGAGGTGCTGTTCGAGCTTGGTAAGCCAAACTTCGATCGCGAAGCACCCTCCGTCGGCATAGCCGTTGATGTCGTCCGCGAAGGTGGCCGGCAGCGTCGTCGCCTGGCTGATGCAGAGGTTCATGGGTGGTCCAGTGCCAGGGTGTGGTATCGCACTCTGCACTCGTTCTCAGCGAGGTAGGGTCTTTTTGGCCGCCGGGGAGGCGGAACCCATTACAGGCGTCAGAATCCCGATGCTGAGGCTGCTCCCCTCGCGACCATGGAGGCCCACGATGGGAGCACCTTTGCCATCGATATCCACGATGGTTTTCTTGGTCTCGCTGCCCACCACGGGGGAGGTGTAACTCGTTTTCGGGTCGAGGCCGGTGGGGGTGATCTTCATGAATGTCATGGAGAAGTGGTCAAGATTGCCCCCTCCCATGACATGGAACGCCCCGACAGCGTAATCGGCTTTGGCCTTGAGCGTGAGGTATCGGAAGGGCAGAGGTTTCCCCAGCACGCGGCCCGTGCGTTCCACTCCTGTGGACAGGCGATAGATCGGCTGCATCGAGGAGACGTACTCGGTTCGACCGGCGAACCTTGAGATCGCAAGGTTGAAGCCGATGAGGAGGCCCGTCTCCGGACCCAGTTCCCGGAAATCGTTGTTCGTGAACGTTCCGCCTTGGGCCTCCACAGTGGTATAGTTTTTCTCCTTGTGAGCCTGTCGAACCATGCTGAACACGTTGGCCGTGCCTCCAATCGAGGCGAGATCGACTTCGCGAACGAGCGGTGCCAGTTCGGTTAATCGATTCGCGACTCGGGCTTTCGTGAGGCCCGTGAGGTCCTCGACTAACTTGGAGTACCAGTAAAATGCCCGGCGTTGCATTCCCTTCTTCAAGGCTCCCTCGTGCTTGGCCGCGGCATCGTACCAGCCGTCCGCCAGGGTCAATTGTTTGGCGGCATCCGTGAGATTGGCCTTCTCCGCTTCCGCAAGTTGCTTCATGGCGTCGTCATTCGACGCTTGCAGGTGCAGCAAGCCTTCGCCCCAGTTCTCCTGGAAGAGACCGAGGTAACAGCCGACGACGCGATTGGCGTCGGGGTCCATGGGCCTGGTCGTGAGCGTGGCCTTCGCGGAGCGGTATTTCTCATGCTCGAGTCGCATCAGGGCGATGTCTTTGCCACACTCGGTGACGATAGCGATCGTCGGGGCGTGTTGTGTTCGACCGGCGATGGGTTCGACGAGTTTGAGGATGTCGGCCGCCGCGTCGAAGTCGTTGGCGGCGAAGTGCTGGCGAATCGCCTCCATCATCGAACGGACCGCCGCGATTTGCGTATCCCGGGTCGTCGCCCGTTTCGCGACCTCCTCATGGATCCCCTTCATGAGAGCCGTGGCATCGACCGCGTAGAGTGAACTCATCGTTTCCGTGGCCTGGCGGGCCAGATCGACATTGCCGCCGAGCAGCGCCATCCGCCGGGATTCCGTGAGAAGAACGTAAGCCGAGACGGGATCGTCCTTGGTGTCTGTCGCGTTCTTCAGCAGCTTCTCCGCGAGCGTGACCTTGTCCGCAGGCTTCAATTTCAGATAGTCCGCCTTGAAGAGATCCTTGATGAGTTGCTCGGACTTCTGGACGTCCTTTGAGGAGGGCACCGGCAGCCTGACAGGATCCGCTGCCACGGCCAGGGTGACGAAGAGCAGCGCTGCGGTAAAGCCTCGACTCATGGGCAACATGGGGAACTCCCATCGGGAACGTTGAAGCACTCGCCACAGGTCACGAATCAATCGCCACTCGCCACTTCCCGCTTACAAGTCGTCGGTGGAGCGTTTCTTCTTCGGAGGCTGCTTCTTTGGGGTCTCTTTTTTGGGCGGGTCCTGGGAGGTTGCGGGCGTTGAGGCCGGCGAGGGCGATTCGTCGGCCGTGTTGAAGCAGCCTGCGAGATAGCACCAGCCTAGCACGGCCATCACTTGAAGAATACCGCCGATGAGAAACCACATGCGAGTGCGTGCCTTATCCGCGGCCGAGAAAGCTCGCCTGGCCGGCGCGGAGCTCGTCGTCATGGAGAAAGCCCCCGAGTGCCCACTCGACGAGCCCCCGGCCACGATGGGCCATTCCGCCCCGGCCGAGAAACTGCCGGAGGAGCTGGGTGTTGGCACGGAGCTCGCGGCCGGCGCCGCACTGGGAAACACGGACGACGCTGCGGGCGAGTGGACGAGCAAGGCGACGGGTGGGGCCGCGGGCGTCGCCGGGGTGCTCATCGGCGAGGGGAGGTCCGGTCGGCCGAAGGGGGCGAGTTTCGCCTCGAGTTCCACGACGGTCGAGGGGCGAAAGTTGGGGTCCTTCGCGAGCAACTGCTTGACGACAGCGACCAGGCCGGGGGGAAGGTCGGGGCGCACCGCTTCGAGTGGCGGGGCCTCGGCGGAGCGAACGCGGAGCATCACCTCGTTCGCCGTCATGCCCGGGAAGGGCACGCGAGTCGTGAGCAGGTAAAAGAGCGTGGCTCCGAGGCCGTAGAGGTCTCCGCGAGGCGAGTAATTCGGGGCGTCGAGCCGTTCGGGGGGCAGGTATCCCAGCGCGTCGAGATCGCCCAGAAGCAACGAGGCGTTGGGGCGAATCGGCACCAGCCCGAGTTCCGTAACTCGAGCGATGGAGGCGGGGCCGGGCCGCCGGAAGGGCTTGCCGCTGGGCCCGGGCTTTGAAGTTTCCACGAGCGGGCCGAGGAGAAGGTTCCGCGGTCTCACGTCGCCGTGCCAGCCGCCTCGCTCGTGGACCACGCGAATCGCCGCTGCCGCCTGACGCACATAGTCGACCGCAAGGACGCCGGGCATCGGGCCGATGTCCTTCACCAGCGATTCCAGGCTCGACGTGTCGCCTGGCGGTTCCAGCACCACGTAGACCTCATCGCGATATGTGCCAGCATCGAGCAACGGCACCAGGTGGGGATGCGTGAGCGTGCTCGCGGCCCGGGCTCGCTGGACGTACGCCACAGCGTTGTCCAGCGGCATCAACCAGTCCGCCTTCAGACGACGGAGCACCACGGGGGTTCGCAGCGACGGATGCAGCGCGGCGTAAGCCATGCCGCCGGGGCAGGGGCCGAGTTCTTGCAGGATCGGATAGCCTGCGAAATGCAGTTCCTCGCCGCGGCCCAGGCGGATCATCTGAGCCTGGTAAGGCGTGAGGACGCGATGCTGCTCAAGGTAATTGGTGAGTTCCGCCAGCGACATCCGCGAGAGATCCGGCTGGCGAACGATCTGCTCGAGTAGGTCCGGATTGATCAACCGGCTGGCGTGGGCACGGTCGAGGAATGTCGACACGGAATCGGAAGGCATGGATCGTCTCGCGGTGGGGAGATTGTATCAAACGATTCCGCTCAACTCATTGGTCGTTCGTTTCCCTGTCGAAAGCTCCGCGCGAACATCTCGATCGCCCGTTCCTGGTCGGATGTCTCGATCGATCCTGGCCGAAGATCGCGCACTTTCCCGACCGCCTCGCGTGCCGAGTAACCATGGGCGACGAAGTACGACGCCAGGAACGTTCCCGTTCGCCCAAGGCCCGCGCTGCAATGCACGGCCACGCCCATTCCGGTGCCGTTGGCTTTGGAGATCGTTTGTAGCACATGCTCGATCTGTCGTTCGGTCGGGGCTTCCATATCGGGCACGGGAACACTCACGACCATGAGGCCGGCCTCGTTCACCCAGGCTCGCGGAACGGAGTCCTCGGTGAGCGACACGAGCACTTGCACGCCCTGCTTTCGCAGCCACGCCAGGTCGGCCGCGTTCTGCGGCATCGCCAGTGCCGCGAGGTTCGGCTTCTCGACCCAACTGAAGCCTGGTGGGGGCATCACTCACCTGCCAAGGATTGTCTCGAAGGGCGACCCGACTTTGAAATGATAAGCGCCGGAGGGAACGACTGGAACGGCGATTAGGAATTTATCGTTCCCAATCCGTGGGCCAACGCCTGACTTCGGGAAAGCCGCCGCGAGATCACGCATGCTGCGAAGGAGGGCCGAGCATCGCTTCCGCCCTCTTGCCAATGATCGCATCGTACGTGGCCCTCGCCTCCAGTTCGGTCCCCCTTCCCTCGATCAGCTTCCCCCTTCGCGTAGACACCATGCCTGCCAGCGGAGCGAGGTGAGCAAAACGAGCACTCGGCTGCGCGGTTTCGTTCTCGGTGCGACCATACGGATGGTTCGAGCGAATCTCATACGGAAGCCTCCCCCAGGACGCCCGAGGAAGTAAGGCCGTTTCTCCCGCGATAGTGCGTGCGGATGAAATCCCATCCTGCCGTGAATGAGGAAGTGGATCGAATTTCATTTTATGCGTCAGCGGACTTGGTAAGGATTTTGCTCAAGGACTCTCGGAGAGCCTCTTCGCGTCAAAAAAGGAACCCACTCATGAGCCTGCCTTCTTACTGGATGGCAACGACCACCTTGCCCCGATTGCCGAAGCTTGAAGAGAACATCAAGGTTGATGTCGCCATTGTGGGAGGCGGGCTGACGGGACTGACGACGGCTTACCTTCTGAAAAAGGCGGGCCGAACAGTGGCCGTGCTGGAACGCGACCGCTGCGCTCAAGCCGACACGGGGCACACGACCGCGCACCTCACCCATGTCACCGACGCTCGCCTTCATGAACTTGTCGATCGCTTCGGCCGCGACCATGCTCGCGCGGTGTGGGACGCGGGCCGTGCCGCGATCGAACAAATCCACACCATTGTTCACGAGGAGAAGATTGAATGTGATTTCAAATGGGTGCCAGGATTTTTGCACGCCCCCTGGAAAAGCGAACAGCCTGACGACAAGCTCGGCAAGGATGCTAGCCTGGCAAGCGAACTGAGCTTCGAGGCCAAACTTGTAGATAGCGTTCCCCTGCTGGGTCAGCCCGGGATTCGGTTTCCGCAACAGGCAAAGTTCCACCCGCAGAAGTACATACTCGGATTACTCAACAAAATTCCCGGTGATGGTTGTTACGTCTTCGAGCAGTCGGAAGTGGAGGAGTTCCAGGACAGTCCCCTCAGCCTGAAAGCCAACGGCTACACCATTACGTGCGACCGCATCATGATCGCCACGCATGTCCCTCTGATGGGAAACAAAGGACTCCTCGGAGCGACGTTGTTTCAAAGTAAGATCTCACCGTATACGAGCTACACCATCGGTGCTCAGCTTCCGAAAGGCACAGCGCCCGAGGCCCTCTTTTGGGATACATCCGATCCTTACCGGTACTTGCGAATCGATTCTCACGCACAATTTGACTATGTGATTTATGGTGGCGAAGACCACAAGACGGGCCAAGCAGCAAGGCCCGAGGAGAGCTTCCTTCGCTTAGAAAAGGACTTGATTGAGATCCTGCCCGAAGCCAAGGTGGACCAGCGTTGGTCCGGGCAAGTGATCGTGTCGGTGGACGGGTTGCCTTACATCGGTGAAACCGCGGATCGGCAGTTCGCCGCCACGGCCTTTTGCGGCAACGGCATTACATTCGGAACGGTCGCAGGACTCATGATGACCGACGCCGTTTGCGGACGAAAGAGTCCCTGGAAAGACCTCTTCGATCCCAGTCGCAAGAAACTCAGTGCAGTGTGGGACTATCTCAAGGAAAACATCGACTACCCGTACTACATGGTGCGAGACCGCTTGGCCAGGGCCGAAGGCGACTCCGTTGACGGGCTCAAACCCGGTGAGGGGAAAATCCTCAAGCTCGGGGGAGAACGGGTCGCTGCATTCCGTAGTCCTGCCGGTAAGGTCACCACTCTCTCGCCAACGTGTACCCACATGGGGTGCTTTGTCCGCTGGAACACAGCGGATTCGACATGGGACTGCCCATGCCACGGGTCTCGCTTCCACCCCACCGGGGATGTTCTCGCGGGTCCGGCTGAAGCACCTCTGGCGAAAGCCGAGACTCAAGAAAATTCCTGATGCGCCTCTCGATCAACCTTTGGCCGAGGATGAGACGAGACCCACACCTCCGCTTTCAAAGCGCAGGGAAGGGTGTTTAACGGATGCGTGGCATGACGACTCTGAGAGGGAATCCCGATGGGGTTGCGTGAGGCTATGCCGC
>Ga0105044_10001320_pt1 | contig 32845 bp, 22 predicted proteins | sample MAT01_FD_78092 | JGI IMG/M metagenome (GOLD analysis project Ga0105044, IMG submission 78092) | Freshwater microbial communities from Lake Fryxell liftoff mats and glacier meltwater in Antarctica - MAT-01 | ecosystem: Environmental > Aquatic > Freshwater > Ice > Liftoff microbial mat | place...
AATCGGGCGACGTCGGTTTGGCTGAGCCAAAAACCAGGATCGAAACAACGCTCAGACGGCAGCCCAAGCAGAGCAAGCAAGGCATGACGACCGGCAGTGCCGTCGCCCTTTCCGCCGCCGCCGACGAGTTGTTCGGCGATGAGGTCAAGGGTGTTGACTTCAGGCTCAGTGCCCGATGCCTCCCCACTGACGTCGGTTGAACGAGTACGCGTGCTCGCCTTCAATTCCGGGAATTTCGGGCGAAGCTCGGCGTGGAGGCCGGCCAGTTCGCGGACGGTCTTTTTTCCGATCCCCTTCAGCCGATTGAGGCGGAACACGGGGAAGAGCAGAAAATCCCGCACACTGACCATGCCGGCGCGGTCAAGCGCGTTTGCCGCGCGATTCGTGACGCCGAGAAAAAACAGGTGCGTATCGAGGTTCGCGGCCGAAAACAGTTTGGCGCGTTCCTCTTCGACGACCTGCGGAGACACCGGATGCTGAGACTCGGTCAGTCGGAAGACCCGCCGCCAAGCGGCCAACATGTCCTCCGCATTATCGAAGGGCTGACGAAAATCGCGGAGTAAGGCGCGCGCGAAAAAGACTTGAAGTTCATTGCGGATGCCGGCGTCGAAGCGTTCGGGCTCCAGAAGGATTTCGTTTCGGAGTGCGGCGGGATGGCTGCTGTCTGTACTCCATTTCGGCAAATCGCCGGTCGCCATCTCATAAAGCGTAAGTGCGGCACTGTAGCGCTCGGCAGCGCTATCCCAGCGGGGAGGCTTCCGGTCCGTGAGGAATGGATCGAGATAAGAAGTCGTTCCGCAACAAGGGTCGGAAAGGGGTCGCACCGCACTTTTCGCACTGTATCTCTACAACTGGATACATTACTCGGCGGCATTCGTTCGTTCAAACCTCAAACACCGTTCGCAGGCGACACTTGTTTTTTATTCTATCGATTCGACGGCCGCGGCGCACAAATGCCGACGAGCGGAAATACTCCAAACTGCGAGAAATGCGGTGCGACCGCTTTTGGGCTCGCACCGCGGATCGTCCTTGCTCGGCACCAGCACCGGCTCCGGTCGGACCGTCGGCTTCGAGCGGTGTTCGACCACATTTTCGCGCAGGGGCAGGAGGTGGTCGTCGTTGGCCAGCAGCAGCGCCTGCCCTTCAATCCGCACGCCCGTGGAGGGAAAATAGAACTCGCGCGCGCCGCCATCGGCGGCGGGACCGTGGGAAACTAAGCAGACGAGGCTGGCGACCGCCAGCAGCCGTCGCGCCATCCGGGGACAGAGTGGGGCTGTCGGGTTCATGAAGCTTGGGGTGTGCAAGCAGCGTCAGGGAATCCGCAGCGGGGGCTCATTTGCTTGTCAGATACATCGCAAACAACCTCGGATCCACCGATCCTTCCCGCTGCAGTCGAACACGGAAACGGACGCTGCGGCCTGCCAATGGGTCGAGGCTGCCCTGTGCCCAGGTCACGGCGCAGTCGAGGCCGTCCGCGGCGGTCGTGGTGCCGGCCCGCTCCCCGGAATACTCCGGCAGCAGGCGGAAGTCGGCGTCGGCAATCTCGACGCTCATGCCCCGAGTTCCGTCGGCGTTCAAAATGACCTTGGCCCCGGACCGGCCGATCGTGACGGGCGCGGTCCAGACCGCCCCCTCTGCCGCCCGTGGAAACAAGCCCAGCGCGCCCCAGCGGTCGCGAGGCAGCGTGGCGAGGCCGATTTCGGCGTAGTAGTCTTCCAGTTTTTCGGAATTTACCCAGCGCCCGTGATAAATCCGGGTCTCATCGCCGACATTCAGAATTCCATTGCCCGACTGCTGGAGGATCTGTTGATGCCGGACCCCGGGAATGACCGCCGCCGGGGAGGCGTGGCGGGACAGGTACACATGGCCTTTGACCGGCTCGCGGAAATGCTGGCCATCGGTTGAAACGACCAATCCGAAGTCGCCTGTCGTGGTGCCCCGGCCAAACCGATCGCCCGGCCTCGGTTGGGCGTTCCACTGACTGTAGAGGCCCACCAGCACATTGCCCTGGCTGAACGCCCCGACGCCCAGATGAACCTGCAGGCCGGGCCGGTCCATCCCCCGCTCATTCGGATCCGCGGACTCGGGCAGGAGGAAGGACTCGCCGCCCTCCTGCTGCCAGGTGTCGAAGTCGGTCGAAACCCAGACGTAGCCCTGCCGTCCGGAACGATGCCCCCCCTCGCTTATCGCGCGGGTGTACTGCGCATTGATGAAGTAGAGGCCGCCGTGCCGATAAAAGGACGAAGGCTCGATGCCCGCGGCGATCGGCGAGTTGGGACCGGGCTTCCACGTGATGCCATCGGCGCTGGTGGCAGTGCGCACCGACATGAACTGGGTGCTCACATGCCGGTTCTCGTACACCATTTTGTAACGACGGCTGGGATCCCGATCCCGGTCGTCGCGTAGAACGAACGCTCCTTGCGTCTCTGTGTCGGGCAAGGCGATGGCGTTGTTGTTGCTCCCGCCCCCGTGCACCACCTGACCGAGATTCGGCTTCGTCCAATGCAGTCCGTCCACACTTTCCGCATAGCAAACCGGCCCCTCCTTCAGCTTCGTTGTATCCAAGTCTTTTCCGTTCGGCACGCCCGCCCAACCCACGCCATAATACCACATGCGGAACTTTCCGCCGTCCTGCATCACCGTGCCATAGAAGTGGGTGGCGACGGCATCGGTCGCCTGCGGATTGTCGCGGCTTGGAGACAGCACCGGCTCGGCCCGCACCGTAGGCTTGGAAAGGTAGAGGCAAAGGTTGCCCCGCAGCGGCAGGGCGTAGTCGTCAATGGCCAGCAGCGTCAGCCGCGTCCCTGAAAAGGCCCCGAGGGTCAGGCCGGGCGACGCCGGTTCGGCGGCGTGGGCGCACGCCCAGCCCGCCAGCAGCAGCGAGCAGGCGAACCGGCGCAGCCTGAGGTGACACCGCAGACCCGGCCGCGCGACTGCGACAGTCTCGAACTGGGTGGATTTCGTTGCCGACGTTGAAAGAGACATGTGGGGATCGGATAGGGGGAGTGGAGACGGAAGCGGCGCCCTCAGGCCAGGTGCGGTGGCAGCAGTTGCGGGGTATTCTTGCGACACCAGGCAATCACCCGCTTGACGTGCGCCTCAGTCGCGCTTCGGTAGGGCGACTGACAACGCAGTCCAACTACGCCGCCCCCGGCCACTCGCTGGACACGGTCGATCGCGGAGTCCCACAACCCGTCAGTCTTCACCATCGGAATCAAGGCCTCGTGGAGGTAGCGTCGAAAGGCCTCCGCCAGCGGCTTCGCCTCATCGAGGCGTCCGGCGGCGCAAAGCGAGTAGAGCTCCACGACTTTCACTGCGTTGAATCCCGTGATCGAACAATAGCCGCCCTTGCCTCCCGCGGGGATCTTTTCGAAAAAGTCCTCGCCGCCGAAGATGGCAAGGTCAGGCGCCTCCTTGAGTGCGGCCTGGAGGGAGGGAATATCGAGTCCCGTGTCCTTGGTTCCGATGAACGTGGGAAACTCGCCGGCCAGCTTTCCAAGGAATTCCGGTGCAATCTTTCGCTTCGAGCGGCCCGTCAGGTAGAGCACAAACGGGGTCTTGCCGGCTTCGGCGGCCACCTCGCTCACGAAGCGCTTCACCTCATCGTCTTTTAGTTCCAGCCAGAAGGGCAGGGCGATCTGGAGCGCATCGGCCTTAGCGCGACGGGCAACTCGGATCCGATGAGAGACGGTGCGCGTGCTCAGGGCCGAGACCCCTATTTGCACCGGCAGGCCGAGGGCGTGTGCCTCGTCGCAGACGATCTGGGTGACCTTTTCAAACGTCGCATCGTCCTGCGCATAAAACTCCCCGGTCGTGCCGCCGGTGTACACACCGTTCACGCCAGTGCCGCCGTAGCCGCGCACCTCCTTGGCCAGGCGCCGGCCGTCCACTTCGTCGCGGGCGGTCCAGGGCAAAATCAGGGCACACCACACTCCTTTCAGGGTAGCGCGGGTCAGGGGAGCGAGCTTGGCGGGTCTTGTCTTGAGACTCATGGGAGTTGGATTCGTCGAGGATGGAAGTACGGAGGAAAGAGATCAGGCCAACGGAGCAAGGCCGTCGGCGGGGAGGCGATCGAGGCGGAAAAAGGCGACGGCATTGTCCCGGAGAATGAGGCGCTTCGCCGCTTCCGGTATTTCCGCGGTTTCAATGCGGGTGCGCTGCATCGCCACGTCGTAAAGCGGTGTGTCGCTGCCAAAGAGAAGCCGCTCCGCCCCCAGTTCCTTGACCGCCCACTCGACGAGGCCGGGCAGGATGCTGCGTGCGCTCGACGTATCCACCCAGAGATTGCCGTGTTTCGCCGCCTGCACCGCCCGCACCTGCAAGTCCACGCGGCCCTTGTCCCCAGCTCCATTGCCCAGATGGGCCAGCAACACCCGCGCGCCCGGATGGCGGTCGGCGAACGGCACAAAGTCGGCCGGAAGGCTGTTGAGGCACCCACTGTGGGTCATGACCGAAGGCCCCGTTTCCTCGAAAAAGGCAAACAGCTCTTCACCGCGATCTGCGATCCGGTAGGCATGCTCCTCGGGATGGATCTTGATGCCCACGCACCAAGGCGACTTCAGCATCGTGCGCGCCTGGTCGTAGGTTTTAGGCTGGAGCGGATTCACGATCGCATACTGCAGCAGCCCCGGCACCTTGGGCACTTCCAGAAACGCGACCTCGTTGGCGGCCACCACATCCACCGTCCGACCGCGGGGCAGCAACCCGGCCAAGGGCGAAGCCAGGGTCCAGCGGATCCCACAAGCAGCCGCCCGTTTGACCACGAGTGCGGCATCCCCGCTGGAAAACGCCGCGATGAGGGGGTCGGCGTTCAAATAACACCCATAGTGGGCGTGACTGTCGATGGCGGAGATGTCGCTGAAGGTCATAGGTAATTTAAACACCCATCGCCGTCCATCGGACCTAGATCCGATCGACCGGGTTTCTGAGTTTCGGAGGAAGAGCCTGCGAGACTGTGGGGAGCGCGGTCGCCCCCAGACGACGTCTCATCTTTTTTGTTTACTCGCGTATACATACGTATGACCATTTTTCACTGTCAACCGACAACCCTGTTCACCGATCGATCGAATTCGGATGTTTCCATTCGTGATCCTTCCATGATCGTAGACCGCCACGCGTACTGTTTCATCGCTCCGGATACGCCGGGCGGATACGCGTCGGTCGAGGACCCGCGGGACCCGCGGCAGCGTCAGTATTCCTTTCCCGCCCACCCGCCCTTTGGTCATGGGTAGCGAGCGGGCGTCCCGATTTCTCCTGCCGGTTCGTTTACCTTTTCTTTCCTCGCACTCATGGCCTCACCCTCCGATCGCCGTACCTTTCTCAAAGCGACCCTTGCCGGCAGCCTGTATGGACTGGCCAAACCCGGTGCCGCGCTGGCCGCAGTCCCGGCTGGCCCTGCAGATTGGCTCGGCGCGGCGCAAGCCGAGATTGCGGCCCTGCGGGAAACCGGCTATTTTCAATCGGCTGCGTTCGGTCCTTCTCCCCAGCGCGTCATGGATCGGACCCAGGCGCTTTTGGAGCTCCAAAACCGATGCCCCGCGCACCCGGACACCATTGGCCAGCTGAAGGAGGCGGAGAACGCCTGCCGCCGGTTGCTCGCCGAAACCGTGGGAGCCAAGGAGAGCGAGGTGGCGATGACCGCGAACACCACCGCCGGAATCAACACTGTACTCTGGTCCATCGACTGGAAGCCCGGGGATGAGATCGTCATTGGCGACCAGGAACACCCGGCCCTGCTCCTGCCAGTCTACAACCTGCAGCGCCGGTTCGGCGTGATTATGAAGACCTCCCCGGTCGCCCGGCACGAAGCGGCGGTCGCCGAGGTCCTCAAGCGGCTGACCTCGCGCACGCGCCTGGTCGCGATCAGCCATGTGTCGCGGGGCAGTGGCTGCGTGTTGCCCGCTGCGGCTCTGGCCAGGGCCTTGCGCGAGCGTGGAATTCCGCTGCTGCTGGATGGCGCTCAGGGACCGGGCAATGTGCCGGTCGACTTCCACGCCATCGGTTGTGACTACTACAGCCTCTGCGGGCACAAGTGGCTGCTCGGCCCGAAAAGCACCGGTGCCCTGTTGATCCGCGAGGACGTGCTGGCGGCCACTCCTGTTTCCTGGACCGGCTCCGGGGCCCAGGCCTCCATGGACGAAGAGGGACATTCGGAGTGGCAGCCCGACGCGCGACGATTCGAGTTCTCCACTCGGTTTCTCGCAGGCATCGGCGGCTGGCACACGTCGCTCCAGTGGTTCGCCCAGCTCGGCTGGCCCCGAGTCCGCGAGCGCATGGCGCAGCTCTCCGCTTATGCGAGCGAACAAATCCCGCGGCAGCCACGGCTGGAATTGATTTCACCCGCCGATGCTTCACTGCGCAATGGCATCGTGGTGCTTCGGCTGCCCCCGGGACACAAGGGCACGGACCTCTATGACCGTCTGCGCACAAACGACCGGATCCTGGTCTCACCCGTCAGTCAACCGCGGGACCTGCGTGTTTGCCTTCATTTTTTCAACACGGAGGCGGAGATCGACCGGCTGCTGGCACGACTCCGGGCGTACTGCGCCTGAGGCCCGACACTGCAGTGCCGGGCCCCGGTCCATCCTGCCATGGTGCGACCGGTGCTTCTACTTGAATTGAAGCGAGAACAGATCCGCGTCACGCATCACAAACCGCAAACGGATGGGCTTGCCGACGAGTCGCGAGAGCGGCGAGCGGTCGGTCCGCCCCTGCGGGTGCTTCCAGTCGACCGCCTCGGCGATCTTGTCGCCGAAAATGAGGGGTGACTCCTCCAGCAGGAAACCGGGCAGAGGCTGGCCGTCGCTGTTCTGGATTTCCACGCGAATGCTGCCGCTCGCCGACGTCGAGTAGTTCAGGACCAGGCTGGAGCCGGTGAAGGTGAAGGGCTTGGTCACGAGTTCACCACCCGGATACCCGGCGTGGGCGGACACAAAGCCGTCGGTGCGCACCGTCAGGCGCTCGAGGCGGTTGCTGGGAAAGGTGTAATCGCGTTCGACATAGAAGGAGATCTCCTCCGGTCCGGTGGCGAGCAGTCCGGCCGCCGGCGTGTTGGCGCGGTGAGCCCAATTGCGCTCATGCAAGCCGGGACGCAGGAAGGCCTCCTCGAAGCGGTGCCACTTCACGCCATCGCGCGAACTCATGAAGACCGCGTCCGAGGTGCCCGGACTGCTGGAGACCATTTCAGGGAAGTAGGTCTTCCACGGCATGAAACGCCGGGGCAGGGCGAGGAAGAGATGCGGGGCGCGAAAGTAGGGCGTGGTCGCGTTGGTGTAGAGATTGGCCGGAGGCGCGTCGCCGAAGTCCGCCCACTCGCCTTTCGTCCACGTCAGAAAGTCCTTCGAGCGGGCGCATTTGATCGAGCGCACGCCATGAATGAAGTCCCGGTAGATCGCGACGTACTCCTGGCGCGGAGCGTCCCAAAAAACGAGGTTGAGCGAGTCGAAGGCACCGTCCGTGACGATCGGATCCTCCCTTAGCTTGCGCCAGCGGACGCCGTCGGCGGAGACGAAGGCAATGAGGACCGGTTTGCGCTTGTCGCCGTCGTAGTTGCTGCTCGCGACCGCCTTGTAACGCTGGTTGGCCGGTGCAGCGGGATTCTCGTCTTTGAACGGGGCGAAGTTATGCGAACCGCGGTCTACCCAGACGATGTTGTTGTCCTTCGAGCCGTTGAACTCGTGCAGGCCCAGATTGGGGCGGGTCCATGCGATGCCATCCTTGCTCTCGGCGTAACAGGTGAACTGCGGATGGGTCGGCACCGGAATTTCGTCCGCTCGCACGGTCGCCTTGATCGTGTAGCCCGGGTCGCTGCTGCCGCGGTAGTACATCCGGTAGAGATCGCCGTCCTTGAAAATGGAGGCGTATCCACTGGTTACCCCTTCCCATGGACGGTCGAAAATAAAGACGGTCCCCATCGATTGCGGCGTCTGCTGTTGGAGTCGAACCCCGTCCATGCGATCGATGAGAAAACCGTCGACCATCAGTTCAAGCCGGGAGCCCAGCACCAGAGGCGGCGGCGGCACCGAGCCTGCGGTCGCTGCCCGAGTGACGGGCGTGAACCACAGGGCGCTGGCAAGTGCCAAAAAACCAAAGAACCGGCCGCGAGAGGCGAATGGAGCAGGGATAGGTTTCATAGGTGGAAAGAAGGTTGACGCAGGAGATGGGTGGACACCTGCGGTTCGAGAGGAAAGGTCCCGGTTACAATTCGATACCGTTGGACCGGGCAGAACAAGAGCAAAGGAAATGGAACGCGAACGAGTCGCCCTGCAGGCATTATCCGTAGATTGGAAGGAGTCGATTTCGGCAGGACATTCTTGCAGGCGCTGTCGGCTCGGCTCGCCGCCAGTGACGCGCTTGCGTTGGCAACTTGGTTCGATGCCTGTTTTGGGCAGTGGATGGACCTCGAATCGAACACGCCCGTCACGCCTCCAAGGAAAAAGAACGAGTATATTTCCTCAGGCGGTACCTACCATTCGACGTCTTCATACGGCCGCGCGTTTACTCGATCGTCAGCCGGCCGGTCGGAGAATTTTCCGCGGCAGCTGCGCCCGATTGCACCGGATGTGGCGACGCTGCTCGCCGGAAATTTCACCGCGTCGCAACGAGCCGCGACAACAAGAGGGCTAGATAACTGTCGTGGAAATTAGCACGATTGCATCCGTGGCTGTACCCCTAGGCCGGAAGGAAAAGTCGTCGGCCCCTCTCCAGATCCAGAGCGGGCCCATGCGGTCTGCCGGGCCGGTTTTTCCGGTTCACTCCTCGGGTGCATATCATCAGAACGTGCGTACAAAGTCGTGCCCTTTTCGGGTGCAAAAGCGGACGAGGCCGGTTCGTAGTCAACGGACAGACTTATGATAGCACGCGCCCGATATCCGAGGTCGCGCGCCGGGTGCGCATGGGCGATCTGTTTCATTTTTCGCGGATGTTTCGCCGACCGGTGGCCTGCCTCCGCGTGAGTATCGATTCCATAAAGGTCCGTTTACGTCGCCGTCGAAAGCTTGACGCGGAGCCGTCAGAGGCTCTTGCGAGGTCTCACCTTGGCGATGAGAGGCTTTCCGTCTAATGACGGACCGGGCCGGTGCCAGTCGGGCGAAATTCGTCGGGCGGCGTTCCATCAAGATGCCGGTGGCAGTGGCACGAAGATGATGATTCCGGCCTTTGTGTCGGGCACCACGAGTTGGCGCTGCTCCCGGTCGAACAGGAAATCCGCCGCCGAACCAGGCTGATCAGTCAACAGCGTCTCCTGACCGCCGGGAGCGATGGCCCAAACGCGGCCGGTGGTGACTTCGCTGACATAGAGCGTGCCGTCCAGGCCGCGCTCGATTCCATCGGCACCTCGATGACCGGAAGCGATCAGCCGCGTCTGACCGTCGGTGAACTCGTAAATCTTTCCCGTAAAAAACTCGGCCAGCAATGATACGCCCTGGGCCGGTGCCGCCACGCCGTTCGGGCACGGAAGCTCGGGGCGATGGTCAACCACCAAGGTCACGCGCCCGGCGAGGTCGATATGATAAACCCAACCGAGTGCCGGCAGGGCCTTGGCTTCCGGCTGTCGAGTGGCCAGAGCTGCCCGTCGGGTGCACGCATTTTCCCGGGGACGCCCATGTCGGTGACGTAAATTCCCTGCCCATCCGGGGCAACGGCGATATCGTTGAGATAAAGTGGGGGAGTGGGAAACGCGGCCGGGCCGGCAAGCAGGTTTTTTTTACCCGAGGCGTCGATCCGCCAGACATGGTCGAAGTCGGCCGTCACGAGCGAATCACCCGCGAAGACGAGGCCTTTGGGGTCGTCGAAGCCGGTGGCGAAGTCGGTGACGATTTCGCCTTTGATGCGCACGATGCGGCCGTTGCCGTCGCCCTTGGTGCGGGTTGAACCCATGAGCGTCGCAATGAGGTCGCCGTCGAAGCCGCGGGTGACGCTCTCAGGATTAGGGCCGACGGAGATGGATTTAAGCCGGGCAGAGGGGGAGGCGAGGCGGACAACGGCGAGCCAATCATTGGAATCAGGGGCGGTGAGACGCACACGCGCGCCGCCCTGCACCGGGGCCGCAGCCAGCAGCGCGCCGCCTTCGCGTGGGTTAAACCAAGATACGGTGAATGCGCCGGGGGCGACGGTGAGATCGAGCGTGGCATCCCCACCGGTTGGCAGATAGACAAGGTAGAGCCGGCCGGGCTCGGCGAGGCAGTAGCGCGAGTTGTCGTGGGCGGCGTTGCCCACCAGCTCATCGGTGTTGGTCATTCGGGTGAGCGGAATCCCGTGCTCGCGGAAAAAACCGAGCGCAATGCGACAGTAATCCCAGGAGCGGTCCCGGCTGCGGAAGTCCTCGAGGAGGAGGTCGTTTTCCGGGAGCTGATAGCCGAAGTAGTATTCGACGCCGGCGCCGCCGGCCATGAGCGTGCCCCAAAGCGTGGCTTTACGGATGTCGTGCAGATCGTAGCCGACGGGACTGCCGTTCTTGTTGAGCCCGGCGTAGCCTTGGTATCCGGGGTCGGGAGGCACGCCCTGGTTGGCGGGATTCTGCTCGTCGTTGCAGACGACCCACGGTTTGCCTGCGGCGGCCGAGGCGCGGACCCAGTGCAGGGTCTGCTGATGCGCGGTTTTCCAACTGTTTTGCGCGGAAGCGCCGGTGAGCTCGGACTGTTTGCCGAGGAGGTTCTTGTATACCTCGTCCTGCTGATCCGGGAAGCTGTGGATGACGAGCAGGTGGTCGTAGGGATCAGTGTCGCGGATGAACTGTGCCATGGCGCGTTGTTCTTCGGGCGTCTGGGTGTTCTCCTCGCCGAGGTTCCAGTTCAGGGCGAGGTTGTGGCCGAAGCGGGCAATCATCTCACGGAAGTAGAGACGGCGCTCCGGGCCGGTGGCGCCGGCATCGAGGGCCTCGGGGATGATCTTCGCGATCTTGCGAGCGGTGTCGCGGTGGTCGTCGTTTTCGTTTTCCTGGAGTTTAAAATGCAGGAAGATGCCGCGGGCCTGGGCGTGCTCAAACACGATGGACCACTGGTCGAGGCGCGAACAATCGTAGTGCAGCTTCTCACCGCGCGCAACGAAAGGCCAGATGTTGTCCCCGTCGCCGGCGGCGTTGTAGGTGAGGAAGGAGACGGCGTTGGCACCTTTGCCGGCGAGATAATTGAGAGCGCCGATGAGGCCCTTGCCCTTGCCGTCGCGCCAGGTGGGATCGCCGTCGCGCCAGTCGGAGAGGTGTGGCGCCCACGTCTTCAGCGGCACTTCCTTTTTCAAGGCGATGGTGTCGTCGAAATCGGTATAAGCGAGCAGGGTCTCGGGCGCGTCGGCGCCAGCCTTGAGGAAGGGCTGGCCGGAACCGGCGGCGACGAGATAATGGCCGCCGCGGTAAGTGAGCCGCCCGCCGGCGCGGAAATCGGGGGCGCGCTTGTCGGTGCCGGCGACGGTGAAGGAACCGGCGAGGCCGTCGAACGGCGCGAGCGGGGCGCCGCCGACGCAGGTGGCGGCGTTGGGGCCGCGCGTGAAGGATAGCTTGTAGGTCCACTTGCCTCCCCGATCAGGCGAGAGGTGGGCGCGCCAGACGGTGCCCGCGGTGGCGGAGGTTTCGGCGGCGCGACCGTCGGCGGCAAAATAGCCCGGCACGACGTAGCTGGGGGCGCCGGACTCGTGGGTGAAGGTCACATCGAAGCGGGAGTCGGTGAAGGGATTCGGTGCGGTGTCGGTCTCGGCGGCAAAAGGGCCGACAAGGTCGAGCGTGACCTTGTGCCAGGTCCGAAGCTCACCGGCGATCTGGACCGAGGCGTTGCCGTCGGGTTGGCTCGGGACGGGGCGAAAGAGTTGCGCGCGCTGTTGTGCTGCGAGGGCGAGACGCGACTCACCGTGGCCGACGGCGCTGGCGGGCTCGAAGACGAGCTTGGACCAGCGGGCGCGGCTCCATTCCTTTCCATCCTTGGAGCCGATGCGTGCGCGGATCTCGACGGTGGTGCCCTCGCTCACGTCGAGGGCTTGCCAGGTCTGGGTGTAGCGTTCGCCTTCTTCGAATTGCTCGTTGGAAATCGGGCAGTCGAAGCGGCCGATGAGCTGGCCGGCGACCCAGACTTCGTAGCTGGCGGAGCCGTCGCTTTCGCCGACGGCGTGGAGGGTGATCCGGTAGCGACCGTTGCCCGTAGGCACGGTGAACTTGGCAGAGGCTTCCTTGTGGGTGTTGGGGTTGATCGCCGCCCACTTGCCCTTGTCGAGGTAAAAGCCGGTGGCCTCGAGCGGAAGACTGGCGGCGAGAATCGTGGCGGTACCGGCGACCAGCGGGGGTGCGGATGGGATGGGAGCGGCGGCCTTGGCAGCGGGCGTCGGGCGCGTGGCGGGCTTGGGCGCGGAGACCGGCGCGGTCGTGATCGCCGGAGATTCGACGTAGCCGGCGGGGACGGCGAAAACGGCGGGGAGCTGGCCGGTGTGGACGCGGCTGGCGGGGCCGACGCCGTCGGGGGTGTAGGCGGGATCATTGGTCAACAGCAGACGGTCGATCTCGATGCCATCCTCCCGCATGGAGAGATGGATCGTGTGCTCGCCGGCGGTCGGCACGTCGAGGTAGAGCTGGCCGGGCACGCCGACATGGACGGCCTCGGTGCGTTGGCGGCTGTCCCAGGACCATTCGCGCTTCTTGATGGTCTGCCAGCGGCGGCCGCTCTCGGGCCACTGGCCGTCGAGGCCGAAATGGATGCCGTTGTCCTCGGAGCCGGTGCTCAGCACGCGGGCCCAGACATGGTAGCGGCCGGGGGTGCGAAAATGGACTCGGTAGGTGAGCACGGCCATCCGGCCCGGCTCGTTGCTGAAGTTTTCGCCGTGGACGAGTTTCTCGCCGTGCGTCCAGCGTGTGTCGGGCAAGATTTCGACATAAGCGCCGCCGCTGGCGCCGAGGACGTGCGTGCCGTCGGTGTCAGGCGCCACACGCGGGTGTTGTCCGGCGTGCGTGAGATACCAGGCGCGCTTTTCGGAGAGCTCCTGATGGGCGAAATGCTCGGCCTCGAAAGCTACCAGGCCGCTGTGCTCGGCGAAAACGAGATCGGGACCGGCGATCGGTACAGAAGGTTGGGCGAGCAGGCGTCCGGCGGTGAGACCCAGCAGAAGGATAAATCGAATCGAGGTATTCATAAATATAGTACTAACGCGAGAATTTGGCCACGACTTCCGCGAGGGCGGTTTCGCCGCCTACGTTGCCGGGGAAGACGACAAAATCTAAGCCGGGGAATTTGCTCTCGGGGCCGGTGCGCCACACGGGGACGCCGGGAAGGATTTGACCGCGCACCATCGCGCGGCGCACGCCGAGCCCGAGGTTTGCGACGTCGCTGGAGGTGATGCCGCCTTTGGCGATAAGGAAACGCGCACGCACGGCCAGGCTACGGACCAGTTCGATCAGTGCGTCCGAAACCAACCGTCCGATCCCGAGACTGGCGGCGTCGTCGCTCCCGGTGATGAGACGGCGGCTGGTGGACAGCACACAGTCGCGGCCGGCGGTGAGCGCCTCATGCAAAGCAGTGCGCGCAGCCGTGAACACCGCACTGCGGCCGGTCGGATCGAGCAGAGCAGACACCTCCAGTTCGATTGCCTGCAGACCGGGCTGGGTCAGCAGGTGGGTGAGCTGGGCCGCGGTCTTAGGCACATAGGAACCCACGGCGAAGACGGCGGACTTGGCGCGGGAAGCCGGCGGGGTGGACATGCGAAAAGAGCGAAGCGCGATCAGGCGCCGGTGATTTCCACCGGGATGTTTTGCGTCGCGGACTTCGTGAGAAACAGGGCGCGCTTGCCTTGCGTGCCCTGGTGAGGCGTGGCCTCGCCGGCAAGACCTTCGACTTGCAATGCAGCCCGGGAAGCGGCGACGTCCTCCACCTTGAAACAAAAGTGATGCAAGCCCGGCCCGTTCTGATTGAGCCAGCTCTGCAGGGGATGGTCCGGCGTGAGAGGCTCGACCAACTGGAGATGAACATTACTCAGATCGAGATGGGTGAGACGGACGGCGCCGCCGTTCACGACTTCGCTGCACACGACCGGAAAACCCAGCCGGTCGCGCCAGACTTTCAGCGCCTCCTCGGTTGAAGGCACCGCAATGGCGAGATGATCGAGGCCCTGGTGTTTCATTTTTTAAGAACGGATGTCGATAGGACCGCGCTGAGCGGCAGACGCATACATGGCCTCCTGGATGGCCATGGTCTTGAGGTATTCCTCGCCGTTGGTCTCACACGGAGCGCCAGTGAGGAAGCAGTCGGCGAAGTGGCGCTGGGCGGCGAAAACGCAGTCACCGGCGAAACCGCGGCGTTCGTGCGGGTAGTCCACGGCCTCTTCCTCGCCGCCGAGCCGCTTGAGCGTGATGCGACCGTCGAGGTGGAGACGAAGACTGCCGGCGTCGCCCTCGACGAGGAATTCACCGAAGGTGTAGCGCGCGTCGGGCAGCGGACAGGCGGGCTCGTTGTAACGGTTGGCGTCCCACTGGCCGAGGGCGCCGTTGGCGAACTCGAAAACAAGCAGACCGCAGTCCTCGCCTTTGATCACAGGGTTGAGGCGGCGGAGCCAGGCGGTGACGCGGGTGATGTCGCCGGCGAGATAGCGGAAGGTATCGATAAAGTGGACACCGGTCTCGTAAACGAGAAGGCGCGGGTAATCTCGGAAGTAGGGCTGGCGGGGGATGTAGGCGTTTTCACCCCAACCGTCGCCCATGCGGGAGCGGAAGGTAAGCGAGTGGAGCTTGCCGCCGATGGTGCCGGCCCCGATCTGGCGCTTGATTTCCCGGTGCCAGGGTTGGAAGCGAAAGTTTTCATGCACCATGAAACGCACGCCCGCGCGGGCGGCATTGGCCACAATCTCGCGGGCGGTAGCGAGCGAGGGGCCGAGGGGTTTTTGGCAGATGATGTGAATGCCGCGGCGCGCCGCCTCGGCGCAGATGGCCCGATGGGAGGGAGGCGGGGTGATGACATCGACGAAATCGGGTTTTTCCCGGTCGAACATCTCGCGGTAGTCGGCGTAGCTCCGGGTCAATCCGAACTTGGTCGTTATCTCCGCGGCCTTGGCGGCATCGCGGTTGGAGAAGGCGACGATCTCGACCTCGGGGATGCGCTGCCAGGCCTCGTATTGGAAGTGGCTGAAGTAACCGGCGCCGATGCAGACGCCTTTGAGCCGGGGCGGAGGAGAGCGGTCAGTCATGAAGCGATTGGTGTCAGATTATGACTTGATCTCCGTGATCTTTTTTGTCGGATCGGCAAACACCCAGCAGACAGCCGCGGCGACGCTACAGCCGGCGATAATGTAGAAAAACACGTCGGTGTTGCCGGTCCAGAGGAGCAGGATGGGGAATGCCGGTCCAATAATGGCGGAACCGATGTTGCCGGCCATATTCATGGTTCCCGAAACCTGGCCGGCGTGCCTGCCGCCGATGTCGATACAGAACGACCAGGATGGACTCAGGATCATGTCCACGCCGAAAACGGCGACGGAGAGCCAGAGGATGGCGGGTCCGACAGAGTTTTGCTGCACGCTCATAATCATCCCGACGGCGGTGAGGAGAAAGCCGAAAATGGCGGGAAGCTTGCGGGACAACGCGTGTCGGCCGCTAGCGTAGATCCGATCCACCGACCAGCCGGAGAAGACGTTTCCGACCGCCCCGCACAAGAGGGGGATCATGCTGTAGAGCCCGGCGTCTGCGGAGTTGAGGTTGTAAGTGCTCTTTACGTGCGGGTACAGCCAGGTCAGGCAGAAGAACGTGGTGAAGTTGGCGAAAAGGTACTGGGTCATCATCAGCCACAGGCCGGCGGAACGAAACATGTGGCCGAGCGGCATTTTGCCGACCGGACCGGAACCTGCACCCGCCTGCCGGTTGGCCTCGATGTAGGCGAGTTCCGCTTTCGTGATGTTCGGATGATCGGAAGGTTCGTCGCGGAAAAAAAGCCACCACGCTATCGACCAGACGAAACCGACCCCCGTGAGGATAAAGAAAGTCGTTTTCCATCCCAGCGAATCGATGGTCACCGCCAGCACGGGAAGTGCCAGTGCTGCGCCAAGGCGAGAGCCGGAAAAATTGATGCCTTTGACGAGGCCGCGTTCCTTGACGGGAATCCAAGAGTAAACCGCGCGGGCCATACCGGGGAACGCGCCCGCTTCACCGGCACCGAAAAGAAAACGAATGATGAGCAACGAGGAGTAATTCCAGGCGAGGGCACTGAGTCCCGTGAAGATCGACCACACCGTGACTATCCCGGCGAGGATTTTTCGTCCGCCGATCCGGTCAGCCAGCATGCCCGACGGGGTCTGAAACAACGCGTACCCGACGGCGAAGGCCGACATCACGACGCCGAATTGCGTGTCGGTGAGACCGAGATCGGCGGTGATCTGGCCCTTTGCCGTGGAGATGCAGACGCGGTCGACGTAGAGCAGGACCGAAAGCGAAAAGGTGCCGGTTACGACGAGGTAGCGTTTCGGAATCATCAGCCGAGGCGGGTTTAGCGGGGAGAGACGGGAAAGATACCGCTGAGTCGATGGTAACGTTTCACGGCATGTCCGCTGGGCTCATCGGGACTGAGGCGATCATGAAAATGCACGCTGAAATACCATTGGCCCGGCCGGTCTGGCGTGAACGGGGCGCGCCATCGGCCTTCGCCGGCATGCTGTCCGGCCGCGATCAAAACCGGCTCGCCCGATTCGTGCGTGAAGGCAACCTCCATCCGGCAGTTGGCGGGTATCAGGGATGCGGTTTCGGTGCTGAGCACCAGCGTCACGGTGCCACCCGGACGGAAATCGCCTTCCATCATGGCGAGGCCCGAGCCGTCGTGTTCACGAGAGGCGTCGGCCGGATCGGTGTAGCCGGCGGGCAGGGCAAAGGGTGCCGGCGCGTGGCCGGCGAAAACCGTTGCGGCGGCAGGTTCGTCCGCCGGCATGTAGTCGCGGTCGGTCGTCAATAACCACCGGTCAAATTCAAAGCCATCCTCGCGCATGGAGAAATGCACCGTGTGTTCGCCCGGCGTGGGAACATCGAGGTAAAGTTTATGCCGTTCGCCCTGCGGTACGGCGTCGGTGCGCTGGCGAGTGTCCCACGCCCACTTGTTTTTCTGAGCGGTCTGCCAGCGCAGGCCGGACTCTGGCCAGGTGTGGTCGAGGCCGGCGTGCAGGCCGTTGTCCTCGCCGCCGGTCGAGTGGGCGCGGATCCACACATAATAGCGGCCGGGTGTGTTGAAATGCACCCGGTAAGTGAGCACGGCCATGGCGCCGCCGGTGTTGGTGAAACTCTCGCCGAGGACGATCGGTTCGTAATGAGTGCGCCTCACGTCGGGCAGCAATTCCAGGTAGGCGCCGCCGCTGGCCCCGACCAGATGCCGACCATCGCCGTCGGGCGCGATCGCGGCATCATCATGCCCCGGCGCGGTCAGATGCCAGGCGCGGCGGTCGGTGAGGGTCTGGCTGGTGAAATGCTCGGCTTCGACGGACACGAGTCCGTTGGTTTCGGCAAACACGAGGCCGGGTGACACGATGGAATTCATCGTGGTTGCGGCCAGAGCGGGCACGGCCAGTCCGAGCAAGGGGAGGAGCAAACGGGGGTACGGCATAAAACGGGAAACGGATCAGTAGCGCGGCCAGTTGGCGGGCGGGGTATCGAAGGCGATGGCGCGGACGGGACAGCCGTCGCCGGCGGAGAGTTTGAGCGGCAGCGCAATGAAGAAGACGCGCGGTTGCGTAAGCCGGTCGAGATTGGTCAGACCCTCGACGATGGTTACGCCGCCACCGAGGAGAATTTTATGGATGAGCGTGACCTCGGGGAGATGGTTCACGTCGGCGATGGAGGGTGGCTCGACGCCGAGTAACTTCACTTTTTGCGCGACGCACCAATGGGCCAGTTCCTCGGAGAGGCGCGGCAGGCCGTCGCGATAGAGCGCAGGGTTGCCGACGTGGCGGCTCCAGCCGGTGCGAAGAATCAGGCTTTCGCCGGGAATGAAATTCTGAGCGATCGACCCCAGGTGGGCGATGGTGAGCAGGGCGCTGGGCGGCAGATCCGGCAGGTCGACGATCCACGCCGGTCCCATGCAGCGTTCCGGGGTGTGGCGATCGATGGTTTCCGGGCCCGCCTCGAAATGCACCTGCGCATCCATGTGGGTGCCGGCGTGGGAATAAATGTGCCAGGTGGCGGCGTTCCACCCGTTCTTCGCCACCGTGTAAGCCGGCTCCGTGGCGATGCCGCGCATGCCGGGAGTCAGGGTGAGGGTGAGGTCGATAAGTTTGGTCATGGGGCGGACAGACCTGGCGATGGATGAAGGTTGGAGTTGGAAATCGAGAATCTATAAATCCGGAATTGGTCGGAGCCATTCACGCGAGAGCGTCGATGATGAGTTGAGCCATGGCCTTGGTGCCAATCCCGCCCCCGAGGTCGGCGGTGCGGTTGGCCGGGTCGGCCAGTACCTTCGTGACGGCGACCTCGATCATCCGGGCCCCGCGTTTTGTTTCAGCATGGCCGAGCCAGTCGAGCATCATGGCGACGGAGAGGACGGTAGCGATGGGGTTGGCGATATTTTGTCCGGCGATGCCGGGAGCGGTGCCGTGCGACGGTTGAAACAGGCCGTATTTCGGGCCAAGATCGGCTGACGGCGCCATGCCCATTCCCCCGACGATGCCGGCGGCGAGATCGGAGAGGATGTCGCCGAACATATTTTCGGTGACCATCACGTCGAAGGTGTGCGGTCGTTGCACGAGGAAGAGCGCCATGGCGTCGACGTAGACGCGATCGGTCTGCACATCCGGAAACTCGGTGGCGACTTCATCGAATATTTTTCGAAAGAACGCCATCGATGGCAGGACGTTCGCCTTGTCCACGAGCGTGCAGTGCTTGCGGCGGGTGCGGGCGAGCTTGAACGCCTCGCGGCAAACCCGTTCCGCGCCGTCACGCGTGATCTTCATTGTGTCGGTCTCGAAATCGCGGCCCGGGGGGCGGGGCGTGAGGCGCTCGGTGAAAAGTCCTTCGCAGTTTTCGCGGATGATGACGAAATCGATGGGGTGGCCGGTGCCGCCGTAGCCTTTGAGCGGGGAATGGGATTCGTGGTAGAGTTTGATCGGGCGGACGCCGTTGAAGAGATCGAGCTTCTCGCGGATATCGATCTGTGGGGTCATCTCGACGCCGTTGGGCCAGCGGACTGAAGGCAGGCCCATGGCGCCCAGGAGGATGGCGTCGGCCTGCTTCACGCGCTCAAGGGTGGAAGCGGGGAGCGGGTCGCCGTTCTTGAGATATTCACCCGCGCCGACGGAGAGTTCGTTGCAGGTGAATCGCACCTCGCGGAGATGGGACTCGACGACGTGCAGGACTGCCAGACTGGCGCTGACTACTTCAGGTCCGATGCCGTCACCGGGGAGGATGGCTAGATCGAAATTCGTCATGCGCAGAGGAGGAGCGGATTTAGTACGGCGAGGAGACAGACCTTTGTGAACAATGATGGGATCCGGTCCTGAAACCATTCGATTGTCCTGACCGGGGGAATCGCGCGGGAGAAGCCAAGTATTCCGGAGGGTCGCGTCATCTGCGAACAGGGCGGTGCGAGGTCGTAGCAGGAGTGCGGTTAAAATTCCAAATCGATCGAAGCCAGATAGGTTTTGGGATTGTCCAAGTAGTAGGCATCGCGGGTGCCTGGATGGTAACCGGATGCGCGCCGGGTCGTTAAAAGATTCTGAGCGTGCAAGCTGACGCGGTATTTAACGTCCTGCCACTTCCAAGAGTAATTTACACCCAATGAAACGGCGGGACGGGTCTCCAGATAGGAAGGCGCACCGAAGCGATTGGTTTCGCGCACTTGGTCCCAGGCATACTGGACGTTTACGTTGGCGCTGAGTCCCTTGAGCGATCCTTGGGTCCAGGTGTATTTATTCACCATCGCAATCTTGTGCTTGTAGCCGTTTAAAGGCCCGATCCGAGACGCGACCTTATCTTCAGTCACCGCCCGCTTGTTGTAGGCATAGCTGAACATCGTCGTGAAGTTTTTGATCGGGTAGAAAAACATGTCCGCATCGAATCCTTTGGAAGTGACTTGTCCTGACTGCACGTTGGCTCCACGAGGCAGATTAGGATCGGCGGTCGGATTATCTTTGTTGGGTGCCTCGGGATCGTTGACGATCCGGTCATCTTCCGTGATCTCGTAAAGGCTGATTGTGCCCATGGCGCGATCTTCGAACAGGTTGATCTTGGCACCGATTTCCTTGATCTCACCCTGCGTAGGACCGAAGGTATTATCGAATCCATCCAGCGTTCCGGCATTGCCCTTCATGGATTGGGAATAGTTGGCATAGATACCGACACCTTTGGTTACGTTGAAGATTAAACCTGTCTGGGGCATTACCTTGTTGGTTTTGTAAAGGGAAGGGCGTCCGGGTGCGGAGAGCCCGGTGGCCAGAATTTTGACATCATTGCTTTGCTCAATCGAGGCGCGGTACACGCCCCACAGGGTGTTAAGACGTCCATCCAGCCATTTTGCGTGGTGGTTAAGATAGAACGACTTTGTCTCAAAATGGTTCTTGTTGAACTGCGTCGCGGGGAAGCGCTCATGGGGAACTTTGAAATCGAGATTGGGATTCTGATTCAGAGGATCGAAGAACTCGAATAGGGTCAGGGTGGTTCCGGGAATCCGGATCTGATCGGTGCTGGCAAACTGTTCTTCGATCTGCTGCAAATAACCGGTGGTGATTCGATGGGTGGCACCGAATGCGTCAACCCGGTAGCCGAGATTAAAGCGCAGTCCGGCAACCTCCTGATCGAAGATGTTGTGCTGCCACGCGCGCCGCATCATGGGTTTTGCCCCAACGGCGTTATGATTGTAAGTCGTGCCCGCCGGATTGGCGAGAGTCGGGGCTTGGACAATGCCGGAGTTGATTACTTGCGGACCCCAGCGGCGCTGCCGCTTGTGGTTATTGAAGTCAATGCTGAGGATTAAATCGTCAGTGAAGCGATGTTCAAGCCGGGCGTAGACATCATTCAGCCATTCAGGCTGCTGATGGTGCGGACCGTCCCAGGACATGTAGGGATCGACACCGGGGAAGAGCACGGCGAAGGGCACGTCCCCATGCAGGCCGCTCGGATCGGCGATGCGCACGGTGCGGTTCCAACCATCGATATCATTGCCCCGCTCGCCGTTCACCTTGTAGTATTCCCATTGGAGAAGGAAGGTTGTGTCATTGGTGGGCTGGAAGAGCAGCGACGGCATGATGTTCTTTAAAACGCGCTTGCGGTGGGGCGACTGGCCGGTGCTGCCTTCGAGTGACCCGACAATCCGGTAGGAGAGGATGGGCTTGCCGTCTTTGCGCAGCAGCTTGGCGTCATTGTTGATATCGACCGTGCTCACATACTTGTCGTTGCTGCCGAAGACCGCGCGCAGACGGGTGAAGTTCTGTTCAGGTTTGGGTTGTTTGGTGATGACGTTGATGACGCCGCCGGGCTCAGTAACGCCGTCGATCACGGAGGTCGGCCCCTTGAGCACTTCGATTCGCTCGATCGTGGCGGAGCCGTTGTCGGAGTAACGCAAAAAACCGTTGCGCATGAATTCCAGCGTGTTGAATCCGCGCACTGCCTTGCCATTAACCGATGCATTCCAGCTAACCGCCTCCCGATTGGCGCCACCGCTAAAGCCTACATCGCCATTGCCGCCGAACGCGGCGGTATCGAGTATGAAGTCCTCAGTGATAACGGCGACGTTAAAAGGCACTTCAGACAGCGGCACCGGCAGACGGGTTGCGCTGAAGGAGTTGGTGGCACGGTATTCGTGGGTGAGCTTGCCTTCTACCACGAAGGTCGTGAGTTTCACGACCTCTTCGGATTTTTCAGCGGAAGTAGTAGGTGCAGTCTGGGAGCGCAGGCTGGGACAACACAACAAGGAGACGGCGAGTGCAGCCTCCGCCAAGGCCGATGGGTATCTTTTCATGGGGTGGGTTATAACCGGTGTGAATTGCCGGGGGTATTTCCGTGAGGGATGAACAACAAAAGTAAATTAACAGGTCGGCACAGTGGAGACCATGTGCTCTTCCACATAAAAATTGTGATTTTCCGTCGGGTGTTCCTTTTTGCGTCGTATAGGGCGTTCCGAAATTATCCTATGGTCTGTGCCCCAGCGTCGGAAAGTCGCCCTCCTGATCGAGACCTCGAACACCTATGCCCGCGAGCTGCTGCACGGCGTGCGGGTCTGGCTGCGCGAGCAGAAATTATGGGACATCCGCTTATCCGAGCAGGGGCGTGGCGCGGGTGTGCCCGCCTGGCTATGCGCCTGGGAGGGCCACGGCATCATCGCCCGCGTGACGGGCGACCGCATGGCGGCGGCGCTGCGGACGAAGGGCCTGCCGGTCGTGGATGTGGCGGCGGCACTGCCGGATCCTGTGTTCCCGCGCGTCGCGACCGACAGCCGGGCCGCGACACAGCTGGCGTTCGATCATCTGCGCGAGCGCGGCTTCCGGCATTTTGCCTACTGCGGCGATACGCGATTCTGGTGGTCGGTACAGCGCGAGCGCTATTTTGTCGCGCAGGTGCGCGCGGCGGGTTTCGACTGCGCAGTTTTCGGACCCCGGGCGGCCCGCACCGGTTCGGACGCCGCGTTGGAGGAGCTGGCCCGGTGGCTGCTAGGGCTGCCCAAGCCCGTGGGCGTTCTGGCGTGCTACGATGTGCGCGGGCAGCAGGTGCTGGAGGCCTGCGCCGAGGCCGGTCTGGCCGTGCCCGACGTGGTGGCCGTGATCGGCGTCCACAACGACGAATTGCTTTGCGATCTGTGCGAACCGCCGCTGACGAGCGTAAATCCCAACGCCCGGAGGGCTGGCTATGAGGCGGCCTCGCTGCTCGCGCGCCTGATGGAAGGGGAAAAAGTCCCCGTCGAGGCGAGGCTGATCGAACCGGTTGGCGTGGTTCAGCGCCAGTCCACCGACGTCGTGGCGGTGGACGACCCCAAGGTGTCGGCGGCGGTGCGTTACATCCGCGCGCATGTGACAGAAGGGATTGGGGTCGGCGATGTGCTTCGGGCGGTGCCGATCTCGCGCACGTTGCTCGAGCGCAAATTCAAGCGCCTCTTCGGGCACACCCCGCACGAGCACATTCTGCGGACGAAACTGGCGCGAGTGCGAGCCATGCTGGTGGAAACGGACTTGCCGGTCGCCCTCATTGCGGAGCGGATGGGCTTTGAGCATACCGAATACCTGAGCGTGGCCTTTCGCCGCGAAATGGGCGTCACCCCCAGCGCCTATCGCCAGCGGCAACGCCCACCGACCGGGTGAGCCTGGCGTCCTTTTCGCTCAGAGCGAATAGCAGGACGCAGGCGATACGGCGGTGCATCGTGAGAGATAGACGTTCAGCGGCAGAGGAGGTTTCAACTTTGAACTTCACGCTGCGTCCCGGACAATCCACGCGTGGCATCATTCAAGGGGTCGGAAGGCGCTCCCTGTCGTCACGCTCTTGGGTTTGCTGGCGTTCTGGCATGTCCGCGCGCAAATCGCGGCGCTCGCCGGCCTGCTGGTGGCTTTGGCCGTGGCCATTTTCGTTTATCGGATGCCGGCCGAGCTGGCCGTGGCCGCCGCCGGTTATGGCGCGGCTTTCGGACTGTTCCCCATCGGGTGGATCATCCTCAACGCGATTTTTATCTTTCACCCGGCCGTTGAGACCGGACAGTTCGCGGTGTTGCAGAAGCAGGTGGCCGCGATGTCGGCTGCGAACATCGGCGTAATCTGCGGATAAAATTGCCTCGAGGATCGAGTGTTCGAAGTCATCCGAAAGAACCGAAATCCGTGGACCCCTCCTGCTCCGATCCACTTTCGTTCGGATTCCACCGATCGACCTTCGCGGGAAGGCCGAAAGAGGTCGCACCCCTATCAAGGGCCTCTTGGGAGCCGTCATTTCGGTCGATGGACTGGCGTTGCTCGAGCTAGGAGAGTCAGTTGTCCGGGAGAAGGCTTGTGCGACTTGAGTCGGATCGCGGGTGCACGGTTGGTGCGATGCCATACTCCAGCCTTTTGCACATTTTTTCCCTCGCCCCGAAGGTCGGGGGCTCAATCGTGTCGGCAGCCCCGTTACGACGTTCCCCTTCGTCCCCATCCCTCCGTCCATGTCGATTGATCACAACGTTTCCCTTCCCGAGGATGCCTTGCTTGATAAAGCGGCGAAACGTCCTTTCTGGGGACGTCTTGCCATTTACTCCCGTTTAACCGGCCCGGGGTGGTTACAAGGTGCGGTGACGCTGGGTGGAGGCAGTCTCGCCGGATCGCTCTTTATTGGTATCCTTGCGGGTCCGCATTTGTTGTGGGTTCAAGCCTTCGCGATGATATGCGGTATCACGATGCTGTCGGCCATCGCCTATGTGACGCTGTCGACCGGGCAGCGGCCGATGGAGACCATCAGTCGCCATCTAACGCCGGTACTCGCAATCGCGTGGGCGGTTGCCACGGTGATCGCCAACGTGGTGTTTGCGTTGCCGCAATTCGCTTTAGCGACCTCGACCACAATGCAGAATCTCGTCCCGGGGACCGCGGCCAGCACGTCGGCCCCGTGGATCATCGGCGCGGTGCTCGCCTTGTCCTCCATTGCCATCGTGTGGGGCTACGAGGCGGGTAGTCGCGGGATTCGGATGTTTGAAATAGTGCTCAAGATCCTCGTGGGCGTGATCGTCGTGGCATTTTTCTACGCGGTGGCGATGCTCGTCATTCGCGGAGAAATCGATGTGGGCGCGCTTTTATCGGGGTTCATCCCGCATCTGAGCCAACTGTCTGAGCCGACGCCCCAGATCTCGGAGATCGCGGCGGCGACCGGCGCGCATGAATCGATTTGGCGGATCATCATCACGAGTCAGCAACGCGACATCATCATCGCGGCGGGAGGCGCGGCGGTCGGCATCAACATGACGTTTTTGCTGCCTTACACGTTGCTACGCCGGGGGTGGAAGCGGAAGCACCGGGAATTGTCGGTTTTCGATCTTTCCCTCGGATTGTTCATCCCGTTCGTCATCGCCACGAGCTGTCTCGTATTGGCGGCCAGCAGCGCATTTTACACCAAGACCGACGACGTGTTGGATGCAAGTGGCGGCGTGCGACCAGCCATGGCCCGGGCCTACGCGGCTTCGGTGGATGGTTTCCTCGCTAAACGCGATGTCGTGGGTTTCGCCGCGGCCAGCGTCGACGAAAAGATCGCGATGAGGGCAGCGATCGCGCCGGAGGATCGCCGTATGGCAGCCATGCTCGCTTCACGCGATGCCGGCCAACTCTCGGCGTCACTCGAACCGGTACTCGGCCGCACAGGCGCTCGCCTCGTCTTCGGTATCGGTGTGTTGGCGATGGCGTGGTCAAGTATCATCATTCTTATTCTGATGAACGGCATGGCTATCGGGGCTTTGGCGAAACGAGACACCGATCGCACCGTATTTCGCCTAGGCACGCTGATGCCGGCCATCAGTGGGTTTCTCGCTCCGGTGATTTGGACCGGGGCTTCGCGCGCGGCGCTGGCCATTCCGGCATCGGTAATCGCGACGACCCTGCTACCGATCGCCTATTTCACGTTTTTCCTGCTGATGAATAGCAAAGGGGCGTTGGGCGACCACCGGCCGCGAGGCACTTTCCGCATCGTGAGTAACCTGTTGATGTTTGGGGCCACGGCCGCGGCGACGTTGGCCAGTGTCTGGGCGCTCACGAGTCGTGGGGTGGCGGGGCAATGGGGGCTCGCAGGCCTCGCGATACTCTTCGTCGTCGGCATCGTGGGTTTCGTGCGCAAGCGAAATACGGTTTGATCGTCGTTTATAGTCCTTTTCAGCTGATGATGAATCGTTTTCAACCAGGGTTTCGTTGCGCCTCTTACTGACGACCGGTCTGGACGATGGTGGCCGCCGACGCCGGATTCGAAAACGGGTCGACACGCCACGACATCGGTTGTGTCATGGCCGCTTATCTCATCCCATTTACAGAGGGTTTTACGCGAAGCTGCGATGGGATGAATTGATTTACGTTGGGGGAGGGACCTGCACTTTTGGATCTGCGGGCGGTCGCATACGGATCAAAGTCATTTGATCGATTTTGGACTGTGCCGCTTCTCGACCTTCGCGGCTTCGCGTGAGATGTTCCTGACTTCCGACACCGCCGGGGCACACAAACCTTTACACCCGGTTATCCGCAGATCTCGCAGATTTTATAAATGATTTCCCGGATCGATGGAATTAGTTCGACCGTAAACGTCCACAGATCGATCCACCGGAATTTTTCACAGGAGCTCGCGGAGCAAGCAGAGAGCGGAAGGGGAAGATCAGAAAGCGGAAGGAGAGTTCAGCGGTCAGAAGTCAGGGCTCTGCTCAACATCGATTGATCGATCTTAAATCGTCCTCCTTCGCGGCCTTCGCTACTTCGCGTGAACCCACTCCGAGTTCCGACACCTTTCGGGCACACAATCCTTCAGACCTGGTTATGCGCAGATCTCGCAGATTTCAGATTGATTCCCCCGACCGGATCCTTCCGGAAATACTCCGAACTCTGCGTACATCGGCGTAATCTGCGGATCCCTCTTTCCTCCCACCCGTTTCCGAAAACAGATACAATATAACGAAAATTAATGACGAACCGTTTTAGAGTCCTCCTGCACGGTTGAGCCGACCCGATCGGGGATTGTGCTCCGCGCGCCTGGGGCGCACGCGGCGGTTTTTGTCGCCACCACGTCGCGAGCGACGGTGCCGCGTCACGTTGTAGGTGACCTCGCGAGGTCGCGCCGGTTTGTCCACCTATCCGGCCGCGGGCCCTACTCGCCATGGCGGGCAATGCGTTCGTATCATCCTCGGCTGGACTTAAGCGGACGTTCGATGGAGAAAGAAGATACGATGATTTCTTACGCACCCCGCAGATGTATATGGCGCGGCCCCCGTCGGGTCGGTTTTTTGAGCGGCTTAAGCTGGGCGTTGACCTGGGTCCTGGTGGTGGCGTTCACGCCCGGGCTTCGGGCGTTGGACGCCAGTCAGACCACACTGCTGAACGACACGCGGTCCCAAATGCAGAAACTGGAGTCGTCGCTGGCACTCGCTCAGCAGACGGTTGGTCCGGGGGACGGCCCCGTGAGCGTCTAGCAGGCAAAGCTGGCTATGGTCCGATTGCAGTCCGCGTTGGATCTGGTTCCGCAGGTTAAAGGCCGCTTGGAACGGCTGCCAGCGGGTGACGCGGAGGTTCGGCCCGTCGCGGCGCGTCTCGCGGCGGCGGTGGGGTCGATCGAGGCATTGCGCGTCCGTCTAGCGGGTGGCGGAATGCCCGCCTCCACTGCGGGGGCGGCTGCAGCGGTGAAGCCCTCGAACTCGGCGGTCGGCTCCCCACCGGCAGCGACGGTCCCGGCAGCGGCTCCAACCGCAAAGCTGGACTATCGTCAGCAAGACGAGCTGAAGAATGCCCGCTATTACCTTCGCGAGGTTCAAGGCAAATTGATGGCGATTCAGAAACAGGTGTCGGAGTTTCAGCCGGTGGCCGATCATACCCGAATCGATTTTCGTCAGGTCCAGCGGGGCATGAACACACTGGCCGAGGCGAGGCAGCGCGTTGGGCTGATTGTACCTCGACTGGAGACGCTGCCGGCGGCGGGCGAAGGCGTGGCGGAGGTCGCCCAAGGCGTAAAGATCGCTTCGCAGGGCCTGGACGCGGTCGAGCGGGTGCTTCTGCCGATCTACGCAGAACTGGCGTCGCTGGTGGATCCGAAGAGCCACCCGAAGCTTTTGTCGGATACGCGCCGCATCCGTGAGCTGGCCGCCATGTTTTCCGATCCGAACCTACTGGAAACCGACGTGGTGCAGGCCACGGCGCGGGTGGGTGAAATGGCGGCGGCGCGGGCGGAACACGATCGGGTGCTGGCGGCGTACGAAGCGTTGCGCCGTCAGTCCACGCCCGAGGTGACCGACCTGACGGCCGCCAGTGCGCATTTCCAGGACCGCATCGGAATCTTTTCCGCGGCCGTGGATGTCCGTCGAGCCGTACTGCCGGGCTCGATCGAGAAGGACTTTGCGCAAATCGAAACGTTGGTGAAGGATGCCGTGGCCAACCAGAAACCCGCCTTCTTCGCGTTTGGGATTCCGGATCAGGTCCGCTTTCTGACGGAGAAGGTGGACCTTCTGGACGCGGTCGAGCCCACCTTGGCGAAGCCGTTGCGGGTTCGCCTGCAGACCACACGCGTGCGCCTCGCCAAAGAAGCGGTGGCCCTGCGCGAATCGATCGTCGCCACCAACGAACTACCCCGGGATGAATTTCAGGGAGGAGATCGAAACGAGCTGGTGAAGATTGCCACCGAAACGTGGCGCAAGGTCGAGCCGTCGGCAAAGATCGTGAGCGTCAGGATCCCATCGGCGGGGTGGAAGCGGGATTCACGCTGGCGCAATCAGACCGGCGACTGGTACCAGATCGACAGGTCGACGGTGCAGGTTCAGTTGATCGTCCAACAATCGGGTACGCTCGCGGTGATCCGCCCGATCGACCTTTGGAAGAACCACCTGGAGGGCGATCGAATCACCGCATCGCCCTTCCATGAAAAAGGCGAGGAGCTGCCGCCGCACGCTTTTGTGCTGATGCGGAAAGTGAAGTAACCACGACGTCACACAAGAGCGCCGATGGTTCCCCGCAGGGCGGGCCTTGGCGGCCGCTCCCCTTTGGACAGAGCGTTGTCTTGTGGCGACGGAACTGAGTATTCGACACGCTCGACCAACCGGGGCCAAGGGACAGAAAGGTTTTCGCCGATCACGGCGCCGAACTGCCGGCGTTCGGCCAGATCCGAGGCTCAGGCTTCCGCGATTTCCTTCAGGTCCGCTGCGCTTAGCTTATCGATTCGTTTCTTTTTCACCCCAACTTCGACGGTTGGTCTCATGAGTGTGGCGAGCTTTTTCTTGGTCTTGGCGCTTTCGTCGAGGAGCGTATTGATGCGTTTGAGGAGCAGCGTCAGGCCCTGCACCGCGGTGGTCGCAATGGTGATCGTGGCGACAATTTCAGGGAGGCTCATGCCTTGATATCTGTGTGGAACCGCTTCGACCGATTCAACGCCTTCCAACGCGGCAATTTCCTTCTGAAGTTCCGCGGCAGCCGCAGCGAGGTCGGTTCCAGGGGCGGCTTCGAGATGAAAGGTCAACGTGGGCATGGTTTGGAGTGGGGAGAAAGAATGCAGCGTGACGATAGGAAATGAGGTGGTTGCCTGCAAGGACAGAGGAGTAATTGCGAGCGGATCGTCAGGAGCGAACGAGGAGGGACGAGTCTGCGCCGAGACACGATACGAAGTAGGGCGCCCAGTAGTAGACGCCCTTTTTTGACGACGGATCGGCGAGGTAGTCTTTCAGCGCGTGGTGGAGGGCAACGTCGCTGGTTTGACCTCGTGCAGAGTGGCGATGAAAAGCCCGAATGATTTTCGATGAACTGGTGGTCTCGACAAGCCAGAGCGTCCCCAGCACGCATCGCGCGCCGGCTTGGAAAAACGCAGATTGTAAGCCGAAGATGTCGTCTCCGGGAAGTTCGGTGAGGTTTCGCATCGCCAGCGCCCGCTGGCCGGAATGACACGCACTCAGTACAACCAGCTCGGCATTCAGTCGAAGGCCCGCGATCTCCATCGCGTCTAGTCCACCGTCGTGCAGGAGGAGCTGAGCGTCCAATGGCTGATTCGGTGTAGCGAAAACGCTCAAGCCGTGAGTGCCAAAATGCAGAGAGCGGAAGCGAGAAAGCGAGCCGCCCGCTTTCAGGTCGTCGAAATGTTTGTGGGTGGCCTCGCTGCCGGTAAGCGTTTCGACATGAGTTCCTGAGATCCGGTGCAATTCGGCGATGTAGGGGATGTCGGTTTCGATCTCTTCCAGGAGAGGTACCGCGGCATCGGCGAATTCGCCGATGCCTATCGCCAGGAGGCTACCGTTATTGTGACCGCACCACGGAAGGAGAAGGCTGCTGAAATTCGGAACGTAGCGGACCGCGAAGCGGGTTCCGACGACGTCGGACTCATCCCATTGTGCCGCGTGAAACGGATACAGATGCAAGGAGCGATGGGGCGAGAGAATGAGACGCTTCTTGGCTGAGATGAAACTACGCAACGCGGCCGGGAGCAGCAATCGTCCCACCTTTCGTACGGCCTGGTCCATGGCCGGCCCGTAACTCCCTTTCAGTTCCTGCACGAACGTTACGAAATCCGCAACGTACGTGGCATGCTCTGGACTTAGCACGATTCGATCGGCCTCGAACCGCAAACGATCTACGGCCGAATACAGGAGCGTGGATGAATCGAGCCAGAAAAAACCGATCAGAACCTCGTCGTCGCTCAGGGACTTCTGCAAAGCGACGAGCGAAAAGGAGGCGAGGGTCGTCGCGCCGTCCTGTCTGGAGCGGACGATCGAGAGGAGATCCCATAGGTGCTGTCGATGTGCGACGAGGTCGAGGTTCGTCTCATCCATTCGCAGTGCCTCGGTGGCCTTGTTGAAAGCGTCGTTCAACCCCGACTCCTCTCCCGGAGCCCCTGGCTGCGCGAAATCCTGGAGTAAGCGGGTGCGGAGCGCCGATCGTGCTTTGACGAGTTCGACCATCTCTAGCATGTCGTCCCAACGCTTGAGCTTCAGCGCTGCGAGTGCTCCCATTCGATAGAAATTGACGACGCCGGAGAGCAACGAGCTCTGGCGATAGGGACTGCTGACGCGGTACCGTTGGAGCTCGAAATCGCGAACGACACTCTGGCAATGCTGCAAGACCGACGGAGAGTCTTGTTGGATAACGAATGCGCTGAGCTCACGCTCCAGAGATTCGAGATACAGCGCTCGTTCGAAGAAGTGCGAGAACGATTCGAGGCTGGGTTTGCGACCGGCGAGAAGGCTTTGTCTCGCATCTCTGCTCGCGGTCAGCAGTTCGGGCGCGCGTCCCAGATGCATGAGGACGTAGGCTCGAGCCAAAAATGCTTTGGTCGTCATGAGGGCGTCGTGCCCTGATTGAACCGCGCCAAGGATCTCGTTCAACGCGGCGAGGAGATCGTCCATCGCCGCGCCGGTTTCCAATCGCTCGTTGCACCGGTCGCGGATCGACTGTAGGGCCGAGTCGATTGACTGTCGATTCGCCCTATCGGGGTCCGATGCGTTCGTGAGCGATGGCAGCAAAGGGGCGGAGTTCGGGTGAGTCGGAAAGTAGGCTGCGAGTGCACGCTCATGATCGGCCCCGATGGCTTCGGCTTCACGACCGAATGCGACGAGGGCTTCCTGTAGTCGCGCAAGCACGGAGTGAACGACGTCGCCTTCTGCGCGGCTCCGTGCGTTCCGCACCGCAAACCGCGCACGGAGGATCGTGAGATACCATAGCCCGACTTGGATGATCCGTTGGAGCAGGCTTGAACCGACCGCACCGGAGTGAATCGCCGCCTCGGTCCACTGCGTAATGGCGTCGTCCACACCCACGCTCTCGGGATCGCTGTAATTGAGCTGCGCGAGTTGGGCTGCGGCCGAGGTTGCGTGCTGGAGGGATTCGAAGGTATCCGCCGCATTCCAGGCGACGTTGGAGAGGTCGATAAGCGAGCCGATGCGTCGAACGGGAGTTTGTGCATTGCTCGTCAATGCGCGGAGAGGGCCCATCGCAGCGTCGTCGAGGCGACCGGAAAGACTCAGTTCAAAAGCGTGTGCCTGCTGGCGGCAAGATTCGGCGTCGTCGGGACGATGAGCTTGGATAAAGGCGAGCGCTGCCTTTTCAAAGTGGATACGTGCAGGCTCGACGCGTCCGGCGAGGACGGCGGTTCGAGCCAGCGTCAGGGCCGCGTGTCCGAGACTATGGAAGAGGTAGGGGCGAAGGTTCGAATCCGACAATGCACGCGTGGCGAGCTGTGCGGCCTCTTCGACAATACCGTGAAGGTCTTCGATTAGAGCGGACGTCGTGGTACCTGGCGACGTCGCCGGAGCGATCGCTTTGAGACGCTCAAAGAGCGCCGCGGAGCGACGTTGAAGCTCTTCGTCCTCCGGTCCGTGAGCGATACGGGGTTGGTCGGCGTTGGGATCGATCGCAAAGAGAGCCTTGCCAAGCTCAAGACTCGTGGTGTTGCGCGCAACCAGTTGGCGCTCTGCTTCGGAGCCGCGCCCGTGCGCCACCTCCGCAGAAATTTGTTGGAAACGAGCATAGCCGGTGGCGTCTGGGCTCAATCCGAAGTCACGCCATGTCTTGATTGCCACGACGTTCAAGCCTTGGGCGAATTGCGCGGCTGAAGTGGGTGGTTCTCTTTTTAAGCGGTCAAGTGCGTCTCCGGTGGAAAGGTCGATCCAGAATGAGATTTTTTTTAATTCGTTCAAAAACACGACGCGGGGGAGTCCGGCGGTGTACGCATCGGCAAAACGTGCCCTGAGGGTGGGGGACATGATCGAGCTTCACTGGATCGAGCGGGCACGGCAAGCGAGGCGGTGGCTCATCCGATCGACTCGGATGCTGTGCCGCCGTTCGATCTGGCAGGCGCGCCACTGGAGTGCGGCCTCAGCGCCGCTTTGTATGAGACGTGCTCGAGTTCCGAAACCGATCGGGCCCCCTCCTTCAGACCCTGTTATCCGCAGATTACAGATGGATACAGCTTAACGCCATGTGATCGTTTTTGGATCGTCCTGCTTCGCGGCCTTCGCGGCTTCGCGTGAGATGTATCTGTCGATCGTAGAGGCTCGAAGAGTTCAGCGCCGTGTCACGATCCCTTATCAATCCATTTTCAGAGGGTCTGACGCGAAGTCGCGAAGCCGCGAAGGGAGGATTCGACTTACGTCGGTGGACACGTCCACAGATCGATCGCCGGAATTTTTCACAGGAGCTCGCTGAGGTCGGAAGAGGTCGGAATGGGGAAGGTCAGGAAACGGAAGAGAGATCAGGGGTCCGCGGTCTGGAGCCAGATTCTGTTGGCCTCTTTCGCGACTTCGCGCGAGATCCCTCC
>Ga0105044_10001322_pt1 | contig 32828 bp, 37 predicted proteins | sample MAT01_FD_78092 | JGI IMG/M metagenome (GOLD analysis project Ga0105044, IMG submission 78092) | Freshwater microbial communities from Lake Fryxell liftoff mats and glacier meltwater in Antarctica - MAT-01 | ecosystem: Environmental > Aquatic > Freshwater > Ice > Liftoff microbial mat | place...
ACTTACACCAGGGGAAATTGTGCGAGATTTTATGAGTGTGCTGAATATTCTTCACCAAAATCCAGGAATTGCCTTTGCTGAATTAATTCATGGCTCTAAATTTAAACCTACTGCTATGGGTAAGGATGCAGATAATGCAGCGGAATTTAGTTTGTGATATTATCATTAACGAAATATGCTAAAACTAGCATCTTGTAAAAGATGAGCCCTTTATTAAAGCTAGTCGAGTGGGTTGAAAGCTCGCTGGATGATTTGAGAGAGTTTCCAGAAGAAGTTCAAAAAATGATGGGTTATGCTCTGTATTTGGCTCAGTGTGGCGAGAAGCATGATTCAGCAAAACCACTCAAAGGATTTAAGGGTGCTGGAGTGTTAGAAGTTGTAGAAGACTTTGATGGTGACACTTACAGAGCTATTTATACAGTCAAACTGGAAGACGTTATTTATGTTTTACATACTTTTCAGAAGAAATCTAAACACGGTATTGCTACACCAAAGCAAGACATCAAATTAATTGAAGCAAGGCTTAAACGGGCAAAAGAGCATCACGCACAAAACTATAGCCGGAAGCAAAAGGAAGAGAAAAATGACTGAAGAAATCAGTGTACAAACAAGTAGCGGTAATGTGTTTGCAGATTTAGGTTTAGCGAACCCTGATGAACTACTTATGAAAGCAGAACTTGCACGTCAAATCAGTGAAATCATCGCTAAACAGAAAATGAATCAAGTTGAAGCAGCCGAACTATTGGGAGTTGATCAACCTACTATTTCTGCTCTAGTAAGGGGAAAACTATCGAGCTTTTCAACAGAGCGACTGTTCCGATTTTTAAATGCTTTAGGTTGTGATGTGGAAATCGTGGTGAAGTTGAAACCAAAATCCCAAACACAGGCTCAAACTAAAGTTTGTAGTTATGTATTAGAAAACTAGGGAATGCTTGCTTAGGGATTTCTAAGAAATAAATTATCTAAGAAAAGGAACCACAGAGGCGCAGAGGGCGCAGAGAAATAAAGGAGAGAATCGCACTCACGAAATCATTCACTAGCAGTTTATTTTAACAACCGACTCAAGTTTAATAATATATCTTCAAATCCAGGAATTGCCACTGACTGATTAGATAGAGAAATCTCCTTGCTGAGATAGCTAAACTTACTTTGAGTATTTTGATACGGTTGGCTATATCGCTCAAGTTGATGAGTCGGCAAATTCACAATCCAGTAATGATAAATTCCGGCTTCCGCATACAATGATAGCTTCGTTGTTTGGTCGTAATCTAGGGTTTTATCCGAAATTTCAATCACTAACAAAATATCTTCAGGATAGGGATGATGAGCAAGATAATCTTCATCTCTTCCTCGTGCAATAATAACATCCGGCTCAGGCTCACTTTGATTAGGAAGGGTGATCGGATCTTGTCCACGGATGACTGCTTGCTCACCTAAAAGCCGATCCAATTGACGGCATAGGATGGAACTACAAACTGTATGAGGTGTTCCCTTTGCTGTCATTTGAATCAGTTCTCCTCGAATTAATTCAATACGATCGCCCTCTGTCAAAAATCCGAGTTCAATTAATTGATGGTATTGGGCGATCGCAAACCGCTTAGGTGTCACAGGGTTCATGAGACATCTTTCCAATGGCACTGATTTTACTTTTACTTGTACAGTAACAGAGATTAAACTGACTGCGTTGTTTACCGCCGCAGGCATCGCCATAACTCAAGCTGTCGTTACTACAACTAATACATTCATAAGTAAACTTAAAGCTGTGGCTATCACAGCTTCAATTGTAGTTATCGATGCTTCACTACTCATAAGTAATTTTAAAGCTGTGGCTATCACAGCTTTAATTATAGTTATCAATGCTTCCTCTGTGGTAGCCACAGCTTAAGTTGTGGTTATCACAGCTTTCTCTGTGGTAGCCACAGCTTCATCTGTGGTTATAAACATGAACTTTTGCAAAAAATCTATTGCAAAGGAGTAGCGATCGCCTCAAACTGTTGCCAACAGAGATACAACGCACGCGGTACATGAAAACATCCTTTCCATTTGCCACCTTTGAGATTTAACAATACTTCTCCGCGCCGATTAAGATAGCCAAACCACTCACCGTATTCTGAATCAGCAAAATGTGACCAAGTGTAATCGTGCATTTTTTGATACCATTCCCAACACACCTCACGCCCGGTCAGGCGATAGCCCATTGCTAATGCAACCAAAGATTCTATGTGAACCCACCACAGCTTTTGATCCCATTCCAATTGTTGTGGGGGATGACCATCTGCATCCATAAAGTAATATAATCCGCCGTACTCGCTATCCCAAGCAAAATTTAGGATATTTAACACTACATCAACGGCTTGGTTAATAGTTTTACTGTCGTTTTTTCGACGGGCGATGTCCATGATGAACCACATGGCTTCAATACCGTGACCTGGGTTAATTAAGCGTCCTTCAAAACAATCTATGTGAGAACCATCAGGGGCAACGTTTTCATACATTAGTCCCCGTTCTTGGTCAAGAAAATCGGTCATCACTTCGCGGACAGTTTCAGCTAAAACATTCTCTAATGTTTCCTTTGGCAACAACCATTCCATTTCTAGAGTCAGGTTGGCTAAAATCATCGGTACAGCCAATGATTTCATCGGACGTGTGCCGGGATAGGTTTTATTATATTTGCCCTTGGGGTTGTCCTTGCGGCGTAAAACGTTGTTATAAGCTTGCATTGCCACATCTTTTGCCCATTCTTCGCCGCTAGCGAGTGCATATTGACTGAATGCCATCGCTGCAAAGCAATCAGAAAAGATATTGTAAGGCTGAACTAATGGTTTCCCTTCACGGGTAAGGGCAAAATACCAGTTACCATCACTATCTCTGCCATGTTCAGCAAGAAAATTAGCGCCATTGCTGGCAATTTTTAGCCAGTTTTCGCGTTTTTCTAGCTGGTTGCAAAGCATGGAAAAAGTCCACACTTGGCGGTTTTGCAGCCAGATAAATTTGTCTGTATCATAAATTTGTCCCTGGCGATCAAGACAAGTAAAATAGCCGCCTTGTTGCCAATCGAGGGAGTATTTTTCCCAAAATGGGAGTACGTCGTTGAGGAGGGCGTTTTTGTAAAGTTCAGCGTAGGCGTAGCCCGCCGGACGCATTGCTTGAAAATTATACCCCATAAGTTTTCTCCCCTTTTGCGCTCAAACCAGCAGCTTAATAGTTATCACATTTTGGCTCGAATATGGCGCGATCGCATTTCTCTTCAGGGCGGGACGCAATAGTACTGAGCCGAGATACCAATACCTAATTATTCTAGGATGATGTATAACACAAATACTAGCGATCGCTCAATGCCTAAGCCGGATAGCAATGTCCAAAAGACTCAAATCATTGAGGTGCTAAAGCCGGATGATTTTCCGATGATGCGATCGCCCAAAATATGACACTCAAAGGACTAGCTGATCACTTTCACATTCTCAATAACTTAAGGTAGTTTTTTATATGAGGTTGTTATGAGTCAGATTAAACGAATTGCGATCGTTGGAGGAAACCACGGTAATGAGTTAACAGGAGTACATCTAGTTAAAAAGTTTCAGCAATATCCTAATTTAATCAACAGAGCAAGTTTTGAAACTCTAGCATTACTTGGTAATCTCAAAGCTATTGAAGAAGGCAAACGATACATTGACAAGGATTTAAATCGTTGCTTCACTAATCAAGGCTTACAAAATTCCCAACTTTCAAGTTACGAAGATACACGGGCGAGAGCAATTCAACAGATATTGCAACCACCAAACCAGCCTTTTGTAGATGTAATTGTTGATTTGCACACTACAACTGCCAACATGGGGCTAAGTCTGATTTTTTCTGATATGCATCCTTTCTTACTTCAGTTAGCCGCTTATCTGAGTTCAATAAATCCTTTGGTGAAAGTCTGTATTAACCAGCAATCTAGAGAAAGTGGTTTTCTGCGTTCTTTGTGTGAATTGGGTTTTGTTATCGAAGTTGGTGCTGTGTCCCAGAATGTCTTAAACGCTGAACTTTTTCAGAAAACAGAGCAGCTTATTTATACAACTTTAGATTATTTTGAAAGGTGCAACCAAGGTAATATTCCGCAGATAAACAGCATACTTACACTTTATAAATACCTTGGGACTATCGATTATCCTAGAGGCAATCGCGGTGAAATTCAAGCTATGATTCACCCTCAGCTTCAGTTTAGAGATTATGAGCCTCTTAATCCAGGCGATCCAATATTTCTGACTTTTGCTGGAAAAGATATTTTATATGAGGGAACGTCTACTGTTTATCCTATTTTTATTAATGAAGCAGCTTACTACGAGAAAGGAATTGCGATGTATTTAACTCAAAAGCAACAAGAAGTACTTTAAGAAAATATTCGGTAATAAATAACCTCAGTTATTGAAAAATTTTACCATCAGGCATAATTGCCCCAGCTAAGTTAGTACCAACTAGTTTAACTAGAAGGCGATCGCCAGAACGAATCCGCGCTCCCGTTAAGTCGGCTCCCCGCAAGTCGGCTCCACTGAGATCCGCACCAATCAAATTAGTAGCGCGCAAATTCGCCTCCCTAAGATCGGCTAAAAGTAGGTTAGCCCGAAACAAATTTGCTTCAGACAAATTCGCTCCTCTAAGGTTGACTTTGTGCATAAAGGTATCGCTGAGATTAGCGCCACTCAAATTTGCATAACTCAGATTTCTGCCAGATAAGTCTTTATTGCTCAAATTTGCCCGACTGTAGTCTTTGCCACTCAAGTCTGAATTTTGCTTTGCTGATTGATGGGTTGTTTGAGATGGTGTTTGCTGTTGAGACGACGGTGAGTGAGGTGTGGTTGGATGTTTGGTTTTGAGAGAGCGCAATTGATCACGAGCTTCATTTATGGCTTTAAGCTTATCTAGTGCTTTCTGGTGTAAGCGGAGATTGTCTTTGGGAATGCGATCGGGATGCCAAACAAAAACTAAATCTTTATAAGCCTGGTTCACTTCCTCAAGTGTTGCTCCAGGCTCTAATTCCAAAATTCTATAGTATCGATCCAGATCGGTCATAGGACATTTTGGTGGACAATCAACTTAATTATGAGTGATGCTGCCGTCTGTTTGCTGTATCTTTTGCTATTTGTCATTAGTTAAGGATTCAAAATTCTTCCTCTGCTCCACGGTAATTGCTACAACGGCGAGGCAGCGCGGTCTTGGGGGTTCGCCGTAACCCGATGATGGTGGATACTATTTTTAAAATTGCGCTTTGCAACATAAGTTTGTGGTATCGCTATTTTTCACTTGTAGCTTAAAAATTGTATAGCCTATTTCAGATATGCGATCGCCTGGTAACTTTCTAGATTGCAGCTGTTCAATAATTGCGGTACAACGTTATATCCCAAGGTGTAGGGGCATTTGGAATAAATATTGCCTCAATGCAATCCTTGATAGAGGCTACATTACGCGATTTCTTGGAACCCCTCTCCAAACCTCTCCCCGAAGCGGAGAGAGGCTTTGATTCTTGCTCCCCTTCCCTTGTAGGGAAGGGGTTGGGGGTTAGGTTTGAGATAAAGTTGCACACGGCGTTACATTATTATTAGCGAAATTATTAGCGAAATTTTTCTGCTGCGCGTCCAAAGGCATCCTCACCCGTTTTATTGTCGAGACGCACCCTTGGATTGAACAGCAAAGACTCCTTTGGAAAAGTGGTGTTGTTCTTAATAAAAACCAAACTCGTGCGGAAGTCATTGAAAACTACAATCAACGGGAAATTAAAATCCGTGTAGCCGGAAACCGCAAAAAAGAATTGATGGCTGTTGTCACCCATGAACTAGAAAAAATCCATAACTCTTACGAACGTTTGCAACTTAAAACCCTAGTTCCATGTAACTGTGAGACTTGCAAAAACCTAACGACACCTCATTCCTACTCTCTGGACTCACTCAAAGAACGGTTGAATGCTAGGCGCTACCAAATTGAGTGCGACAAAAGCTATGAAATGGTAGATATCCACAGGTTAATTGATGATGTTATGTTCCAACCCGTTAGAGCAGATGGGGAAATGAACCCCCAAGTGGCACAGTTACAAAACGAACTGGAACGCAAGCGAGATGAATCATTGACGCATCGGTTACGAAATAGCAATCAACAGGAAAAACTCATAATAAATAGTCAATCTGTAATGGAGTTCGAGAAAGAAATCTTTATCTCCTATGCTTGGGGTGGAGAAAGTGAGCAATTTGTCAATCAATTAGATCAGACTTTGCAGGCAAAAGGCATCAAAATCATCCGGGACAAACGGGATTTGAGCTACAAAGGACTAATCAAAGCCTTCATGGAACGGATTGGACGCGGAAAATGTGCGTTAGCTATAATTAGTGACAAGTATTTAAAGTCTCCCAATTGTATGTTTGAGCTAGTGCAAATTGCTAAAAACGGGCAATTTTATGATCGGATTTTCCCGATTGTGTTAGCGGATGCCCAAATTTATAAACCTGTTGCAAGACTTAAATATATTAAGCATTGGGAAGAAAAAATTAAAGAATTAGACGAAGCTATGAGAGAAGTTGGTGCAGCTAATTTACAGGGATTTCGTGAAAAAATTGACCAGTACACCGAGATTCGCAAAATGATCGCCGAACTCACCAACCTGCTAACAGATATGAACACGCTGACTCCTGATATTCACAGCAAATCAGAGTTTGAGGAATTGTTGAATGCGATCGCACAGCGTTTAGATGAGTAAAACTAGATTATTGGTGAAGCTTTGAAGTCGAGCAATGTCTCCGACGGGCGTAGATGCAGCCTTTTTAACTCGACAATTTGTGTTCTGAGGTGCAAGCCTCAAGTTCAAAACTCAAATGATTAGGGTCAAAGCTGCAAGTTCCAGGGTTAAAGGCGCAAGTTCGAGGATAAAAGGCGCAAGTTTGAGGATAAAAGGCGCAAGTTTGAGGATAAAAGCCGCAAGTTTGAGGATAAAAGGCGCAAGTTTGAGGATAAAAGGTGCAAGTCCGAGGATAAAAGGTGCAAGTCCGAGGATAAAAGGTGCAAGTTCGAGGGTTAAAGGTCGAGCGATGTCTACGACAGGCTACGCCTAGGCTCTTTTAGCTCGACAACTCGTGTTAAAAGGTGCAATGTTCGAGTTCGGAGGTCGAGCGATGTCTACGACGGGCTACGCCTACGCTCTTTTGACTCGACAACTCGTGTTCAAAGGTGCAACTTCCGAGTTCAGAGGTAAAATGGCGAGGCTTTGAGGTTAACAACTTGTGTTCTAATTACGAATTACGAATTGGTATTAGCCACCCAAAAACCTGCTCAACTGTCAAATCCAGTGTTAAAAACGTTGGTGTGGGAAGGCGAGCGCTACCTGTCAACTCAATAGGTTCCTGTCCAGGTATAAATGCTAGAATCAATCGCTCATCTGGATCGATTAACCATCCTAGCTGAGTACCATGTTTAAGGCAGTGCAAAATATTACTGATAACTTTAGTAGCTCTCTGCTCAGGTGAGAGAATTTCTACAGTCCAGTCGGGATAAATTTTAAAAGCATTGGGTACTTCACCGTCAGCTTCAAAAGGAATTCGTTCCCAAATGAATACAGCAGCATCGGGAACAATAGAACGTCCACCAAAGCTACAGCGCAATTCTGGAAAGGCAAGGGCAATTTGTGATCCTTCTCCAACTTGATTTACAGCATCACAAAACTTGAGTTGCAGACGAGAGTGTTTGCCAACAGGCATAGGTTTTTGGTAAATTTGACCGTCAATAAACTCACTCGTCGGCTTGGTTTCTGGCAGTTTGAGGAATTCTTCGAGGGTGAGAGACGGAGGAGTTGCTGTTGTCATCGCCTTTAGTTCAGTATCATTGATTGCCACTCTGCCAAAATTCTATCGTTTATATTTTCTGCTGAGATAAATCCAGCAAATTTGCCAGCTTGTAAACTACCCGCGCTCCAACATTACCATCCCACTCTCCATCACCGACTTCGGAGATATCAAAGCCAATAATTTTTCTGCCACTATTGACCAATTCCCGGAATAGACAAAATGTTTGCTCTAATTCCAACCCACCTGGAACGGGAGTACCTGTACTCGGACAGAGTTTGGGATCTAGACCATCTGCATCAAAGCTAACGTAAACATTCTCAGGTAAATGACTGATAATTTCTCGGCATAAATCAATCCAAGTGGTTCCAGAGTAAAGCTTTTGCTTAATAGCAGGGTCATAATAAGCAATAATGCGATCGCTAGATTGGTCAATTATTTGCACTTCATCATGACTAATATCACGCAAAGCCACCTGCACTAGCTTAGAAATTTGCGGTATTTTCATCGCATTAAACATAATAGACGCATGGGAAAACTCGAATCCCTCATAAGCATCGCGTAAATCTGCGTGGGCATCAATGTGCAGAATGCCATAGTTTGCATAGTTAGCCGCTAACGCTTGGAAATAACCTAAAGGCGAACTGTGATCTCCACCAATAACTGCAACTCGTTTACCCTTGTTAATTGCTTCCTGACAATTTTTAAACAGCCATTGATTCACTTGTTGACAAGCTTGATTAATTTCTGTCAGCACAGATGTTAAATCTGGTGTATCCGAGAGTTGTTTACCTTGACCTAATCGCTCGATAATTTTTGCTGCCAAGGCGCGGTAGTATGTGTTCTTCTCTAACATATCCTGGGGAATTTCCACCATAAAAATTCCCTGCTTCCAACCATCAGGGTGATCAAAATCGAACAAATCCAGTTGAGTCGAAGCATTGAGAATTCGCTGTGGGCCATTAGCTGTCCCTGCGCCATAGGAAACGGTGACTTCCCACGGCACACCAAAGACAATCAAATTTGCAGATTCGTAATCGCAGGGTAAACCAAAGAGGTTGCCATTTACTTCACCTACGCCGCTGGGATTGTAGTCTTGTAGTTGATTACTCATCGATTCTTTTCTGGATTTAGGTAGAGAGTACAGCCCTTGGTGGACATCTGCATTCTAATCAAATTTTTTCCAACCGGACGATCGCATTATAATCAGGTACACCTTCAAGCGATCGCTTACTTTTATCTAATAGCACATTCCCTTCTGGCCAATGTACTTGCAAGTTACCTGACTGAATTGGCGCAATATAGACTTGACAGAATAACTCGCCTAACTCATTCTTAAGAACGATGCGATCGCTATTCTTTAAACCCAACTGTGCTGCATCAGCAGCATTTATCAGCACAGCATCTCGCACCGCCCCAGTAATTGCATCCTTGCGTTCCTGCACCATACTATTAAATTGTTTGCCCCGTCGCGTTGCTAATAAAAAATAGCCCTCTGGTAATTCCCTCTGTGGTGGCAATAATACGCCAAAGTGTGCTTTGCCATCCTCTGTAGGAAAGTTCCAACCAAAGCACAAATGTAATCCACCATACTGAAACTGATCACCAGCTTGCTGTAAGTGTTGAATACCAGCATATTGCGGAACAACTTGAGCAATTTCTTGACGGATAGCAGCTGTGTCAACAAAAGCCAGCTTATCTGCCAAATCTGGCTTTACCCGCCTTGCCAATTCTAAAAACACTTCCCACTCTGGACGTGCTTCCCCAATGCGCGGCCCCGGAATTTCTGGACTGAAAATTACCCGGCGTTCGGTGCTAGTTTGTGTGACTCCCCCTGGTATTTCATAGCGAGTCGTCGCAGGTAAAAGCATCACAGTATCAGCAGGTTCTACCAACATTTGGCTAGAGAGAACAATATCCATATGTACCCGCAACGGTATTTGCTTGAGCGCCGCTTCCACATAATCCGGTTCTGGCAGCACTTCTAAAAAATTCCCTCCCACGGAAAACAACACATCTAATTGCCCTTGATGGGCGGCGTTAATCATTTCTGGAGCAATTAAACCTTTACTGGCTGGCACTTCAAAGCCCCAATGCTGACTCAATTCGGCAGCATTTTCTGGGGTAATAGATTTACCACCAGGAAACACTGTGGCGTAACATCCCATCTCTGCACCACCCTGCACCCCAGAGTGACCCCGAATTGGCATCAAACCGCAGCCTTCCCGACCGACAAAACCTTTGGTGAGAGCTAAGTTGATAATACTTCGCACATTATCTTCGCCGCATTCATGCTGAGTAATGCCCATACTCCAAACAAATACGGCTTTATTAGCTTCTTTAACCATTTTGGCAAAGGCGTACATTGACTCGCGGGATGTACCAGAAAGTCGCTCTAATTCTTCCCAAGATTGGCTTTCTAACGATGCTTTGAGTTCGGCAAAGCCAACTGTGTGTAAATCAATAAATGATTGGTCTACCCAATTGTTAGCAATTATATGTTTAATAGTGCCATTGAAAAATGCTATGTCCCCGCCCATATTGATTAAGAAGAAGTCTTCCGCAAACTTGGTACCAAAAACGGCACTTTCCACAATTGACGGCACCCAGTAGCGCTCCATTCCTGGCTCACGGTAAGTATTAATAACGACAATTTTAGTGCCAGCTTTCTTGGCGTAATGGAGATATTTGACGGTAACAGGCTGATTATTAGCAACGTTGGAGCCAATGAAGACTAATAAATCAGTACCAATCCAGTCTTTATAAGAACAGGTGGTAGCTGCTGCACCAATCGCAGCTTTCAGCCCCGCCGTACTAGGAGAATGGCAAATGCGGGCAGCGTTATCAATATTATTGCTTCCCATTGCCCGCACAGCTTTTTGGGTAGCATAATAAGTTTCGTTAACGGTACCGCGACTGGTAACATAGAAACTGAGATGGTCTGGTGTAGTGGTGCGAATGCGATCGCTAATTATTTCTAAAGCTTGATCCCAACTAACACGGCGAAAACCTTTTTCCCCTCGTTGACGAATCATCGGGTACGGAAGCCGTCCTAAATCTCGTAATTGGGAACTTTTCTGTTTTTGCAACTGCGAGACATCCGCCAGTAGCACAGGGTCAAAAGCTGGCATGGTATTCATCCGCAACAGCCGTAACCGGACATTGCACAGATGGATACCATCTAACGTCCAATCTTTCATCCCGGTTGTTCCGAGAGCGCAACCATCACACACACCTTTATCGAGAATATTCCACGTATAAGGTAGTTTGTCACGAGACAGCCAAATTGCTCGAAACACCTCCCAGTAATTGTTAGGGTACTGTTCGCCAATACCAAAGGGCTTCCAACTTGCCCAATGCTGAGGTGTCCAATACTTTTTAGGTTTCGGCAACATGACGCAGTGTGTGAGTGACGAAAGTGATTCTTCCAGGCTACCGTTTTTAGTAGCATTTTAGTAGCAGACAGTTAAAAATCTAGACAAAGGAGATAAAAATTGGGAAGATTAGCTCTTGTTTCTTAACGACAACTTGAACGTTTATAACCACAACTTCAGCCGGAGTAACAACAACTTAAGCGTTACTTATCACACTTGGAACATTATTAACCACAGCTTCAACATTGATAACAATAAATTAAGTTGTAGTAACAACGACTTAAGTTTTACTTATCATAAGTGAACTATTAATAACTAATGTTTAAGCTTTAGTAACAACAACTTAAGCGTTACTTATCACACTTGGAACGTTTTTAACCACAGAAGAAGTTGTAGTTAACGCAGCTTTAATTTTATCAGCAACAGCGTTTAGTGTGGTAACAAGTGATGAACCGATACTAACGATAGTTACTTGTAAAGTTGCCATATATAGTGCAACTTCATTCTCACTTAATATGGCAGGTCTGCGATCGCACGAATATTAGTACTTGGTAAATTTCCACTGTGTTTTTGATATAGTAAAACCATTGGCACTGCGTGTTAGCTTCTCTAACTTTAGGCGCAGTAGCCAAATAAAATCCCCGCCACAGTGGACAGGGATAGTAATTCTTAGCAAAAACTTGTCTGCTAGCTAAGAAAATCTTTGTGAGCAGCCACAAGCATCTGTGCTTGCCTCAAAACGTTTCCGAATAAATAAATAGGAATTTGCCAAGCTGCAACGGTAACTTCTTTAACCATGTCCTGTACACTAATTGCGATTAATTCCTGTTCTGGTGGCTCTCCCTCAAGGGTACCAGACCAAGTAAAAGCTAATAAGAAATCATCCTCTCCAGGCAAAGAGCCAATCAAGCATTCTTCTTGTGTTGGCTGGCAAATAATCCCATATTCATCTGCCAGTTCTACTAGTTTTTGGAAGTTTGTTACGTTCGTCATTTGTCTTTTGAATGTAATTTAATATCAGTTTTACAACGTTGTCCAGGTCGTTATTTAAACTACTGGCACTCTGCCTCGTCCATGAGCCAACATCCCAACAATTTGCTCATAAATACTACTAAGGAGACTTAAAAAGTCTGTAGGATAGAAAGCCCAGGAAAGACTTAGCAGATAATACAAATAAATCAATAGGGACAAAAACGGATGATTTTCTTCAGATAAGTGATTAGATGCCATTGTTGCTTCTCAAATATAAAAAATGTCTAGTCAAAGTAACTAGATATTCACTATAGATTATGAGACTTAGAGAGAAGTGCCATAAGTTTAGAGGTCAGATGGTATACGATCGCTTAAAGAACGGCTACTACAAAACTTTCCTAAACAAACAAGATGCAAGTATCTGGTCAGAGTTAGGAATTGTGGGGTTCTTATTAGGGTTAATCTAAAAATTTTACTGCGATCGCCTGATTCTATCAGCAACAATTGCTACTGTTTTACAAAAAGCTAGACTACTTAATTTTTCGGTTTACCTATTTATAGGCAACTCTTTCACGACAATTTCAACGCTGATGCTCCTGAGAGGATGTTTGAAAAGTATTTAGCTGTGATTTAGGCACTTATCGATCCCCCCTAACCCCCCTTAAAAAAGGGGGGAACCGGAATCAAAGTCCCCCTTTTTAAGGGGGATTTAGGGGGATCTAGAACGTTTTGCTACCTACAATAGGAGTTTTCAAACAACCTCTGATACTAAATAGTAGCCTCGCCTATTTAGCGCAGCTTCATAAAAAAAGGGACGGGCAAAATACCCATCCCAGAAGATTCACCTTTGATAGCAAAACTTTTATTGCACTTGGGTAGGGAAAGCCCCAGGTTGCACAGCTATGTTAAGATTCTGTCCATTGCGACTTAATTCCATAGGTAAATCGCCCCCGATTTGGCTATTTTCTACTGCCTTTTGGACACTGCTGGCATCTGTGACTGATTGACCACCGACTTTTTGGATAACATCACCAGCACGTATCCCTGCTTTAGACGCAGGTGAATTTGGCACAACTTTCACAACCAATACACCTTTATCTTCATTCACCCTCAAACCGCTATTGGGATCTGAGTTGATATTTTGTTTTAGCTGAGGCGTTAATCCTACCATCTGAATTCCCAGATAAGGATGTTGTACTTTGCCTGTAGCTATCAGTTGACTGGAAATGCGTTGTGCTGTGTTGATGGGAATCGCAAAGCCTAATCCTTGTGCCCCTTGGATAATGGCAGTATTCATGGCAATCACTTCGCCACGGGAATTTAGTAGCGGCCCGCCAGAGTTACCGGGATTAATCGCCGCGTCGGTTTGAATATACTCTACTCGCTTATCAGGAGCGCCAATTTGATTACTACTGCGTCCGGTGCCACTGATGATCCCAGTAGTTACTGTATTATCTAATCCCAGGGGATTGCCGATCGCGATCGCCGATTCTCCTGCTTGCAGTGTATCTGAGTTACCCAAGACCACTGAAGGTAAATTGTCCGCCTGAATTTTGACAACAGCGACATCGGTTAATTCATCTTTTCCTAGCACCTTACCTTGGAAGGTACGCCCATCTTTGAGTGTCACTGTCACCGTATCAGCCCCATCTACCACATGGGCGTTAGTGAGAATGCGACCATCGGCACTGATGATAAAACCGGAACCAGTACCGCGTTCTACCCTTTCTCGTGATTGTGGCAGTTGCGAACCAAAAAAGCGGCGAAAAAATGGATCGTTAAATTGATCTGGGATTTGACTTCTTATCGTTCGGGAAGAGTTAATCCGTACTACTGCTGGCCCGACCTTCTGCACCACCTGTATAACAAAGTTAGAATCTGTGGCGACTGGTAATGCCGGAGCAGCATTGACTCGACTCACTGCCAAATTAGATGCCTTCTCAGATACCTGCTGAGGATTTCCAGCTATATAACCGCCTGTCAATGTCATACCTGATCCTAGCAGCACCAGCGATAGAGAGGCGGCAGCCTTTTTCCAGACTACTCGATTATAGTATTTGGTATTAGTTGTGTTATGTGAAATGCTATTTGATGGGTGTTCTCTGTCGGGAGATTCGTTTTGCATTTGCTGTCTGAAAGAATATGGTTAGATATATTACTAATGTAGATATTATTTATAGCAGTTTTGTTGCAGAGATATTGCTTTATTGTAAAGAGTTTGGTATTTTAGCAGGGGATAAGGGCAGAACCTCGAAACAAAGCAGGTTTTTTCTATAGTTGACACCAATGACACTTATCCGGCTCTACCGCGTGTTCCATCTATGCTGAAGAAATAAAAATGGCACAGGGGAAAATATTACTTAAGTCTGGCACTTTCTGGACAAGTGTTAAAGAACGGACTGAATATGCTCTGCAATGCGGGGCGCTGCTGTCGATACCGACGGAATTTGAATTTGTCGAGCAGGATGGCGTGCGCTTTTTAGTGCGGATTTTGTCTAACCTGAATCGCAAAAAAGCAGCTAAGGAGAAACAAGAAAAACAATCTACCGCGTCTGGTGAAGAGTTTAATCCTTTTTTGCCCTACGAAAAGGATCTATTTGTGGCGGATATCTCCGACACCCACGTATGCATCTTAAATAAATTCAATGTTGTAGATTATCACCTGTTAATCATCACCCGTGCCTTTGAAGAACAGGAAAGTTTACTCACTCTCGAAGATTTTGCAGCTCTGTGGGCTTGTCTAGCTGATTTTGATGGTTTGGGTTTCTATAATAGTGGCAAAACCGCAGGTGCCAGTCAGCGACACAAGCACTTGCAATTAGTTCCACTACCACTTACACCTTCAAGTCTACAAATACCTATTGAACCTCTGCTGACATCAGCACAATCTCAAAACTTGATGGCAACTTTACCAAAACTTCCTTTTGTACACGCTTTTGCACGCTTAGATCCCCATTGGATGCCATTCACAGCAGCCCAAGCAACACTGGATGTTTATAGCACCTTGCTAGATGCTCTGAGTTTGGATGCAAGGCAATCTAGCGCTTATAATCTGCTGATGACACGAGAATGGATGCTGATTGTACCGCGATCGCACGAGCATTTCCAATCCATCTCTGTGAATTCATTAGGATTCGCTGGTACTTTGCTAGTGCAGAATGCCGCACAAATGGAGATTATCAAAGCCCAAGGGCCAATGACTATCCTTAAAAATGTTGCTGTATCCGATCAGAATGAATCCTGATGTGGTTGTTGAAACTGGTACAATATCTCAATTAAATTGTATTTTACTTCTGCTTCTAGATAGTGCTTTTCTTTGTTAATGTTTTGCAACTTATACAGTTCTGGTAAGCCTTGAATTTTCGGCAGTTCTACTAAGTTAGGTATGTTGCTACGTTCGATATATTCAACTACTTGGTTGGAGTATTGCAATTCCACACAAACTTCTACCATGCAGCGATAAAGTTTATTCCATTCTTTTGCCAGTTCTTTTTTAATTTCATTGTCAGAGACAACTTTATCCCGGAGGAATTCTACAGTGTCAATGGCAGATTTAAAAATGTCGTAAGCATCTGTAAAACGTTTAGCGTCTATGTAAGCCAAACCCTGATTGAAGGCAGTTTCTGCATAATCTTGAGGAAAAGCCTTGCGGGTGTATTCTTGCAAAGCTTTTTGGTAACAGGAGATAGCTTGATCTAAATTTTCTGCCTTCTCTCCTTGGATGCGGTAAAAGTAAGTTAAGCCCAAGTTGTTTTGCGTTGTCGCCCATTCATAAGGAAAGCGATCGCAGGTGTAAACTTGCAAAGTTTGTTGGTAGTAAGAGATAGCTTGTTCTAAATTTTCTGCCTTCTCTCCTTGGATGCGGTAAAAATAAGTTAAGCCCAAGTTGTTTTGCGTTGTCGCCCATTCATAAGGAAAGCGATCGCGGGTGTAAACTTGCAAAGTTTTTTGGTAGTAAGAGATAGCTTGTTCTAAATTTTCTCCTTTCTCTCTTTGAATGCAGTCAAGGTAAGCATTGCCCAGGTTGTGCTGCATTATTGCCCATTCTTCGGGAAAGCGATCGCGGCTGAAAATAGTCAGCGCAATTTCATAACCTGTAATCGCAATTTCCAGATTATCCGCCCGGTTCCCTAAAGAACAGTCTTGCAGTTGGTGGCTAAAATTCAAGACATCTATAACAGTGTTTTGTGCTGATTCTGGATCTAAGTCTAATAGAGTTGCCGTTGCCCAACTGCGTAACACTTGGGCAAAGTTCATGTCTAACTTCTTTTGGTTTGCTTCCAGCAGTGAGTGGATCACTTTGGCATCACCGTCGCTGTCTGCTGAAGCCTGGAGTAGTTGTAATAAAAAGTCAACTTGAGAGTCAAATATAGGAGCTATTTTTGCATCTCTGTTACTTTTAAACAGAGATAATTCCAGCTTCTCAGTTATCTTACGGCTAATTTTTTGTAAATAATTCCGATGCATTAGTTGTTACTCTAACTTCCAGTACTCTAAATATCAATAGCTATATTCTTCAACTTCCAAGCCTGTAATTCCGCAAATAATCATAAATTAAGGTGTGTAGCAACTTTTTTAGCGCTCAAACGTAGATTTTTGAGAATGATCGTTAGGGTAATATTTAATATACTTTAATTAAAGAAAATTGTCTATTGAGGCAAGCAAAGAAAACCGGGGGAGACTTTGATGTAATATCAAGTTCGGATAATTCGTTATGCTAACCACAGTCATTGCACCCCACATGGCAGTGTCTTCTCCTAAGAGGATGTTTGAAAAGTCCTATTGTATGTATCAAAACGTTATAGATCCCCCTAAATCCCCCTTAAAAAGGGGGACTTTGATTCCGGTTCCCCCTTTTTTAAGGGGGGTTAGGGGGGATCTCTAAATGCCTAAAATCACAGCCAAATACTTTTCAAACATCCTCTAAGAGCATCTGTGGCTTAAAATATTTCTAACAAGGCATCAAAGCATCTAATCTCCCTAACACTGCCATATCTTCCTCATCTAATTCTACCGGAGTTCCACTGCGAATTAGTTCCGAAAAATCTTCATTAGGCACCATAACAGTTAGCGTATACAAACGTGTAGAACCTGTATTTTTGATCAAATGAGTAGCCGTGGGAGGAACTAATAAACTATCTCCAGCTTTGATATTAGCAATCTTGCCGTCACAAATAGCGATCGCTTCCCCTTTGAGGACAAAAAACATTTCCACCGCCCCCTGATGACGGTTTGGCGGTGTTTGTCCACCAATATCAAAAATTTCTATGCAGCAAGTCAAGGAAGTATTAGCGTTTGTCGAATCGAAGATAATTGCTAACCGATTAGAGTCGTGAGGACTGATGCGATATACTTGGTAATCGTGGGGAGATTTGATAACCGGAATTACACAACGAGTAGCATACATTTATTTATCTCCTCGGAAGTTATCGATGGGTATGAAAATAGATAGGGGTATTGAATATTGAGTTTTAACAGTTATTCTATGGTGGTGAATACAGAAAGGGAAATAATCTCATGCCAAGGCGCAAAGAAGAGAGAAATTTTAAGGAGAGTAAATAATTTAGCATTGCTGTGATTGTATAACTAAATCACTCCTCACTCTTTTGTAGGGCTGTTAAAATCCCTTGGGAATCGGTGACAAAACCGAAGCATTGTTTGACGTTGTACAATGTCGCTAGCCAACAATATTCGGGAGAAGTAGTAGCGGTGCAGTCTTTAACTAACACGCAGTCATATCCTAAGAAGTTGGCATCACATAAGGTACTTAGCACACATTGATCGGCATTAACACCAGCAAAAAATAATGTTGTCCTTCCCAGATTCCGCAAGATGCTATCTAATGGCGTATCCCAAAACCCACTCATCCGGTATTTGTCCACACAAATATCTTCGGGAAGCTGTTCTAGTTCGTCTACTACTGCTGCGGCCCAACTACCTGCCATAAGTACCCTTGCACTATTGGTTGGCAGTGGATCGCCCAATCCCACACCCTCCCCTGTTGGGTTATAGACATGACGCGAACCAGCACTGATATTGAGTAAGTCGGGACGATTCCCCCAATTTAGCCAAATGACTGGAACACCAGCCTCACGCAGTTCTGGAAGTAAGTTGTTCAAAGGTTCAATGGGCTGACGCGCCGGAGTTACATCAACGCCAATATGCGCTAACCAGCCATCAGGGTGACAGAAGTCGTTTTGCATATCAATGACGAGGATAGCAGATTTTGCCAAGTCTAGGCGCAGGGTTTTAGTTTCTGTTGATAAAATAACGGGTTGTGGGGTCTTTTGAAGACGAGTGATGTCTGCGATCGCATTATTCACTGTCCACGCATTTGGTGCAACTCCCAATGTCCGAAAAGGTTGATTCATAAATTGCAATACCTAACAGCATTTTCTATTTTGTAACTTGAAATTCAGTTGAAAATACAATTACTTAATTAAGGTTAAATATGATAGATTTTACCATCCAAAATGTGATGATTGCCGTCCGTGATAATTATGCAACAGTAGATGTACAGGTTGTGGATGGTGCGATTGCTACCATTTCTCCCAATCTACAGGTAATCGGCACCGCCATAGATGGTAAAAATAAGCTATTGCTTCCTGGCTTTTTCAACGCCCACACCCACTCCTCAGAGATGTGGCAACGCGGAATCATGTCAGTTTTCCCTTTAGAATTATGGCTGGCGGAACTGTATGATTTTGCCCCTCTTGATACTGAAAAGGTTTATCTGAGCGCTTTGGGTACAGCGGTGGAAACTCTACTTTCCGGCGGGACGAGTGTGGTGGATCATCTGGTGTTAATTCCCGGATTTGAATTGGAAACGATCGCCACTGCAACTCGTGCTTACAGAGAAGTTGGAATTCGCGCCTTTATCGCCCCCCTAATTCAAGATGAATCTCTTACCGCAGGTATCCCATCTGGGCAATCAGCCCAAAGTCATGAACCTTATTTTCGTTCAACGGCGGCAACATTGGAAATCATCGAAGAGGCGGTGCGACAATTTCATCGCCCAGATGAGGGTGTGAGTATTTTAGTTGCACCAACAGGGATACAATTATGTACTGATGCTTTGTTTAAGGGGTGTATTGAATTAAGCGATCGCTACAATCTTTGTCGTCACTCTCATTTACTTGAAACTAAAGCACAGGAAAAACTCGCTCAAGAAAAATACGGTTGTACTGCTGTTGAACATTTGAAAAGAATCGGATATTTGAGCGATCGCACAACACTTGCCCATTGCGTTTGGTTAAATGATGCTGATATCGCCATCCTCGCTCAAACTCAATCTACAGTTGTTCATAATCCCTTAAGTAATCTGCGTTTAGGCAGTGGCATCGCCCCCATTTTAAAATATCGCCAAGCTGGTGTAAACGTAACTTTTGGTTGTGATGGTGCTTCTAGTAATGACTCCCAAGATTTGCTAGAAGCCATCAAAATTGGTTCTATTTTACATAATGTTACAGACTCAGATTATCAGCACTGGATTACATCCCGCCAAGCGATAGAAATGGCATCCTTGGGAGGCGCAAAAGGATTGAATCTTGCAGATAAACTCGGTTCTTTAACTGTCGGAAAACAAGCCGATTTGGTACTTTATGACCTTACCAACTTATCATTACTTCCGCGTACAGATCCCATTGGTTTATTGGTTTTAGGTCGTCCCACAAATGTTGTCGATAGTGCTTGGGTGAATGGCAAACAAATTGTTGCTAATGGCAAAGTTACTACTATTAATGTTGATGATTTGCGACAAGAATTATTTAACCGTAGTCAGTGGGAAACAAAGCGTAAGTCTGAAACCGTCGCGCAAATTGAAGCACGTTATCGCACAGTTATGGGATTGTGAAACAGAAAGAAATACACTTTAATCTATTATAAAGGCTGGTCGGCTGTAGTCTGGGTTTACAATGATGACAGAAGTCTACTAACTTGAATTGGGAAATTGCCTGTATGCCTAACCCCAAACTCAATGGCGAAGAAATTACCCGATGTGGGAAAGAACTCTACGAGAAGAGTATCCGCTCTCAAGTGGAGACGGCAGAGAATATTGGCAAAATTATCTCAATTAATGTTGAAACGGGTGAATATGAAATCGGTGATGATTTAGTAGTAATTAGTCGGCGATTACAAGCTAAACAGGCTGATGCAGCAATTTGGGCAGAACGAATTGGATTTAATGCAGTCTATGCCGTTGGTGGTACATTAATCAGGACGGTATAGTGATTCACGGAACTGTAGTCGGGCTTCAAGCTCATATAGGTGTGATTCTTTGTCTTCCAGAACTTTCAAACATAGAAATTGACTGTATTGTTGATACAGGCTTTGAAGGTTTCTTGACCTTACCCTCTGCTGTGATTAGTAAACTTGGGCTGCAATATATTGCCCGAATCGACGCAAATCTTGCTGATAATTCTAATGTTGCAGTTAACGTTTATTTGGCAACTATTTTGTGGAACGGTGTAGAGCGCGAAGTTGCGGTGCTGGGAATGGGTCGTCGTCCACTTATTGGAACTGCCCTACTTGAGGATTATCATCTCAGTATAGACTTCTATGACGGTGGTACGGTTCTGGTGGATGATATCCTGTAGTCCTGAGCAATGCTGCGAGCAAGTTGATAGCAATGAGTAGTAGATACTTGCTCGACAGCAACTTTTTGCAAGAAATTGATTTATCCCACAACAGCCGGACTTGCCACATTTTCCTGTCTTTGGGAAGGCGATCGCATTCCCAAACCAAGTAAGTTCAACATTTCTCGATCGCTATCGTAATCTGGACAGGGAGTTGTCACCGTCAACATTTTGTTATCGTCGCTAGAAAAGATCGAATTGGCTCCTGCCATAAAGCAGAAAGCTTGTTCTACTTGAGAAAGTCTCGCTCTACCGGCACTAAGACGCACATCGGCAGCTGGCATTAAAATCCTGGCTGTGGCAATCATCCGCACAACATCCCAAATGGGGACATCCGGCTGATTTTCTAAGGGTGTACCCGGTACTTGTGAGAGAATATTAATCGGCACGGACTCTGGATGTGGATGTAAGTTTGCCAGAGTTTGTAACATCCCCACACGGTCTTCGACAGTTTCGCCCAAACCAAGGATACCGCCGGAACATACAGTAACATTTGTTTGACGGACATTCTCAATTGTGTTCAAGCGATCGCTATAAGTCCTGGTGGTAATAATTGTGCTGTAATATTCCTCTGAGGTATCTAAGTTATGGTTGTAGGCGTAAAGTCCCGCTTCTGCCAATTTCCTGGCTTGATTTGCCGTCAACATACCCAGAGTACAGCACACTTCTAAACCCATTGCGGTTACATCCTTGACCATTTCCAGGACTTCCTCAAATTGTGAGTTATCCCGCACTTCCCGCCAAGCAGCACCCATGCAGATGCGACTAACGCCAGTTTCTTTAGCTTTTTGAGCGATGCCAATTACGGTTTCTTTTTCTAGGAGTGCTTGCGCCTTTACCTCTGTTTGATAGCGCGAAGATTGGGCACAGTAGCTACAATCTTCTGGACAACCTCCGGTTTTAATCGATATAAGCTTACAAACTTGTATTTTTGTTGGATCATGATATTGGCGATGCACACTAGCAGCTTGATAAATAAGCTCTAGCAATGGCGTGTTGTATATCGCCCGAATCTCTAATTCCTGCCAATCGTAGCGTATTCCCACCACATCACTATCCTTACGGCTGATTCTGCTAATTGGAACATCATAATACAACAAAGTTGAATACTGTTAAACCGCAGGTATGAGAGAATTTATACAATCTAGAGAATCTTCTTGATAGACATCCCCTTGATTAAGTGGTCTATGATATCAGAACTGCCATTAATTACAAGCGATCGCTTATTATTACGAGTAGCGATCCATGAAGATATACCCCAAATTATCAAATACTTTACTAATAACAAAACTTATCTCACTCCATTCTACCCTTTTTGGGCTGATGGTTTTTTTACTGAAGAGTATTGGCAGTATCAGATAGAGAATAATTTTATGGAATTTATCAATGGCCAATCGTTAAAGCTATTTATTTTTACAAAAAAAAATCCCACCGTCATTATTGGAACTGTCAATTTTAGTAATTTCGTCCGAGGAGCCGCCCAATTTTGCTATGTCGGATATAGCCTTGCTGAAAAGAAACAAGGTAAAGGATATATGACAGAAGGACTAAAAGCAGCAACTCAATATCTATTTCAAGAGTTAAATTTTCACCGCATCATGGCTAATTATATGCCTCACAATCGGCGCAGTGGTAATGTACTTAAAAAACTCGGTTTTGTCATTGAAGGATATGCTAGAGACTATTTGTTAATTAATGGGCAATGGGAAGATCATATTCTAACAAGTCTTATAAATCCTAATTGGCAACCACCTAAATTTTAAAATAATTTATAATTGAAAGATCGTCATCCGTAAGGTGTGGTGTTTAGCCGAAAACTACGAATTCTGACGAATTTGTTCCAAACTTCGGTTGAGCCAGTCTTCATACCAATCATAAAAAGTTAAAGGTTGCTCCTCATCGCTATTGGGATTAAAATCATTAGGATCAACGTCATGGAAAGCATGACAAAAACTCAAAGAAGCAGGATATATTCCATTATCATTAGTACGGTCATCTATCCAAATGTTTCCTGATTGTTCCCCAGTAATGACTAACATTGCATAAATGCCGCAACCATAATTTGTAATGGTCAGAGTGCCATGAATTAATTTATCGTCAAAGTAAGCATCATTGTTGACAATCAAATCCAAATTGTTCCATGCTGCTGTTAAAGGAAATGGTTTAGAGAGAATTTCGTAATCCTCTCGGTATGGCTTTTCGGGAGTGACATTTTCATATTCAATTGCCGCCAGTTTGTATAATCCGTATCCTGGACCTGCACCACCATTACCAACTTCTAAGAGAAAATTTCGATATTCACTTGGTAGTATAATATTGTATCTGGATTCAAACACTTGAATATCTTTGTTACTCAAGCAAGGTTTAAATTGATACTGGTGTGATTCTGAACCAAAAACCTCAAATGTAGCGTCTAAAATAGCTAATTGAGTCAACTTTTTCTTTAATTGCAAAATTTTATTCATTATCCGCTCCAGATTTTAATGGTGGCGCTACCATATTTGGGATATGGGTCGCTTTTTGCGTCTATGCTGATGCCGAAGCCAGAGGTAGTATTAAGGGAAGAATGAATTAAGCTTTGCTCGTAATGACTCTGGCTGAAACTCCAAACTACAAGAATTCTAGCAATCCTTTTCTCACCGTCAACTACGAAAGTGCCTTAGAATCTCTAGGCGGTGACTACTACGATGAGGTTGCGGCGGCAGAATTTCCCCAACATCTACTGCGTTGGCGTAACGATGAACTATTACCCCGTTTCGGTCTAGACCCCCAAGTAGTCAAAGACGAAGATTTTATCGCAGCTTTTGGGAAATTTCAGGGGCGCAAACCCTTGTTGGCGCTACGTTACCACGGCTATCAATTTGGTCAATATAACGGGCAATTAGGTGATGGTAGAGGCTTTCTCTACGGGCAAGTACGTGCCAATGATGGCGAATTGTACGATTTTGGCACAAAAGGCTCTGGGAGAACGCCCTACTCCCGTGGTGGCGACGGTATGCTGACGCTCAAAGGTGGAGTGCGGGAAGTTTTGGCTGCGGAAGCACTGCACTATTTGGGTGTACGGACTTCGCGCTGTCTGAGCATGATTGAAACAGGTTTACCACTCTGGCGGGGCGACGAACCTTCGCCTACCCGTTCGTCTGTGATGGTGAGGATGAGCAGTTCTCATATTCGGTTTGGCACTTTTGAGCGACTGCACTATTTTCAGCGTCCAGATTTAACTCAGAAGTTATTAGACCATGTAATTGAGCAGTATTATCAACATTTAAGTACTGAAGAAGATAAATATGCCCTGTTTTACGCCGAATTAGTTAAACGGGTTGCAGAACTAGCAGCGCAGTGGATGGCGGCTGGCTTTTGTCATGGAGTTCTCAATACTGACAATATGTCGATTACAGGAGAAAGTTTTGATTATGGCCCTTTCGCATTTATCCCTAATTATAACCCCTACTTTATAGCTGCATATTTTGACTATTCTGGACGCTACTGTTACGGTAATCAACCAAGTATTTGCCAGTTGAATCTAGAAATGCTCCAGGAACCTTTGAAGGCGATTATTGATAAAGGCGAAATGGAAGCTGGTTTAGTTAGGTTTGATGAATATTATCAAGCTGAATACAGTTCTTTGATGTTGAAAAAGTTGGGTTTTGTGGAGTTGACACATCCACAAGCTGGGGAACTGTTGAATCTAACGATTGAATTTTTGAAAGTGAGCCAAGTTGGTTATCATCAATTCTTTTATGAGATGGCTCGCACTTTTTCATCTAAATGGCGAGATGAACCAGGTTTTGTAATGAATAGTTCGGATATTGTACCAGTACCGGGTGCATCAGGAATTTTTGATGATTGGTGTATACTGTACCATAAAATTTTGAATGATTTTGATAGCGATGTCTACGACGAGCGTAGATGCAGCATTAATGTAATCACCAAAACTTTAGCTGTTAATAATCCCAAAACGGTATTATTAAGACCTGTGATTGAATCTATTTGGGAAGCAATTGCTCAGGAAGATAATTGGCAACCTTTTTATGAGTTAATCAAGGCAATTCAGTCGAGGAGATAGTTAAAGTCAAATAGTCGTGCTTACAGACATCCCGCCCGGAACTTCAGTTCCGGGCTAATAGCTCAAGTCCACTCAAGTGGACTGAATTTTTCTCTTTGACAGATGATAGATAGTTAGATACATCGTTTAAAATCTTGTATTTAGTCCTCTTGAGAGGACTTTAGCTATTAGCCTGGGAATTTATTCCAAGGCGGGATGGCAACGAAGCCAGAGATTTCAAAAATGTGAGTGATGACAATACCCCAAGGTAGGAGCTTGAAACCTTATGTACGGTGAATAGTAAATCTTTCCCCCTTGCCCCCCACTCCTAACTAAATTGCTGGGCATAAGACCGCGCATAGCGATGTTCTAGGGCTAATAATTCTTCATGGGTTCCCGATTCGACAATTTGTCCTTGTTCGAGAACTAAAATCCGATCGCACCTTCTAACTGTTGACAAACGGTGAGCAATAATAAATACTGTGCGTTTTTCCATCAATCTTTCCAGCGCTTCCTGTACCAGCGCTTCTGACTCCGAATCTAAGGCTGATGTCGCCTCATCGAGAATCAAGATTTGGGGATTGAGCAGAACAGCACGAGCGATCGCAATTCTTTGTCTTTGTCCACCAGATAAGTTTACCCCACGCTCACCCACCCAAGTCTGATAACTTTCTGGCAGTTGGCTAATAAACTGATGGGCATTAGCAATTTTTGCCGCCTCTTTAACTGCTTCCATATCAAAAACATCTTGGCCAAAAGCGATATTTTGGGCAATTGTCCCCGAAAACATGATGGTTTCTTGAGGAACAATCCCAATTTGTCGCCGCAGACTATGCAGCTTGACATCTCGAATATCAACACCGTCAATGAAGATTTGACCAACTTCGGGGTCGTAAAAACGGGGGAGGAGATTCACAAATGTAGTTTTACCAGCACCAGAAGCACCCACAAGAGCGATCGCTTCACCTGGCGATACTAATAAACTAATATCTTTTAATACGGGTTCACCTGGTTTATAGGCGAAGGAGATATGACAATATTCTACTTTGCCTTTGACTGGAGGTAGAGCGATCGCATTTGTCTTTTCGATCACCGTCGGCTGAATTGCCATCAATTCAAAAACCCGGTCAACAGATGCTTCACCCTGCTTAAATTCGTTGTAATTATTCGTTGTATGACCAATAGGGTCAATTAACAGCGCCGCCGCCGCCAAATAGCTGAAAAACTCCGCCACTGTTAAGTTATCTTGGGAAATTTGCCACGCTCCCACAATGAGTAACGATAACGCACTTAAGGCTTCCAGAAATCCGATGATCGGAATTTGAATCGCTTTGAGGCGTTCGGCTGAATATTTTGCTTTCAGACTGCGTTCTGCTTCATAGCCAAAGCGGGCGATTTCGTAATTTTCGGCAGCAAAAGCCTGTACCAAACGAATACCGTTGAAAACTTCTGAGAGGATGGCCGATAAACCCGACACCCGATTTTGACTTTTTAAGGAATACTTGCGTAACTGTTCACCAAACCAGCCAACTAAAATACCCATCAAGGGTGCAACTATCACCGTTGCTAATGTCAGTTGCCAATTTAGGTAAATCATGTAAATCGGAATTGCCACCAACTGCAAAATGCAGGGAATAAAGTCGTGAAATCCTTTATTTACTACTTCACCAACCCGGTCAACATCTTCCGTGAGGCGGTAAGATAAATCACCTGCTTTTGCTGTTTCAAAATAGCTGAGATTGAGCTTTTGAAGATGGGCGTAGACTTGCTGGCGGAGATGAAAAGCAACTCTTAAAGCCGCTTTTGCCATGTACATATCTTGTATAGACTGAAACAAGCCTCTGACAAGAAAGACTAAAGCACAGCTACCAGTTATTTGAGCGATCGCTACTACATTACCTTGTGCAAAGGGAGTTGCCAATTTCCCGGCGAGATTTATCAGCACTAATGTTGCCAGGACGTATCCCAAGATACCAACAAGTCCCTTGGCGATGGTTTTCCACTGGAGTCGGATATAAGGCAGCAGTAGCCAGTAATTAGAACGGGTTTTCAAGCTGTAACGTCCACAACGATATCTTCCTTTGTTTGACGCTATCAGCTTTTAGAGAGTTTCTAAACATTTAACTGATATTAACGTCAGAGTTTGATTTTACTTCCCAGCGAAACAGTCGGGGCAGTTGAGACATATCTAAGGCATAGTTCACCATCCACAACACCAGTTCAAAAATCAATGTTTCTTTTTGGAGGCAGCTGTTTTTTATTTGCCAGTTGTCTATTGAAAACTGCTGCGGACTAATTTTCAAAAGTCATTAGACTAATCCGGGTTTGAGCCGAGATATGTGTTAGTGCCATTCAACAAAGCCTTGTTGAGTTTTTTCTTAGCTTGCTCTCATTTCTTTTTAATGTTCATTTAAAAGTATTCAGGTACTATTCTGAAGCGAAGACTGAAATAGAAGTTTACCTTTAGCTCTAGCAAATTAATCACGTAATAGAGAGAACCATTGTGAAAAAAGCGCCTATTTTAGCTCTGACCCTGCTCACTGCCTTTGTTGTTCTCCTCATCTCCAAAACGGTAGCTCCTGCCGCAGCTAGCGATGATGTAAGACTTTTTATCACGAGCGCCATTGAACAACCTAACAATAAGGTAACTCTGCCACTCCGTCGCGGTACCCGTTACGGGCAAGCAGTTTACTATATCATTACCGACACATCTGACGGCAACCTTTCTGATAAGCTGGGTGTCAATCGCTCGAACAAGCTGGAGAATGCGGCTAACACCGGGGCAGTCCAGAAGGTAAATTACAACGCTGACGGCACGATCAACTTTCCGGCTACAGTCGATTTCAGCCCTGTGCGGCGAGTAGTCCCTGGTCCACAGGGCTTTCCGCCGATTGTTGCAGAGCCTGGTGCAGTCGGCGAAACTGGCTACAGTCCGCTAATTCAGCTTCCTAACGGTACTATCGTCAATGCACCGCATATTGCCAACGCCTCTGGTCAGGCGGATAAGGTGTTGAGCATCGACACGCAAAAATTGAGAGTTACTTACCTCGAAACTGACGGTTTCGCTCGCGGGAAGGCTGTGAAGTACATCTCAACTGAGTCCTCCGATCCAGTAGCTGCAACTTTAGAAAATGTCACCTACGCACCAGCCTTGAACAACGCTCCCAGAGTCGGTGATGACAGCACTGCTTCCTCACGGGCAGGACTGGTCGCTTTTACAAATGGGCAAATCGGTGCGATAAACCCGCAACGCCAAGGTCTCAACTCCGCATTACTTAACGGACTTGACCCACTTAACGTCTTAGCTTGGAATCCGAACCAGGGTCGTTACAGCCCTCTGTGGGATGTCCATCTAGCTCAGTGGAGTCAGGAAGCGATACGTACTGGGCAGAACGTGCGCCAAACTGACTATTCTAAAGTAGAGGATCTAGCCGAGAGGGGGCTAATAACCAGCTTTGGTGGCGGCGCTTTTGCGCCTGCTGGGTTCATCGTCAACTGTCCCACAGTCAGTTCGCGCTAAGGCTATATCCAAATGGCTCCGCTTGGTTTTTTAGGTCATGCCTTTTGCTTGTTAGCTTTAATTATAAGGTTATATCAGTGGCAGTAAACCGCCCAGCAAGCGATCGCACAATTATGCTGACTTGCAAGCCAGAATAAAAGAAACTATTGCTGCTATAGAAAATGATGTAAGACTTTTAAGCTTATATATTCCCACAAATAATTAAGAGGATGAAGCAATTGAGTAACCTAGATAAAGTTTTAGATGCGGCAATGGATCTGCCTTTAGAGCAGCAAGAAATGCTGGTAAAAATTCTCAAAAACCGAATTATTGAAAGTCGCCGAGATGAAATTGCGTCAGATGCAGCAACTTCCATTGCTGAATTCCAAGCAGGTAGATTCAAAGTCCAGACTGCTGCTGAAGCAATTCAAGAATTACGGGAATATCTCAATAACCCAAATGCAGCCGATGTATAGGTTGGTTATCACGAGCAAATTTAAAAGAGCGTTCCGAAAATTTGCTCGTCGTAATGCTGACTTGCAAGCCAGAATAGAAGAAACTATTGCTGCTATGGAAAATGATGTATTTGCAGCTAACTTGGGTACTCACAAGCTAGAGGGAAAGCTATCAGGCTTGCTTTCATGCTCTTGTGGATATGATTGTCGCATTGTTTTCTCAATGAAAACCGATGACGAGAGCGGGGAACAAGTTGTTCTTTTGCTAGACATTGGTACTCATGACGATGTTTATTAGCTCACAGTATAAGTGCGATCGCCATTTTGTAGGATGCATTACACCAAACTCTAAGACCGCACTTTGCGCTGAATCCCCGACTGATTGATTCTGATTCCTGTTAGCGATAGCGGGGCGATTAGCCCATTCTGAATTCTTCTTCAACATTTGTTATTCAACTTAGCGAACAAATAATGATAAATTCCAGGTAAAACACTACTAAAGTGAATGAATGAGATGTAATGCACCTGAACTTTAATCTTGAATTTATAAATGACTTGCAACTCACAAACAGCAGAAGGTTGGCATGGCAAACTTAATTTAGTTTATGCCGATCGCTTAAATACTAGCCAATTAATTTACAATCACCAACAAGCGCCCCTGAAGGTACAACGCCCATTTTATCCAGAAGGGGAAAAAGTTTGTCATAGCGTCATTTTACATACAGCCGGGGGAGTTGTGGGAGGCGATCGCTTATCCTCTAATATCCACCTCCAAGCCCAAGCACAAGCCTTAATCACTACAGCTGCTGCTAGTAAAATATATCGCAGCAATGGCTTACAAGCTAGACAAACTATCCAAATACAAGTTGATGCTGGTGCTTGTTTAGAATGGTTGCCGCAAGAGACAATTTTATTTAACGGTGCGATTTATCGGCAAGATTTACGGGTAGAATTAGCAACTGGGGCTAGTTGGTTAGGCTGGGAAATTACCCGATTTGGTCGCAGTGCTAGAGGAGAAAAATTTTACCTTGGAGAATGGCGATCGCACACGGAAATTTGGCAGCAAAATGTTCCTTTATGGATAGATCGGCAATATCTACGGGGTAGCGAAGACATTTTCCACAGTCCCCACGGCTTGGCAGGAAAACCAATAGTGGGTAGTCTAGTTTGGGTTGGTGATGCAGTTTCAGCAGAAATTGTTGAAAAAGCGCGAAATTTATGGAATGGTGTTGGAGAAGCTGGTGTTAGCCGATTACAACATGGATTATTGTGTCGATATCGTGGTTCTTCTACATCTGAGGTGAGAAACTGGTTTATTGATGTTTGGCAATTACTGCGAGTTTCTTTTTTGAATCGTGGTAATTGTATACCAAGAGTGTGGCAGATTTAAACCACAAAGGAATTTGAGGAGTACATAATGCAACTTACGCCACAGGAAAAAGATAAGCTATTAATTTTTACTGCTGCTTTATTAGCAGAAAGACGTAAAGGAAGGGGTTTAAAACTGAATTATCCTGAAGCGATCGCTTATATTTCTGCTGCCATTTTAGAAGGTGCAAGAGATGGGCAAACTGTAGCCGAATTGATGAGTTATGGTACAACTCTATTAACGCGGAATGATGTCATGGAAGGGATACCAGAAATGGTGCATGATGTGCAAGTTGAAGCTACTTTTCCTGATGGTACAAAGTTAGTGACAGTACATAATCCAATTCGTTAAGGCTTGCGCCAAGGAGAAAAAATGATTCCTGGAGAAATCATTACATCAGCAGGTGAAATTGAACTAAATGTTGGTCGTCCAACTGTAAAATTACAAGTTTCAAATACAGGCGATCGCCCCATACAAGTCGGTTCCCATTATCACTTTTATGAAGTTAACAGCGCCTTAAACTTTGACAGAGAAAAAGCGCGAGGAATGCGCCTCGATATTCCCGCCGGAACCGCAGTTCGCTTTGAACCAGGTGATGAAAAAGAAGTGACTTTAGTCTCCTTAGTCGGTAGCCGCCAAGTCTACGGCTTCAACGCCAAAATTAACGGAAACCTCTAAAAATCCTCCGCGTACCTCTGCGCTTCCCTTTGCGTTTAAAAAAGATTATTGGATAGGTTTAATTTCAAACTCCAATTTGGAACGATAGAAACAAATATCGAATTTTAGGAAAAAATTGGTTTGTCCAAGAATTAAAGGAGCATGAAGATTACCTACCCACGCAAATACTAACTCCACTGGTGTAAAATCACTAATTTCAGCCCTGGCAAAAAAAGGCATTGCAGGTTGATTGCCGAGATTTCCTGCTAATTGAATAATAGCTTGACGCTCATCCCAAATTCCACCCAACTGAAGCCCTAGATCATAAGGCATAACATTGACAGTAGCACCGCTATCAAGTAAGCCATTTGTTTCTATGCTGTAATTTTCTCGACTTAAAACCAAGGGTATTCTAGGTAAGCTATCAAATTCGTTTTGGGTGGAACTTGTAGTTGAATACTTGAACCGCATATAGTTTAATGACTGGAATTCTTTTGTTCGAGTGCTTCCATCAGGACTGCACCAGCCCCAAAGCTATTATAAGGAGTAGATAAATCGTAGGTTTTGAAGGGTTCTAATGGGTAAATATCCTCAAGCGTATCTAAATCTTCTACAAGGATGCGAATTAGCTTCAGTTTTTCTGATGGAGAAAGCTTTCGAGCTATAGGAATTATGTCTGCTAGTGTCATTTTGTCTATACCTCCAAGAGTACTTACTCATAGCATAAACCCAAATTCTCAAAAGCGTATTCGTCTTTGCCGTCTCGTAGAAAATCGCACAATTTCACAAACTCAATATTTAGCTTAAAAGTATTTCATCATCTTTTTCTTTCAGATGTGATTTGATTCGAGAGATTGTTGCTTTTTTTACAGAGGTATCGTGAAAGATTGTAGAAAGTTGCTGGTTTGAAACCTGAAATTCAAAAATGTCAGACTTGTGAAGAAAACCTACATCCATAGCTGTAAAGTTTTTTGTTCTTTTGCATTGTAGTGGGGGGTTATTGTAGAAACCAGTACAAGCCCAAAAAAAATCACTAAGTTGGTAAAGACTGCCATCAAGACGCTTTTGAGACTGCAAAATCATCGCTTTTCCGCAGATACATTTTTTCTCTAAGACAACTTGACCCATGTGAAATTGTAGTATGTGAATCTTATCACTGTCTAAATTTGAGGTTTCATAGTTTTCAGGACTTGCACACTGCTCTTCCGCAATTTCTTCCGATTTAAGTTCTTGATATTCCTGAAATTTATCAGTTCGCAAAAGCTCTAGTTCTTGCTTGTGTTCTTGATCTTGCCGGGATATATGGCCATCACGTCGTTCTTTGCGTTCGAGTTCGACAACCTCAACATCAATTATCTCAAGTTCCTCGGTTACATTTTTAGCAGTCTTATTACTATAAGAACTATTTGTCTGTTGACTTGAAGAGTCTTTATTACTGCGAGAGTTAGCCCAATGACGAATGACTTGTACGGTATGACGAATAACCTCGACAGCAGTACATTTTACAAACTCTCTGAGGACTGTTGTACGAGCAGCAAATAATGCTTCAAATAACATATAATTAAACGCCAAATCTGATTAAAGTTTAGACATAACTCTAGATAATGCAGACTACATCTGCTTTCTTAGCTTACCTGTGTAAAGATTGGGATATAATCTGTATTTATACGGAACTTTTTCAGCAAATGTGCCAAATCTTCTTCATCCTTGTTAACTTCAGGTTTATTTCGTTAACATTTATTTCCCTAAATTTACTGCCATCGTAAAAATATAAAGTGATACAAAAATTATCACCTTATCTCCATAAGATTGCTGAAAAGTATAAAAATTAACACCATCACCAGGAGTAGCATTATGCCTTACAGAATGGATCGCCGCGCCTACGCCGAAACATACGGGCCAACAGTAGGCGATCGCATCCGACTTGCAGACACAGAATTATTTATTGAAGTTGAACAAGATTTCACCACCTACGGCGATGAAGTGAAATTTGGCGGCGGTAAAGTCATCCGAGACGGG
>Ga0105044_10001324_pt1 | contig 32813 bp, 20 predicted proteins | sample MAT01_FD_78092 | JGI IMG/M metagenome (GOLD analysis project Ga0105044, IMG submission 78092) | Freshwater microbial communities from Lake Fryxell liftoff mats and glacier meltwater in Antarctica - MAT-01 | ecosystem: Environmental > Aquatic > Freshwater > Ice > Liftoff microbial mat | place...
ACGCGGCGAAAGACCTGGCGGGCAACGACGAGAAGAAGAAGCAAGCGGCACGCGATAAGCTCGACGAGAAGGTCGGCAAACCGGCCCGCGAACAAGCGGAGAAGGATCTGAAATCCGGCGACCCGGACAAGCAGAAAGCCGCACAGGAGAAACTGGAAAAGGATGCCGATGAGAAGGCCAAGCAAGAAAATCAGAAGGGCCAACCTGCTGACAAGCCGATGTCACCGCAAGAAGCCGAACAGCTTGCAAAGGATGCCGAGGATTTGAAATCGCCCAACGAGGACAAACGCAAACAGGCCGAAAAGAAGCTCGACGAGAAGATCGGCAAAGACTCACGCGAACAGCTTCAAAAGCAGAACGAACAAGGAAAACCGCAAACGCCCGAGCAAGCCAAAAAACAGCTGGAAGATATGGCCAAGAAACAACAGAACCCACCGCAACAAAATCCGGGTTCGCCACAAGACAACCCGCAGCGCGACCCTCGCCGCGATGGCAACATCGCAGGGACGACGGATAACCTCTCGAAGCCACTCGAAGAGAATCCGGAGTTCAAAAAGAAGTCCGCACAGCTGCAACTGGAGACGCTCAAGAAGAACAAACTCAACGCGGAGATGAAGAAGAAACTCGGCTACACCGAGGAAGAGTATCAGCGATTCCTCGAAGGCTACGAGAAGATGCTGCAAGACCGCGAAGCCCAGGCGACGAACGGCGCGCCAACGGTGGCGGGGAAAGCCAACCCCGTCGCTAAACAGCGCGTCGATGGCACGAGCAAAGTGGAGACACGCAAAGACGCATCGAGCGCGAACCCGAACTCCACCGGCTCCGCTTTCGCACCCTCCGCATATACCGAAGCGCAGAAGAAGTTCGCCGAAGGGGCAGCCAAGAACAAACGCGACGAAAATAAATAGACTGCTAACTGGGAATGATGGTGTAACGGAAGCACAATGTTTCCCCAGCACAAGGAGGAGGTTCGAGTCCTCCTCATCCCGTATATAGTTTGATTCTGTCAATCATGTTTAATGAAGCGGCATTCCCGGAAACAGCCCATTTCAGAAACTCGGCATTGTGAGCAACGAGGCCGGCACACCCTGTTTCGCCGCATCCGCAGTGTCTATCGAACGAAACGATAACACGAAGTCGGTTTCAACCTACGGCGTTTTGCGGTTTTGTATATTGAGAAGATCATTTTCCGAGGCGATACACGATGTCTGCGTCGAATCGATATTTGCTGAGTTTCGATAGTCGGACGGCACTTCACCGGTTTACCGATGTGCTGGTTATCGGGGCGGGGATTGCCGGTTTGCGTGCGGCGCTGGAAATCTCCAGCACGACGGGCGTTCACGTCGTCACCAAAGATCGCATCACAGAAAGTAATAGCTCGTACGCGCAGGGTGGCATCGCCAGCGTGCTTTCCCCAGAGGATAATTTCGCGAATCACGTCGATGACACCATGGTGGCAGGCGATGGGCTTTGCGATCGCACCGTCGTCGAAACGGTCATTCGCGAAGCACCCGGCGAAATCGAGAAGCTCATCGAGTTCGGTACGAATTTCGACCAGGAGAACGGCCAACTCGCTCTGACGCGGGAGGGTGGCCACAGTCACCGGCGCATCGTTCACGCGCTCGGCGACTCGACGGGCCACGAAGTGATGCGGGCGATTATCGCGAAGGCGAAGGCGGCGAAGAACGTCACGATGTGGGACGACACGTTCACGGTGGATTTGCTGACGCACGAAGGCGCGTGCGTCGGTGCGGTCGTGTGGCGGCCAAACGTGGGGCCAATTTTGCTCTGGGCGAAGCAGGTGATTCTGGCATCGGGCGGTTGCGGGATGGTCTACCGCGAAACGACGAACCCGCCCGTGGCGACCGGTGATGGCATGGCGATCGCCTACCGTGCGGGGGCGGTTCTCCGCGATATGGAGTTCATGCAGTTTCACCCGACGGTGCTGTATGTGGCCGGTTCCGCACGTTACCTCGTCAGCGAAGCAGTGCGCGGCGAAGGGGCGTATTTACGCGATATTAACGGCGTGCGGTTCATGCCGAATGAAGATTCGCGTGCCGAGTTGGCCCCGCGCGATGTCGTTTCGCGGGCGATCTTCCGCACGATGGAACGCACCCAGCATCCGAACGTGTACCTCGATTTGTCGCACCTCGAACGCAACCTCGTGCTCACGCGGTTCCCCGGCATTAACAAGGTGTGTCGTGGGTTCGGACTGGACATAACGAAGGATCGCATCCCCGTGCGGCCGGGAGCGCACTATATGATGGGCGGCGTCACGGTCGATGCCGAGGGGCGCACGTCATTGCCGAATTTATGGGCAGCAGGGGAAGTGACATCGAGCGGATTGCACGGTGCGAATCGACTCGCATCGAACAGCCTCATCGAGGGGCTGGTGTACGGCGCGTCGTGTGGCCGCGGCGCGATGCGAGCATTGGAGGCAACCTCTCGCCCGCTTCAGGCATTGCCGTTGCATTACACGGTGCGAGACGACGACCCCGACGATCAACTCGATGTCGCAGACCTGACGAGTTCATTGCGTAGCCTGATGGTGCGAAAAATGGGCATCGTCCGGGATCGCGCACGGCTCGATGAGGCTCGGCGCGATGTCGATTTCTGGTGCCGCTACGTGCTCGGTCGCGAGTTCGACAAACGCCAGGGTTGGGAACTGCAAAACTTGCTCACCGTGGCGCGGCTCATGATCGATGCCGCCACGACGCGCGAGGAATCGCGCGGCACGCACTTTCGCAGCGACTTCCCTAAACGCGACGATAAAAGCTGGGGCCACCGCCGCGTGGAAAGCGTGCCTGCATTATGAGTGGAGACGTTTTAACGAACGCTAAACTCGCCAGTATCCGAACGGCTTTTTCAGGAGTTACCATGAGTCACTCGACCGCGTTTGCCGATGCCCTTGATGCTGTTGAGCAACTTGATGCCGACGATCAAGTGGAGTTTGTTGCCGTATTGAACCGACGTGTCGCCGAACGCGGACGTGAGCGTGTGGCTGCATCAGTGGCAGAAGCTCGCCGCGAGTTTGCCGCAGGGAAATGCCAGCCAAGAACCGCCACTGAAATCGTGCGCGAGGCCATGTTGTGATACGCCTGCTATTACCTTCGCCGGCCTTTGGGCGCGTCTTAGCTCGTCAACAACCGGCCCGCTTCTTCGCAGAGTTTTGCCGTTTGCTCAGCGGTTGGCGATTCAGCGATCACACGCACAACCGGTTCCGTGTTGCTGCCGCGGACGTGCAACCACCAGTCGGGGCCGTCGATCCGCAGGCCGTCGATGCGATTCACCTTCACGTTGAACCACGACGATTCGAGTTTCGACAGCGATTCCGCTAGACGTTCCTTCGTCACGGTGAACTTCGTTTTCAGCATCTCGTATTTCGGCAACGCCGCCACGATCTCGCTGAGCGACTTCTTTTCCTCGGCCATCAGGCTGAGGATGAGTGCCATGCCGATGAACGGATCGCGGACCCAGCCGACTCGCGGGTCGATCACACCGCCGTTGCCTTCGCCGCCGATAACGGCTTGCACGGCACGCATTTTCTCGACGACGTTCGCTTCCCCCACGGCGGAGCGATGGAACTCGCAACCGGCGAACGTCGCGATATCTTCGGACATTCGCGATGTCGACATGTTCACCACAACAGGGCCACGCTGTTGGCGAAGCCGATACTTCACGGCGAGTGCGAGCGTGATTTCCTCGCTGATGCAAGTGCCGGTTTCGTCGATGATCGAGAGCCGATCCGAATCGGGATCGAGAACGAAACCGATGTGCGAACCGGTTTGTTTGACCCACGGTGCCACATCGGCGAGGTGCGCGGGCGTCGGCTCCGGTTCGTGTGCGAAGATGCCGTTCGCTTCGCAATTATGCTGAACGACTTCGCAGCCGAGATCGGTGAGGAGCTTTGCCCCAAGTGGCCCTCCCGCCCCGCCGTTGCCATCGAGAAACACGCGGAACTGCCCGCCCGCCACCGTGGCCACGCTGATGTGTTCGAGCACCATCTCCGCATGTTCGGCCTGGACGTCTGGTGGTACGCCGACGCTGCCCATTTCGTTCCAAGGCGATAGCCGAAACGCCTGCGTTTCAAACAGCTTCTTGATCTCCAGCCCTTTTGCGGCAGGTAATACGGCACCATCTGCACCGAACATTTTGAGGCCGTTCCACGGCGACGGATTATGGCTCGCCGTGATCTGGATCGCACCCACCGCTTGCAGTTGCCGGACCGCAATCCCGACTGTAGGCGTCGGAGCGATGCCGATGTCTTCAACGCGGCAACCCGTGGCAAATAGCCCGCCGAGAATCGCGTGCCGGAGCATGTCCCCGCTCGCACGGCTGTCGCGGGCGAGAATGATTTTGCCGCCCTTCATGTACGTGCCGAGCGCACAGGCAAACCGCACGGCCGCATCGGGCGTCAGGCTCTCGCCGATGATGCCACGAATCCCGGATACGCTAACGATGAGGTCACTGGTAGGCATGAACCATTTCCAAATGTTGTTCGAGCATTCGAGAATCGTTCGTTGTATTCGAAACCGCAAAAAACCGGAGGTATGCGTCGCCCTACATTTCGGTGCCTGGATTGGTGATAGCGGTCGGCGCTTGCCAGGAAATGCGATCGAGTAGCGAGTATAGCCGCCGGGCACGGAAGGGGTTGAGCATCGCCACGTGTGCGACTTTGCCGGTGAGATAAGCACGAAAGTCGGCGTGTTGTTTGCGGTTTTGCGATGCGGGGCCGTGCCGGATCGCGTTCGTTAATATCGCTTTGAGTTCGTCGAAATCGCGTCGCGAGACGTTCGGGCGAATGTTTACCACGACGCCCGCGATCTGTTGCCGAACCGATTGCGGCATCACTCGCGATTTCGCGAGATTGAGTGCAAATCCTTCCTCTGCGACGATCTTTGCGACGCATCGCGAGAACTTGTCGGTCGTTCGCCGGAACTCTTCGCCGCCGGAGAACGCGAGGTCGTCGGCGTAGCGGGTGTACGTCGCATCGACGGATTTGGCCAAGCCGTGCAAACGGCAATCGAGTCGATACGCGGCCAGGTTCGCGAGTGCGGGCGATGTCGGTGCGCCTTGTGGCAAATGCCGGTCGCAGAATTGCGTCCCTTCGAAATGATCCGAACCATCTGCGGGCGCATTCGGGCGTGCGTCCCAGACATCGCGCGGGAGTCGCGTCGTGCAGAGTGCCAATAAATAGTACGCGATTTCGGGCGGATAACCTGCGGTGCGGAAAACCGCTAAAATCGCGTCCGTACTCACCGTCGGGAAGAACGCTTTCAAGTCGTAGCGAAGCACCATCGCACGGCCCGCGTGAACCTCGGCAAACGTCTTGATCGAGCGACCTGCACGAAACCCGTGGGCAGCATCGTGTGGCGGAATGTGGTCGAGGATGAGTTGCAGAATCCTTTGTTGAATCGTTTTCAGAATCGATTTTGGAATTTCTAACAGTCGCGGTCGTCCTGTCGGTCGGAGTAGCCAATTGTGGTAATAGTGTCGGAGTGTCGGGTTCTTTTCTCGTTGATTGCGCCCCGCACGATCCGCCAGCCATTCCAGTTGATACGCGTCGATTCGCAAACGATCGATCAACTCGGTCGAGTTGCGAATCGGGGGCACATTCCAAAGTGCCGCACTCGGGTGCGGAGCCATCACCGCATGCGGGTAGAATTTGCGGACGACGCAAAATTCATCCTCTTCGGAAAGCGCCTCGACGAGCTTGGTGTCGGCTTTAGCAAAGTGAATCAGACGATCCGCGTGCGTCGGGTTCGGGAAGGCCGCAATCATCCGGCGAATGAACGGGCGGAGGAATCTGTACGATTTTCCGGTGGCTAACTTCGCGCGTTTCACGCAACCATCTTCCGTCCACGGCCCGACGAGAAATGCCTGGATGACCTCGATAAACTCGCGTTCGTTCCGGGCGTAGGTCGAGAAATTCATCGTCGGTATCTTCGTGCAGAATGGTAACGCGGTGGGGTGTATCAACCCGTCTCGTGATGCACGACGGGTCATGCGTGGTAACGCATTCGCCGTCTTGCCGCGAACCGTCCAGATAACTGTGAACCCCCGAGGTAACCTCGGAGAAGTGATCGTGCCGTTTCCGGCCCAACCACCGATCTTGACTGCAACCCCACCGCGATTGAAATGGTGACGGATCGCACACGTCTTGTCAATGGGCAATCGCGTTCCGTTTGTCGCGAAGAGAACGCCTTGGTAGGCTATGCTAAACTTCGGATGGGAGAGCCACACTTGATGCGGCGGAATTACTGGATCGTGCTGTTGGTGATTGCGTTGCCATTCTTGGCGACGTGGTTTGCGCTGCGCGGCGGTGTTCGCGGACGGATGCCGGATCTCGTCTGGGGACGGCGTGGCATCATGCCTGGCGATGTCGTTCTTCCCCGTGCGGCAGTCATCATTGCCGATACGCTGTTCGTGGTCGATTTCACCGCGCGGATTCAAAGCTACGACCTCGATGGCCGACATACCGGTGTCAGTTTCACGACGCCCGATTTCCGCGATGGCCGCCCGAGCGGGCTGGGCATGGATAACGAGGGAAATTTGCTCGTCTGCGATTCGCACTACCACTGCGTACGCATCTACGATGCGACCGGAAACCTGCTCCGTACGATCGGCAATTCTGCCCAACTCGGCTACGTCTCCGATTGCGTGCAAGATGAAGCAGGCCATTATTACGTCGCCGAATTTGGCGTGACCGACCGCATAACGAAGCTCGACAACGCGGGAAACGTGCTGAAACGGTGGGGCGAAACGGGGAATGAAGCGGGGCAGTTTCAACGAGTACGTTCGCTGGCGTTCGGGCCGGATGGCAACCTTTACGTGGCCGATGCGTGCAACCATCGTTTGCAAGTGTTCAACTTAAACGGCGACTGGCTTCGCACCATCGGCGGCCCGGGCGATGCACCGGGGCAGTTTCACTACCCGTACGATCTCGCGTTCGGGCCAGATAAGATGCTCTACGTCGTCGAACGTGGGAATGCCCGCGTGCAGAAATTCCAGCCTGATGGCACGTGGGTCGGTAGCTGGGGAATGCCGGGGCGTAGCATGGGGCAACTGGCCGACCCGTGGGCGCTCGCGGTGGATCGCTTCGGGCGCGTGCACGTGATCGACACCGAAAATCATCGCGTGCAACGGATCGCCTTCTAATCGAACGCTGAGTATTCGCAATGCGTCCAATCGATTTCGTCGCGATTCACTGGCTCGCCATCGCGACGATATTCGTTGCGGTGCTGGTTCGTTTCGTGTCGTTCAAATCGCGGCAAATTGGCTACGCTTTCGGGTTGTTCGCCCTCGGTGGTATCGCGCTGACGGGGTTGCAACCGACGACGCCACTCGGTGCGGTGGACATCCCCACAACGCTTTCCATAGGTGCCGCGTTCGCATTGCTGTTGGCCATAGTCACTTTGTTTATTAGTCAAATCTGGTCGTATCGCGTGACGGCAAGCATCGCCGTCTGCGGGTGTCTCGGTCTTGGCGGACTATATGAAGCCTCACTCGGCGGGGTGCTTGCGGAACAAACGCGGAACGTCTGGAACGTGCGTTTCGTCCGCCCGTGGTGGCTGATATTGCTCGCGCTACTTCCCGTTGTCATATATCTCGCACGGCGAAGTTTGTCCGGTTTAGGATCGGCGCGGAAGTGGGCGGCAATCGGCATTCGCTGTGTCGTTGTCGCGCTCCTCGTGTTCGCGCTCGCCGAACCGCGACTGCAACAAGTCGGCGATCACCTGACCGTGCTTTACGTCATCGATCGTTCGTACAGCGTGCCGCAAGACGTGGACCCGAACGCAAAGGCGAGCGAACAAACGGATCGCCGTTGGCTCGGCATTCAGAAGTTCGTCGATCAATCGGTGCGGTTACGCGGGGTGAATCGTCGCGAAGATCGGGCCGGTGTGATCCTCTTCGGCAAGCGGCCACGACTCGCGTTGCCACCCGCGCGGCTACGCGATCTGCCGATCGACGACCGCATGGCAGGCCCAATCGATGGCCAGTATACCGACATCGCGGCCGCGCTGAAGCTCGCGCTCGCATCGTTTCCCGAAGGCACTTCGAAGCGGATCGTACTCGTCAGCGATGGCAACGAGAACCTTGGAAACGCGGAGGAACAAGCCGCAATCGCGAAGCAGAATGGCGTGCAGATCGATGCACTCGCACTCGCGCCCGGATTCCAAAACGAAAACGAAGTCCTCGTACAAGCCGTCGAAGCGCCACCGATTACGGCGACTGGTAACCGCTTGCCCGTCCGCGTACTCGTGCGAAATGCGAACCCGAATCGCGTGGTTATCGGCCTCCTCGAACTCCTTCGCGTCGGCATTGCCGATGATGGTGGCGAGAAAACCGAAGTCGTCCCCATCGATGCGGAGTCGGTGCAAGTAATCGACGCACCCGCTGGAAAAGCGGCGAAGGTCGAGCTGAAACCGGGGCTGAATGCTTTCCGCTTCCGCGACAAACCGGCAGGCAAAGACGAATCCTCGTTCTCGTATCGTGCGACATTTTCGCCGATTCAATCGGGCATTCCGAGCGACGGTGGTCGCCTGACCGATGTCGTCGTCGGCGTCCCCGGCGACCGCGTCGCCAACAATCGCGCGGTGGCGGCGGTAGTGTCGCGCGGGCAACGCCGCGTGCTGTTCATCGACGAGCCGCTCGATGGCGTGTCGCCGCATAGTCACCTGATTCGCACTTTGAAATCTGCCGATATCCGCGTCGATCCCGTGAGTATCTCGCGGCTGCCTTCGGAGAAATCGGACTTCGCGTTGTTCCTCAGCAACTTCGATTGCATCATCCTCGCGAACGTACCTGCGGAGTCGTTTACTGCAGACCAAATGGAATCGATTCGCTCGGCGGTTCACGATCAGGGTTGCGGGTTCATCATGGTCGGCGGGCCGGATTCGTACGGCCCCGGTGGCTATCAGGGCACGCCAATCGAGGCGGCGCTCCCCGTCGATTGCGAGATCAAATCGATTCAGGCAGCCGGTCGCGGCGGCCTCGTTCTCATCATGCACGCCTCCGAAATGGCCGACGGCAACAAGTGGCAAAAAGACATCGCACGCCTCGCGATCAACCGGCTGAACCCGCAAGATATGGTCGGCCTCATGCAGTACGGTTTCGGTGGCAACGGCGTCAATTGGGTGATTCCATTCCAGGAAATCGGCAACAGGAAAGGCGATCTCCTCGGCAAAGTCGATGGCATGACGCCGGGCGATATGCCCGATTTCGACCCGTTTTTGACGAGCGCCGTCGACACGTTGATTACCCCCGAATACGCACTCGCGGTCAAGCACACAATCCTCATCAGCGATGGCGACCCCGCGTACGGGCCAAATGGAATTGCCGCCGTAAAGCTCATGGCTGACAACGGGGTGACATGCACCACTGTCGGCGTGGCAACGCATAGCGCCTCACTGAGTACGCGAATGAAAGGCATCGCGCTCGGCACGCGCGACGGTCGCGGCCAACCGGGTAGTTATTACGAACCGAAAAACCCAGACGAACTCCCGTCGATTTACATCAAGGAAAGCCGACGAATCAGTCAATCGTTCATCTACGACAAGCCGTTCGCACCGCAGTTGCGATTGCGTGGCGGGTTGGCCGAAGGCTTCTCCGATCCGCTCCCGACACTGCGAGGATTCGTGCGGACGACAATCAAAAATTCACCGTTAGTGCAGATGCGAATTGAAGGCCCCGCGATCAACGAAGACCTGCGCTTTCCCGTGTTGGCAACGGGGCAATACGGCCTCGGGAAGTCGGTCGCGTTCACTTCGGACGCTCGGACGCAACCTTCGGGTGGCATCGTCGGGTGGGACAAAGACTGGGTGCAATCGGACCTTTATAAAAAGTTCTGGGAGCAGACCGTCAACTGGGCGATGCGGGCCGCCGAGAAAGGCCGGATGACGATCGCCACCGAGTACAAGGATGGCCGCGTTCGCGTGATCGTCGATGCCCGCGACGAGAAAGATCGTCCGGTGAATGGCCTCGATCTAAAGGCGAAAGTCGGTTTGCCGAAGCAATTGGCGGCCGGCGAGAAAGTCCCTGAACTGTCGTTCCGCCGCAAGGGGCCGGGCCAGTATGAAGCCGAGTTTTCGGCCGAGGAAGCGGGTACGTATTTCGTTCGCGTCGAAGGATATCAAGCGGGCAGCGGTGGCAAAGCGGGCACGCTGTTCGACGCTTCGCGGGCCGGTGTCACGGTGCCGTATTCGCCCGAGTATGCCGACCTCGAAAGCAATACGAACCTCATGAAGCGCCTCGCCGAAGCCACGGGAGGAAACTTCTACACCGACGACCCGAAGGAACTCGAAACCCTCGCCGCATCGGGAACGCTGTTCCGCGAAGCGCCGAAAGTCGCTCGCTCGCTATTGCCATTTTGGTTCTGGCTCGTCTTCGCGGCGGGATTACTATTTCTGTTCGATGTCGGCATACGGCGCGTCGCGATCGAGTGGGCCGAGGTGCAGAATACCGCCACCCGAACGTGGTCGAAACTGCGGCAGAAATCCGCCGTCGAGACGGGCACCACGCAACTCGACAAGCTGAGCAAACGGAAAATGGAAGTCGACGAGAAGATCGAAAAACAACGCGCCGAACGACGCTTCGACCCGACGGCATCGCCCACCGCAACCATCGCACCCGAAGGGGCCGATGCCTACACGAACGAAGGCACGAAGCCCGCACTCCCAGCACCGCCGTTACGCGAAAAAGAAGCGAAAAAGACTGAGGACGAAGACTTTTACACCCGTATGAACAAAGCGAAGAAACGTGCCGACTTCAACAAAGACGAACCGACGACATAACTCCAGGAGCCAGCCACAAGATGATTGCTGCGACCGCACCGATGCCCGAACGGGCCGCCGAGTTCCGTAAGCGTTTTGCCGCACTCGAAGCCGAGATCGGTAAGGTGATCGTCGGGCAACCCGAGATCGTTCGCGGCGTACTCACGTGCTTGTTTGTCGGCGGGCACACGCTGCTCGAAGGCGTACCGGGCCTCGGCAAAACGCTACTCGTTCGCACACTGGCGAACGCGCTCGATCTGAAATTTTCCCGCGTCCAGTTTACGCCGGACTTGATGCCTTCGGACATCATCGGTACCAACATCATCAGCGAATCATCGGAAGGCAAACGCGAGTTCCGCTTTCAGTCGGGGCCACTGTTCGCACAGATTGTTCTTGCGGACGAGATCAACCGTGCGACGCCGAAAACGCAATCGGCACTCCTCGAAGCGATGCAAGAACATTCGGTAACCATCGGCGGCACCACGCACAAACTCGAAGAACCGTTCTTCGTACTTGCCACGCAAAATCCGATCGAGCAAGAAGGAACCTATCCGCTACCGGAGGCCCAACTCGACCGCTTCTTCTTCAAGCTGACGGTGCCATTCACGACCCGCGAAGAGTTAAACGCGATCTTGAATCGCACGACGCGAAACGAGTCGCCGAAGGCTGAGAAAGTGATGGATGCCGCAGAAATCCAGACGTGGCAGCAACTCGTCCGGGAAGTGATCGTTGCCGCCGCGGTGCAAGATTACGCGATTCGATTGCTGTTGGCTACGCACCCGAACAACGAATACGCCACCGCCGACACAAACCGTTTCTTGCGCGCCGGTGGCAGCCCACGCGGTGCCCAAACGCTGATCCTCGCCTCGAAACTCCGGGCACTACTCGAAGGCCGCTTCAACGTCAGCTTCGAGGATGTGCGAAAAGTCTACCTCCCCGCAATGCGACACCGCATCTTGTTGAACTTCGAAGCCCAGGCGGAAAACGTCAGCCCCGACGCCGTGCTGGCATCGATCCTGAACGAAGTAAAAGAAGCGTAGGCAGGCGATGACCGTTGCCGATATTGTTAGAATTCGAGACGCATTCGTCGATGCCGCTTGCGAACCAGCGTACCGATAACTATGGCGGCAGTTTTGAGAACCGGAACCGGTGCAGTACAAACGGCCGTGAAACGGTAAATTGCAGTGGCGAAACGAAACGAGCGGCAGACTTTCGTCTGCCGCTCGTTTTGGATTATTTAACGGATGTTAGTTGGGCTTCTTCACGTCGGGCAGGAAGCTCTTATCGGCGGTCTTCGAGTTCGTCGTTTGCTCTTGATGCAAATTGATCTTCGTGTCGGTGCCGCCGATGGATACATCGAGCGTGCCACGCAGTTTTACGGAGATCGACGATTCCTCAATGCGGCCGGTTTTCGCGTTGTACAGGAAGTAGTTCGGCTTCGCGTCGGGCTTAGGCTCTTCAGTCGTCAGTGTCCCGCCCTTGATCTTGAACAGCAAGCCTTCGGCCTGATCGACGGGTGGCTTGTAAACGAGGTTCGACGACAATTCGACTCGCTCCAGTTCCTTCTTCACGACGTCCTTACCCTTATACGTATACTTCGCGGTCATGTCGTACGACCCAATCGGGCCGAGCGACATGCTCGTCTTCTTTTCCCACGTGCCACCGATGGCTTGCTCGGTGGCGGGGGTCATGCCGAAGGTCGGATCGGTCATTTGCTTCATCGCTTCGTCGGTCAGCATCTTGGCGAGTAGCTTTTCCATCTGGGCATTCACGCCGCCGAGTTTCTTGAGAAAGTCGCTCGTACCATCGACCTTTTCCACGACCATGCCTTTGCCGAAGGTGATCGTGAACTCGGAACCGACGAGCTTACCGAAGAAATCGGCGAGGCCCGGGTTACCGGTTGCGCCCGTGTCGCCGGGGTTGGTCGAGTCGTATTTCACTTGGTTGCCAGCGATATCGATCGTCATCTTGACGCCTTCGATCGACTGCTTGACGAGCCACTTATCGCCGGTCTGCGCGGTCGGCAGCCACTTGAAGTAGAAGACTTGCTCGTGCTTTTGAACGAGGTCCGATCCGTTCATCACCTGAATCGTCTGCGTGACGATCGTGCTGATTTCTTGGTAGAACGCTTTGTCTTTCTCGAGCTTGAACTCGAATTTTTGCTTGTCGCTCGCCGGTGCGGGTGCAGCGGGTGGCACAACGGCAGGCACTGGTGCGGCGGGTGGCACAACGGCAGGCACTGGTGCGGCGGGTTTGGTCGGTGCGGCAGGTGGGGTTTGGGCGATGGCCGTCATAACCACACCGGCGAACGCGGCCACAGTCAATCGTAAACGAAGTCGAAACACGTCGAACCTCCACAAGAACGGGCTGTCCGGGCGATTGCCGGCGGGGCATTTCGTGAACAAATTTTGTACCTTTCAGAGGTGCGGAAACAAGTGCGACCCGGAAAATCGGTGGTATCGTCGCGACTTCCCCTTCCCCAATGCACGATTTCCAGTTTAGTCTGCGGCACGATCAACCGCATCGATTGCCGAGGATGCTTCGCGATGCCATTATCTGAAACCACACCCCGAACGTGGCGGCAACGCTTGCGCACACCGATCCGGGTGCTCATCGGCTTGTTCATTCTCGATGTCGGCGTTTGGGCGTTTGCGGATGTCTGGCAACGCCATTCACCCGACGATTACGCGATGCGTGTGGCAGGGTGCAACCATCACCCGCAAGAACTCGTGATCGTCGGCGGATCGCCCGTCAGCGAAGGAATCGTCCCCGATGAACTTTGCTGCGGCGAATTTCCGCGCGTCTTCGCACTCGGGTTGCCCGGCGGTACTACGACGGAGTTCTACCATGCGATACTGCGAGCTTGCCCAATGCCACCGAAACTGTTGATCTACGGCATCACGGCTAGCGACATCAACGACAGCCGCAACGAACCTCACGGCCCCGCATCGCTGATGACACTCGGCGACGTTTGCGAATGGGCGACCACGCGCCCCGAGTCGCGCGAATGGGTGATCCGGCAATATCTGCTTGCGAAGGCGTCGCGGTCGTGGTCGCTGTTTCGCTATCGGCACGGCATTAGGATGTGGGCCGCGTTGCAAGCCGATGCAATGGCCCCCGGTGCGGCTCCCGAAGCGGTGCGCGAGGCCCGCGAACTGCGCAACTACGCCGACGCAATACAGTCTGGAAACGGTTACGCCCCAGCGGCAGGGTTCGTAACGCGGCGGCACGATGTCAACAAGCAGACTGGTGCGGAACTGCCGCCGTTCGCTTTCTTGAACAAATACAAAACGGGTTCGCACCTGAAGTATCTGCACAAGCTCATCGACTGGTCGAACGCCAACGATACACAATTAATCCTTCTCGATATGCCTGTTACTTCGGACTTGGAAGCGCAGTATCCGGAGGCGTTCGCGGAGTATCGAGAACGACTATCCGAGATCGAGCGACAACGCGGTGTCACGATCATTCGGGCGCATCGCGACATCGTCGGTATCACCGATGCGGGTTTCGCCGACACGATCCACCTCAATGGCGTCGGTGCGAAAGTCCTCTCGCAATGGCTGCGATATCGGTTGGATGAATTCAAGGAGCCCAGCGAGCCGAACGACGACCGCTTGCGTGCCCAGGCCGGGGGGACTCGGCCATGATCTTGGCATCGAAGGCATTCTTCCTGTTCTTACTCATCACCGCGGTCGGCTACCAACTACTACGTGGCCGTACTGCGAAATACGCCTTTCTTTTGGTCGCGAGTTACATTTTCTACGCGCTGTGTAGTCCGTGGTATTTGTGGGTGTTACTGCTCCTGACAGGCATCGATTACCTCGCCGCAAAAATGATCGAAGACGCGAGCGATGAACGCTCGCGCCGGCGCTGGCTGAAACTCAGCATCGTCTCGAATCTCGGATTGTTGGCGGCGTTCAAATATACGGGTTTCGCTTACGACACCGGGCTGTCACTCGGCCACTGGTTCGGTTACGAAGCCGCACCGCGTTCGTGGGAGATCCTGTTGCCGCTCGGGATTAGCTTCCACACGTTTCAGGGTATCAGCTACACCGTCGACGTGTATCGCAGGCAGATCCGCGCCGTCCGCAGCTTGCTCGACTATTCGCTGTTCGTCGCGTTTTTCCCACAGATGGCCGCCGGTCCGATTGTCCGTGCGATCGAGTTTCTGCCGCAATTGGTCCAGCCGCCACGGCTCTCTTTCGCGCAGATCGGCGATGGCTTGCACCTCGTCGCGCGGGGTTTGTTCAAGAAGCTCGTTATCGCGGATACGCTCGATTCGCTGTTCGTTTCTCTGGTTTTCGCCGACCCGTCGAGTTATACACCCGGCGCGATTCGCTGGGCGGTCGTAGCGTGGGCGGTGCAAGTCTATTGCGATTTCTCCGGGTATACCGACATTGCCTTAGGCACCGCGAAGTGGTTCGGCTTCGAGCTACCCGCGAACTTTCACTTGCCGTACCTCGCAACGAGCATCACCGATTTCTGGCGGCGCTGGCACCTGTCGCTTTCGACGTGGTTGCGCGATTACCTATACTTTCCGCTCGGGGGCAGTAAAGGCAGTGCGGCCCGAACGTACTTCAACCTCATGGCGATTTTCGTACTGTGCGGCCTCTGGCACGGTGCAACTTTGGCGTGGATGGTTTACGGCGTCTACAACGGCGTGCTGATGTCCTTGCACCGAATCTACGACCGCACTGTCAGCGGAATGTCATGGTTCGATCGTTGGCGGAAAACCACCGCTTGGGCAATCGTATCGTGGGCGTTCACGTTCCTGCAATTGATTCTCGGCTTGATCCTCATCCGCATGGCGAACTGGCAATCGGGTGGGACCATCGTTCAGTCGCTTTTCGATTTTGCGCCCGTAAGCCTGCTGCGGAAAGAGACGCCTTCACTGGTGCCACTACTGATATTCCTAGGCCTGTTCGGCCACATGGCGGCCGTGGTGCGGAGCCGAGTGAAAGTGCGCGTGCCGAACTTCGAGTGGCCGCAAGTGACGGCCACGGTGCTAGCGATTGCCGGCGTCGTCGTGTTTAGCCCCGGCGTCGGCAAGACTTTCTTGTACATACAATTTTGACAGACGCGGATTGCGCGTTGTTCGCACGCTTGAGCCACACCATGAAACGCCTGCGTTGGCCGTTACTGATTGCCGTCGTTTGTTTACCCGTCGCACTGTTGGCGTATGGCGTGCGCGTGCCGGGGTTAACGCCCACGACGTATGCCGCACCGATGTCTGTCCCGCCGGGCGATCAGGAAATCGCGTGGTTCAACACCACGACGAGCGGCGCGAACTGGGAGCGATTCGTATCGGGGGTTCACCGTGCGAGCTTGCTGACACCGGGCATGACCGTCGACGACGCAGCCGCATTCTTGGACCAGACGACGGCCGTTCCGGAAGTGGTAATCGGGATGGAAGGGCGTGCCGGGAAGTTGCGGATTCGCTGGTACAAACTCAGCAGCGATCATCGCCCGATGTTCTGGATGAAACTCCTCGCCCAGCGCGACCCCGCACCTCTGGCAGTCATCGGTGGTGGCTCGAGCGACCGTGCTCTCGAAATGGCATGGGCACTGGCGCGCCAAACAGAATGGAACGGCGATCGCCCGTTGTTTCTGATTACAAATGCCACGGCGGAGAAAGTTCATTCGGGGGCAAGCGAGACGGGCGTTCGCGAAGATGGCGACGGCGTAGACTCGGATTTGTTGCAGATTTATCCGAACCGCTCGTTCCGCTTTTGCTTCAACAACCGGCAGATGGCCGAGGCAATGCTCGACTTCGTTTGGCAGTCGCCCAGCCTGCGTCCGCAGTCGTTCGCCGGTATCGCGCTTCAAGCCGTCGGCTCGGGGTTACTTTCCACATATGCCCTTCAGCACAAGCCAAATATCTGCTACGTCGACTGGGACGACGACCCGTATTCGAGCGACCTCATCGGGCAATGTCGCGATGCGTTGCCGAAGGTGTTGCAAGCGTATCGGCCACCCGCATGGCCCACCGTGACGGCATCGATTTCGGGCTGGCAGGTGCCGTTCAGCGTCGGTGGATTTTACACGCCGAACCGCGCCGAGGAGGAAGCCGCCGACTCGATGATCAAGGAACTCCGTCGCCTGCCACCGCAACGTTCGCTGTTAATCGTGCCGACGGTACCGGCACCGGCGCGACGCTTCTTGCGGGTGCTCGCGGCATCGTCGCCGAAGATTGGTCGCGAACTCGTCGCAATCAACGGTGACGGCATGGGCGTAAACACGATCCTACGCGATGGCGAATTCGCGTGGCCGATCCGCGGGATGCCGATCCCGCTCGTGCTGTTTACGCACAACAACCCGATCGGTTGGGACGAAGCGAACCCCACTCGCGCGATCCCCGCCGCCGCCGCACTCACGCCGCCGAGTAGCACTGAAGACGTGTTGCACTTCGCGGAAATCGTTCGCACTTTGAGCGTCGCAGCATTCGCGAATCCGGGCGAAACGCTCAATACGAGTGCGGACGACATCGCCAACCGCTTCCGCGATCCGGAGAGCGGATTCTTCGATGCGAGTGGCAACCGCAAAGGCGGTACCGGCGAATACGTGATGGTATTAAAGCCACTGAACGAACCCGATGAAGTCGGAATCGGTATGCCCGAAGCCCGCGTCGAAGTTTGGCGGAAAACTCGTGGTGGCGAATGGGAACTCGTGCGGGCATGGATGCTCGATCAAACCCGTCGCCCCGTCGGGAGGGCCAACGGATGAACCGCTCCCCGCTTTCCGAATCGACCGCGCAAGCTATCGCTATACCCGCACGACGGGCCGTCTGGAAATACGTCGGTGGCCTCGCGCCCGTCGTGATTCTGTGGGGCATTCTCGTGGTCTGGCTGGCAATGGTTCTGATGGCCCGGGCGAATTGGTCCGAGAACGCCGACCGGGCCGCAATCCGCGAATGGCTCGACGAGGCGCGGAACTTTCGCAAGACATTGCCCGAGTTGGTGAAGGAATACGTCCGCCTGCGCGAAGACGACCCGACGGGCACATCGGACCCAAAACGGCTGGAAATCAAGCGTACCGAGATCGCCGAGCATATGCGGTCGCTAGCCGAACCGACCCGTGCGTACGTGAATCAGTTGCCATTGTTTCCGGAAATCTATCGCATTCAGATCGACCTTGTCGCTGCGAATCGCAAACCAATCGATGGCGATTCGATCGAATGGGTATCGACCGTGCCGCGGCCCGCGCGGCTAAAGGAAGGGCAGATCCGCCTGCTCGAATACGAGCCGCTCGGCAAAGACAATCGGCGTGCAATCATCCGATGCGAGTACCGCGTGCACGCCTTCAACAAATTGCAACAACAGTACGAAGACAGCCGACGCGAATCGTTTGTTGCCGGGGCGTTACTGCTTACGGCCACGGCACTGGCAACGCTGTTCGTCTATCGATTCCTGATGCGCGAACGGCACCGCGAAGTCGCACGATTGACGGCGGTGGCGGAGAAGGAACACCGCGAACTGGAGCTACTGCAATCGCTATGGAAACAAGATGAAGCCGAGAAAGCTCGTCGCGAACTGAAGGGGAAATTGCTTCAGCAACAGCTCGAAACCGCAGATTTTTCGCGGCGCACAGCCGAAGCGGAGAAGGCCGCGCTCGAGATGAAATCGCAACTCTACGCGAGCATTGGCATCATGGCGGGCAGTTACGCGCACAACATCAAAAACCTACTCGTTCGCCCGAACGATCTCCTCGTGCGCTGCATCGATGCTAACGGATTGTCCGGCGAGCAAGAAGGTATGTTGCACGAAGTTCGTTCGACGCTTGGCACAGTGACCGAACGGCTTCAACAAATTTTACGCACCGTCAGCCGCAACCCAGGCAACGCCGAAGTTGCGCGAATCGACCTCAACCCGCTGATCCTTGCGACGGTGCAAACGTGGTCCGAAATGGCATGGGACAAGTGGAAAGTCCGCATCATCGCGGACATCGAACCCGGCTCGCTCGAAATCGATGGCGACTTGTCGCACTTGCAGCAGGCGATCGAGAATCTGATCTTCAACGCACGCGATGCGACGTTCGAGATGCGGAATCACCTTCGTGAAATTGCGCGAAAGGAAAACACGATCGACCCAATTATCCGCAAACAACGACTCATTGAAGTCGCATCGTGGAAGGGCGAAATCACGCTAATCACGCGGCGAACAACGGATAATGCGGTTCTCGAAGTGAGCGACAACGGCATCGGCATGACCGAAGCCGTGAAGGCAAACTGCCTGCGAACGCACTTCACCACGAAGCGCGATAACGCTTTGTACGAAGGCTACAGTGCGGGTATGGGCCTGGGTTTGTCGTTCGTGGCCGTGGTGCTCGAGCACCATCATGCGATACTCGATATTGAATCCGAACCGCTGAAAGGCGCGAGCTTTCGCATCGAGTTCCCCATGCCAGCGAAGTGATTAAGCGACCTTATCCGGTAGCGTCCAGTCGATGGGTGACAATCCTTTGTCAGCGAGTTGCGAGTTGATCTTCGAGAATGGTTTGCTGCCAAAAAAGCCCGCATTTGCCGACAATGGCGACGGGTGTACCGACGCGATTACGGCGTGTCGCGTTTCGTCGATCAAGGGCCGTTTCTTCTGGGCATAACCGCCCCACAACACAAACACCACGGGCGTCGTTTTCGCATTGACGGCCTTCAGTGTGGCATCGGTGAATTTCTCCCAGCCCTTGTTCGCGTGGGAGTTCGGCGTGCCCGAGCGTACTGTTAGCACAGCGTTGAGCATCAGGATTCCTTGAGTCGCCCACGATGCCAGGTAGCCGTGTTTCGCGGGTAGGATGCCGAGGTCCGATTGGCGTTCCTGATAGATGTTGCGTAGTGATGCCGGGATCGCCACGCCGGGCCGCACGGAGAAACATATCCCATGTGCATGGCCGGGAGTCGGATACGGGTCTTGCCCGAGCAGCACGACTTTCACTTCGTCCAGTGGCGCGAAACGATAGGCGTTGTACACGTCGGCTTCCGCTGGAAAAATCTGACTCGACTGACGCTCGGCTGTCACATACTCTTGCAGTTTTGTAAAATACGTTTCTCCGAATTCCGTCGCCAACGCCGTGGCCCACGTTGCGGGGAAACTGGCGGGCGGCGCAACGACTGCGACCGGTTCTTGCACATCGAACAGGCTCGGAGTTTCGTTTGTGTTTTTCTTAGCCACGATGTCACCTCGATTATTTGAGCATCTTCAGCACGTCAGTTGCGCTGGCTGCGTGAGATATTTTCAGTTCGGGTGTCGCTTTCAACAACGCCCAGACGTTCGTGGCCGGTCGATAGATTGCTGTCATTTCGGCTTCGCTGAAAGCCTTTCCGCCACCGTGGACCGCACCAGCGATTACGACCCGTTTCGGTGCCGCGAGTGCCGCCAAGTGTGCGACATCGCCGATGTCGCGGAGGATGCCGGGTGCCATCAATCCGAGTCGCTGACCGACGTATGGCTCATCGGATATATAACTTCCCAACGAGCCGACTGCCGCAATTTTCGCGACCCGCGGCTCGATCGCACCCACCGCAAGTGCGACCAAACCGGCGGGTCCGTCGCCGATGATTGTCACATCTTTCGGCAAACCCTCAGTGGCCTCCAAGTAGTCTAGGAGCCGCACGACATCGAATGTCCACTGGCCGAGAAGCGGGCGACCGAGCCACAGCGACCACTCGGCCGAATTGTGGTCCGGCGCACGGCCAATGGTATCACCCGCGATGCCCATTCCGCGCAGGTCGAAGGTAATCCGGTTGCCACCCGCGTTACGCACTTCCTTGGCGAGTTCGCTTTTCGTAGCGACATCGCGGCCCTGGAAATTCAGCAGAATCGTCACTGGTTTCTTCGGGTCATACTCGCGCAAGTCGGCCGTCAGCATCAGTCCCGGCTCAGGTGCGAATCGCATGATCTTCGCTTCGATTTGCACTATCTTCGGCAACTTCGGGCGATCCGGAAACCCGCCGAAGACCTTGTTTACGAGTGTCTTTCGCATCGTCTCGCTCGTTGTCGCCCACTCGGCTGCCGTCTTGGGTGCCACTTTTTGTTCGAGTATTTTCGTGCCTTCCAGTGCCGCGAATTTCGGCAGTGTCAGCCAGTTGTCAGCACGGGTCGTTCCGGGGAAACAGCGAATATCCTCTGGGGCTTCCGGGCGGATTTCCGGGTCGCGAATCGGGCTACCATCGCCTTCGCCCCTCAGGTGTAACGTCATAAATCCGTACATCGCTTCGCGCATTGCCTGATTGTAATCATGGCCGCTCTCGAAGATCGCGTGCCTTAAATTCGCTTTCTTTCCAGTGAGTTCGAACACTGGCATCGCTTGTGAGATCGACTTCTTCGCTTGCTCGACGGAGAACTGATAGGCATCTTTCGTCGCACTGACGACCATCAACCCACGTGGTGCCGTCAGGCTGAGCACGCCCCATTCTTCAGTGTACGACAGTGCACCAGGTACGACTTCGCAGAGGCAGCACGCGGTTCGCAAGTAGGCTTGGTAGTTGCCGACGGAACAGACGGGCACGGCGGCACTCAGACGTTCGTCCCACGCCCCCGAGTACATGCTCTGGTTACCGCCACCGCTCGCGCCGGTGATGCCGATCTTCGCGCCGTTGACTTCGGGCCGCGTTTGCAAGTAATCGACCGCCCGCATGTTCTCGTAAACTTGGATACCGGAAAGCGGCTTACCGATCGGGTAAAGCAGCGCGCCGACCATCTCGCCGTGGTACTCGCCGAGTGCCTTACCGATGCCTCGTTCGCCCGCGCCGAAGGCATCGACGCACAGCACGAAGAAGCCGAGTTTCGCCGCACCGATGCAGCGCGCCTGGACAACCGGGTCTTGCTTCGCGCCTTTCCAGTGGCCGTGAACTTGCAGAATTGCGGGCAGTTTACCCTTCTTTTCCGGCACGTACACATTCGCAGTCATGCGAACGTCGGGCATCGTCTGGAAGCTGATTTTTTCGAGCGTGTAACCATCGCGTTTGAGTTCACCGTGTTTCTGGACATCGAGCGGGCACGGCACTTCGGGGAATCCACCCCAAGACGCCAACAATTTCTCGCGCAGTTGACCACGCTGTTTTTGCCACTCGACTAACGTTGCGGGCGGTTTATCGTTCGCTCGCAGTGCGATCGCCTGCGCCGAAACGAAGTCGCGAAAGTCCGGGTCGACCGCCGGCAGTGGATATGTAAGTGACAGTGCGATGACACTAGCGAACAGCGTACGGAACATGCTGAAAATCTCACGGAGAACCCGGTTAGGCGGTGTGACGTTATGAGTGTTGCGAGAAGCCAAGCAAAACGCAAGCGCGAACCGCCCGGATCGTTTGAAGTGGGATTTTAGTACGATATTGATCTGAAGGATGCGATTAAATCTGCTGTCATCCGTTCGTGAATCGATACGCAATCATTCTCGAAAACGCCGGCGAAAATTGGGCGACCTACGTCCCCGATTTGCTGGGGTGCGTTGCCACTGGCGATACCTTCGAAGAAGTCGGACAGACGATCCGAGAAGCGACTGCAATTCACATTCATGGCATGATAGAAAAGTATACCGATTCCTGAAGCAACTACAATTCAAGTGGCTGAGACTTCGTCCAAAGGTGATAATCTCTTATTCTGGTAGCCGCAAGTCTTTAGCCATTTTTAGCCTGCGCATCCACCGGCAACGACTGCGGTGCCAGTGCGGGGCGCATATGGTCGGCGCATCGGCCCACGGCCGGACGGACGTGAACTACTACTACGTCTGCACGCGGCAGCAGCACGAGAGCGGCAAGTACTCCTGCCAGGCGTCCCGCATTCCGGCGGTGGCGCTCGAAGACACGCTGATCGGCCGGATTCGGGACATCGGCCGGATGGTCGAGGCCCGCGACCGGATTGTCCAGGAAGCCTCGACCTGCCTCGGCCGCGAAGCGGTCCGGCTTCGGAAGTGCGTCCCGACAGGGACTTCGATTTCGGAGGCGACAACGGTTCGGACGACGGAAGCTCAGGGCCAGAAAGGAGAAACAGAGCCATCCCCGCAAGCGAGAACGGCTCCGCTGTTGTTAACTCTGGGCGGCTTGGTTCGCACAACCGTCCAGAAAGCTCCCCCGGTAGGATTCGAACCTACGACCCGCCGGTTAACAGCCGGCTGCTCTACCACTGAGCTACAGGGGAATGAACTGCGATTACAGTTCGGAATTTATAGGGGAGAACTGGCCCGCATGCAAGGGGAGTCGCACAATAGACGTTCCGAAACACTCAATGGGAGCTTTTTCATGCGACTTGCTACTGTTCTCACCCCACATGGGCCGCGTGCGGTCATCGTTGCCGGCGATCATTACGTGGATATTCATGCGACCGATCCGGGCCTGCCGACTTGCGTTAAGCAGTTGCTGGCGGCTTCTTCGAGCGTAAAGGCGGCTGCGGCTGCGACCGTTGCCTCGCCGACTGCGGTGAAGTACGCGGCCAATTCGGTGAAACTGCTTCCGCCGGTACCGAATCCGGGCAAGATCCTTTGCATCGGCTTGAACTACCGCGATCATGCGATTGAAGGCGGGAAGGCGATCCCCACCGAGCCGGTGGTTTTCAGCAAGTTCATCAACACGCTCATCGGCCAAGGCGACCCAATCAAGCTGCCGAAAGTCGCAGAGAAAGTCGATTACGAAGCCGAATTGGTGATCGTGATCGGCAAGACGGGCAAGCATATTCCTAACGATGAACGCGCGTTCGACTACGTAGGCGGATACACGTGTGGGCACGATGTCTCTGCACGCGACTGGCAGTTCCGCGGCGAGGAGAAGCAGTGGATGATCGGCAAGACGTTCGACACGTTTGCCCCAATCGGGCCAGTTATCGTGACGGCAGACGAAAAGCTCGATCCGCACAATCTGCGAATTCAACTGCGGCTTAACGGCCAGACCATGCAAAATTCGTCGACGAAAGAATTCATCTTCGGCGTACCGGCGATGCTGTCGTTTTTGTCGCAGGTGATTACGCTCGAACCGGGCGACCTGATCTTTACTGGCACGCCGCCAGGCGTTGGGATTAGCCGAAAACCGCAAGTGTTGCTGAAGGCGGGAGACGTCGTGGAAGTCGAAATCGAAGGCATCGGCACACTGAAAAATCCGGTGGTTGCCGAGTAATCTTTCGCGATCCGGATTCACGAAAGCGGAATTCGCCTCGCTTGCGCAGCGGAATCATCCGCAGCGCAAGCGAGAGGTATGCCACTACTTGTTTTCCTGATACTTTGGCAGACTCTTCACTCGCTTCCAGATGTCGTCGTAGGCGGTTTTGAACTTGGCTTCATCGAACTTGCCGTAGTCGATTCTGAACCGCTCGGTGGAGATCCCTTCGCGGAGGTCTTCGGTCTTCGGCACATAGTCAGCGATGGTAAATTGCGTCTGCACGGCTTCCAATTCCTTCGGTGTGGCTTTGAGGCGGTTGGCGAACTCGACTCCGGCGAAGTCCGCACAGAGATCGGCGAAGCTGAAGCCGCTCGCGCCGTTCATGTCGAGTTGCTCTTTGATCAAACCCGCTTTCTCGGCGAGTTGCGGCCCGACGAATTCAGTGAGTGCAGCGGAAACTACAAAGTGCTGGCACCAGTCGCGTCGGTAGCGGATCGTGGGGGTGCCGATCATTGCGAGCCGAATTCGTCGGTCGTCGTCCGATTCGACGGTTTTGCAAAATGACGTGGTTAGCGGATTGTCGCGTAAAATCGATGAATCATCGAGCGCCAGACCGATGCCGAGGAGGAAGGCACTGACGCGGTGTTCGGGGTCTGCCATCAACGCCACTGTTGCCGCCGTCTGCACGTATGCCACTGTCAGTTCATCGCCTTTCAGCCGAACTTTCGCGCCGGCAGCACCCGTTGCGGGTAGTTTGGAATTCTCGGTGGCCCGAACGACGATGGCCGCAATCACCTTCCGAACCGCCTCTTCTTTCGGCGTTAACAACTTGTCGACTTTCGGTATCGTTCGCGGTTTGCCTTCTACTCCTGGCGTATTGGGTACACTCGTTTCCATGGCAATTCCAGCCCGTTCGAGCATTGCCAGGTAATCCGCATCTACCGCGACATCGGGCAAGGCAACCGAGAGCGTGCCGTAAATGCGGCCGAGGCGCGTTTGCGTGATCGCCGAGAGATCGCCCGGTTTCTTGACCTTGCCCGTGCGTAACTCGTCGGCCCAGATGTTCATTGCCAACACGTTGAGCGGATCGAAACTGATACGGAATCGGGCCGATGTCGCTTTGCCGTCGCCGAGGCGAATCCGCATCGCCGAGTTGGGATCTGGGCTAGGAATCGCACCGAGGTATCGGCCCAGTTGCTGTACGAGCACTTCGACCCGTTCGGGTTCGGTTCGTGGCTCGGACTCGCGAACCATCATGTGCGTTCGCAGTGCGGAGCGTGCTACCGCGAACCCGAGCGGTTTGGCAGTCTCGTTGCCGATCGCCTCGAACTTGCGACTCGTGTAGCCGATGCAAATCGTTCCGGGCGCGGCCTTCACTTGCGTTTCAAAATCGCCGAGTAGACCTTTCAAATCGACGACATTCGGGTCGGTAGTCCAGTCGTCGAAGCCGCTCAACTCGAAGTTTACGCCTGTGTGGGCCTTCAATATCTCGGCGGCCTGCTCGAAGCGCTTTCGTTGCGCCGCCTGCCAGGTTTTTCTCGTGCGGCGTTCGGTTTCATCGACGTAAATTTTCACATTCACCGTGAGTTCCGCAGCCATCGTTACGGAATCCGGACTGTCGCCGACTGCCGGAGCTGCCCCTGCGAGTTCGATTCCTCGTAGGTCCAATGCGGCTTTTTTTGCTACGAATACGTAGGCAGCATAGGCGTTCAATTTGACTGGCGTCGCCTTACCTTCTGACTGGTAAACGAGGTCGAGAGTTTTGCCCGATGAGTACGGTCGCGACTCGCCGGAGAGCAACGATTCGGATTTGGTTTTCCCATCGAGAAGCACGCGATCGAAGCGGATCGTTTCCACGGTGGCGTTGGAAACGACGACGAAAGCGGCTTCCACCGTCGATGGTGTGAACGCGAGCGGTACGATTGCGATTATTGCGGAAATCGTGCGGAAATTTGGCATCTCGAAGTCCTGTTAGGAATTTGCGGTCCGAAACAGTTTACGGAATCGCACTTGTTTTCTAAACAGTGTTCCAATCGCGGCGGTGTTGGGTAGCAGGTAATTGACTCCAGGCACTACCCACCCACCCTACCGTGGACTCATTCCCGAATTTCGGAACCAACCTAACCCACCAACGACTTACGTCCGATTTTGACCTTCTGGAATCACGCCAGAACCAAAGTTTCGATGGTTCTGGCAGCCGTTTTCTATCTGGCTTGACGCCATTTCCGTTCGGGTTATAGTTCGCAACCCACGGATGGGTGATGGCTTTGCACTCGGCTGGAACACGTGCCTACGGAGGGGCTGTGGTTAGGCGAATGGCCGCGATATTGGTGATTCTTAGCACAGTCGCGCTAGCGTGCGGGCAAGAGCCACCGCGCCTCCCGATCCCGTTGCCGCAATTGGATCAGCCGCCGATCGTATCACCAACGATCGCGGATCCCGATCCGTTTCCGCGTAACAGTTTGCAACTTCCGTCCCCGCCGCCCAGTGTACCCGACTCACCATCGGGCGTCGGGCCGCCGGTTCGCCCGACTGCACCACGTAACGAAGAGCTATTCCTAACCGAAGGTTCGCGGGTCAATTTACCCAACGCACGCAACCAGATCCTCCGGTTCAGCCCGCGTTACGGCAACCTTGGGAAGTTCGACTTTATCCCGATCGGCGATGGGACGCAGCGGTTGATTTACACCGGCGGCCTCATCATCAATATCACCTACGAAATCGGCGGTCGCAAAGGACCGGTCGCACAGGAGTTCGAGTTCGCCGCCGATAACCTCGTCGTCTGGATCAAAGGGTTGAACGGCAAGAATGCCATGGACGGACTGGCGACACAGAACGAGCCGACTGGCGATAAACCGATGGAAATTGAGATGTTCCTTACGGGGAACGTCGTCGTGCGAAGCAAGGATGAAACGCAGGGAACATTCGGACAAAAGTCGTACCTGACGCGAACACTCCGAGCGGATCAGATCTACTACGATGTCAACAAAAACAAGGCGATTGCGCTCAAGGCCGATCTCGAACTGGCGTTCGATCACCTGAAGGATTCCGTACACTTGTACGCGGAACGCATCAACCGTCTCGGCAAGAACGAGTGGAACGCAAAGCGTGCCGGCGTTTATTCGAGCAAGTTGCCTTCCGATCCGTCGATCGAGTTTTTGTCGCGCGACATCGAGTTTATCGAACGCGAAACGGTGCGGCGGAATATCTTCGGCATTCCCTATCGCAGCATCACCACTGGCGAAGTCGATTACGGTTCTGAGCGGGTTCTTACAGGGCGTAATACCCGCGTGGAAGTCCTCGGCGTACCGATTTTCTACACACCCTATTCGCGAACGGATCCGGCCGAACCGCTCGGCCCGCTGTCCGGTATCGGCTTCGGCAACGACCGTATTTTCGGCAGGCAGTTTTACAGCACGTTCGAAGTGTACAAGTTGCTGGCGCTTCGCGGTCCGGAGAATCACAACTGGAAACTCCATCTCGATTACCTGACAGATCGCGGCCCTGCATTCGGGACGGACTACACCGCGAGAGATCCGAGCTTCTTCGGGTTCGGTGGCCCAATCAAAAACGATTTCCGACTCTATGGCATCCTCGACAAAGGCATCGACGTACTCGGTGGCGATCGCGGTGTGGAACCGATAAACCCCTCGTTCCGTGGTCGGGCACTATGGCGCACGCAGTTCGAAATTCTCGCCGACCGCGACCCTGAGGGAAATTTTCTCGATGGACGTCGGCACGTTACGCTGCAACGACAACTCGCGTACGTCAGCGACAAGAACTACCTCGAGCAATTTTTCAAACAAGAATTCGACTTGGGATACAACCAGGAATCGTTTCTGAACCTTGCGGCCAGTAGTGGGAAGTGGCAAGGCTCGATTTATGCGCAGGGTGGCCAGAAACGAGACTGGATTACGGAAACGCGATGGCTGCCGAAAGTGTCGGGTAATCTCATCGGGCAATCCTTTTTTGACTTGTTCAGTTATAATTCCCGAGCCAATGCTGGCTACGCACAATTTCGCCCGGCGACTGTCAGCCCGTTCGCGCTATTGCCTACCGAACAGCAACGTCTCGACACGGGCCGCCTCGACTGGATGCAGGAACTCAGCTTGCCCGTGCGTGCGGGTCCGGTGAATGTCGTACCGTATGGCTTGCTCGATTTAGCGGGCTATTCGAACGATCTCTCCGGCGATCAAACCGGTCGCATTTACGGCGGTGGCGGCTTGCGATCGTCGGTTTCGGTGTCGCAACTTTACCCGGATGCCGCGAGCGAATTGTTCAACGTGAAAAGCTTATTTCACAAAGCGACTCTGCATTCGGATTATCGGATTACCCGCACGAACACGCCGTTTGGGCAGTTGCCACTGCTCGACCGTCTCAACGATGATGCCATCGATCAAGCGTATCGCACGATTACACCGGCGCAGACGTTTTACACGAAAGGCGCTGCGGGACTGGCACTGTCGACGTCGCCGATTTTCGACCCGCAACGCTACGCGATTCGCCGCGGTGTTGACAATCGCGTCGATACGCTCGACGAACTCCAAGTTCTCCGCGTCGGCGTCGATCAGCGTCTGCAAACGAAACGCGGTTTCCCCGGTCGCGAACATACCGTCGACTGGATGTTTCTCGATCTGTCCGCTTCAATCTTCCCCGATCCCAACAAAGACAATTTCGGAAAGTCCGTCTCGTTCTTGGAATACAACTATATTTGGAACGTCGGCGATCAAACTGCGCTCACCGCAGCGGGTTGGTTCGACCCGTTCGATTTCGGCGCTCGATACTGGAGTGTCGGCGCGTACTTCGCGCGTCCGGATAATTCGAACTTCTTCCTCGGTTACCGTCAGATCGAACCGATTAATAGTAAGGCTGTCACGGCCTCGTTCGGCTACCAACTCACGAAAAAGTACGGCGTCAACGTCGCTTCGACTTACGACTTCGGTACGCAGCTCGCGCTATCGAATACGTTCACAGTCGTTCGTACGGGGCCGGATCTTTCGGTATACTTGGGCCTCACTTACAACGCACTCGTCAATAACTTTGGCATCCAGTTCTCGATCGTTCCTAACCTCGCAGCGGGCACGGGTGCGGGCCTCATCGGTTCGCCGTTTATCCAACAATAACGCGGAGGTCGTGGAACGGTGGAACCTCTGAACCCTAAACCGATCGGGCGAGGCATGAAGTGGAACCCCGACGATTCCTCGTTTGGCACGGCTAAGCCTAAGAAGCCACGACGTTGGCGAGAGAAGTTCCGCGAGGCTTTTCGTGGCATCAAGCGCGGCGTCCGCGGACACTCCAGCTTCTACGTTCACTTTTTCGTTGCCGTGCTCGTTGTGGCGACGGCATTCGTGTTGCGTTGCGACCCGATCGAATGGTGCCTACTTATCGGCTGTATCGGCTTCGTGTTTACGGCGGAACTGTTTAACAGCGCCATCGAAACCCTGTTTCACGGCCTCGATGCGCAGAGCAAAAACCGAATTCAAGGGTGTCTCGATATCGCCGCCGGTGCGGTGTTGATGGCCGGCCTGACATCCGCCATCGTCGGAAGCATCGTCTTCGTGCGACGGCTCGCAAGTATGAATCTGATCAACTAAATCACGTCTTCATTTGTCGCTGTTCGGATCGGCGGCGAGCGTGGCGGCACGCTGCTTCAGTTGCTGGATATGCGCTTTGCGTTCGGGCATCGCTTTCGCAAACACGGCGGAATGTGCGTCGTAGCGTTGCCAGGCATCGTTCGCAACATTCCACGAATCTTGTGCCAACGTTAACGCTCGTTGCTGCATTTTCTCCGCTCCCGCGAGCGAAGCTTTCTGATAGCGCACCTGGCTGCGTTCGGCTTGCTCGTGCTTGCACACAGCGAGTAAGTACGCCGATTCGGCGAGACCAACGGACGCAATCGAAGTGTCGGTAATCGCCTGGATGGCGGCGGGCCGCGACTTCCAGAACTCTTCGACTTTCGCTTCGGCCAAAGGCAAATCTGCGAGGCGGTTCGTCGACAGTCTCGCTCGACTCAGCGTGTTGTAAGTCTCATTAGCAGTCTGGCACCATTCGCGAATCAGCGGTTCGGACTGCGCATTCACCCGAATGCGTTCGCGGGCCATCGTCGATTGCAGTTCGCGTTCAACGAGGATTTTGATGGCTTCACCGAACTGACCGCGTTGAATCTTCTCTCGTGGGGCCGGATCGACGAACTTCTCCACGAACCAGCCGCCGAAGTACAGTTGCAGTCGGGTGGTCGCTTCCTTTGCGGTCAATTCCGCCGGGGGGACGTACACCGCTAACGGGATCGGTTCGATCTTCGTCAGCCGCAAGTACAGTTGCATCGACCCCGTCGCGCGATCGTTTCCACCTTCTTCTGCTGGCAAAAACGACGCTAACACGCGAGTGTAACAATGCGTACTCGTTTTGACCGGCGGCCCCCAGTACGACGGTGGCGTACCGAGACTGACCGCAAATCGGCTGGCCACCGAGTCGAGGTCGGTATCGAGTGCGACGCCGATATCGGCCTGGCACTTTTCTTCGAGGAGTTTCATCCGCATCGACAGCGCGGAAAACGGTGCACTCAGATAAACTGTCGATGTCTTGACATCTTCGAGCTTCACGTCCCACGGTTTCGATTTGTCTTCGATCCACGGCTTCAATTGGTCTGCGTTCGCTTTCACTTGTGCGAGCGTTCCGATGCCTTTGCCGCCGGGGCCGGGCAGCGGTTCGCCGCGCCACGGGTCGAACAACAGCACGTCTTTGCCGACGAGCACGCCGACGGCCCAGAATGGTCCCTTGGCAATTTTGTTATCGACGATTGCGGTTTCGGGTGCCTCTTCGCGACCCGTCACTCCGACGAAACCGGCATCGAAACCCATTTGTTGCAGCAACGCTAGAAACACATATGTCCGTTCGAAACCGGTGCCATAGCCGCGTCGCAACACGTATGATGGCGGCACCGGCGGTGCATACACGATGCCCTCCTGCGTCTGGCCGAGCAGCCATTGCTGAAGGTACACGTTTCGGCATACCCACGCAAAACCGATACTCGCTTGCTTGTCGAGTGGCAAACCGCCGACGTCCAGGGAACGTACGACGTCGCGGAAATACATGCACTCCGCAATGTAGTTCGGGTCGAGGCTCGTAAATGCTTTCGATTCGATTTCGCGACGATCCGTGTCCGATGGCCGGAATCGATCCACGAGCGATTGCAACGCGGTTGCGGGCAGGTTCGGAATCGATACGTCTGCGGCATTGGCAGAGGCATCGGCGGCAAACTGGTTCAATCCCTGACGTATGGTGCCGACATCGCTTTGACGCCGAATCGTCGCAGCGAGTATCGGCCACGGATCGACCGCAACCACTTTCGTATCGGCGGGGCCGGTGATCGTCGTTGGTGGTTTTGTGCAACCGACAATCGCGATCATCACCACCAGGCAAACGGGGAGCAATTTCATTCGGCGACTCAGTAGGGCCACTCCGGGGCGTCGAGCGCCGCTCGGATTCGGGTACACGTTCGAATCAATTTCGGTAGTTCCGCGAGCGGGATCATGTTCGGCCCGTCGCTGGGTGCCGATTCGGGGTTCGGGTGCGTTTCGACGAACACCGCATCGCACCCGGCAGCCACTGCGGCACGGGCCAAGTACGGAACCATCGTTCGGTCCCCGCCCGTCCGGTCGCCTAACGCACCCGGTGTCTGTACGCTGTGCGTCGCGTCGAAGATCACGGGGCAACCGGTTTCCTTCATCCACGGTATCGCCCGCATGTCGTTAACGAGCAATCCGTACCCAAACGTCGTGCCGCGCTCCGTCAGTAGCACGCGATGGTTGCCGACTTCCGCCAGTTTCGCAACTGCGTTCTTCATGTCCCACGGGGCCATAAACTGGCCCTTTTTCACGTTCACTACTCGCCCCGTTCGGCCTGCCGCTTCGAGTAAATCGGTCTGCCGGGCGAGGAATGCGGGTATCTGTAAAACATCGCAAACTTCCGCCACCATCGCACATTGACCGACTTCGTGAACATCCGTCGTGACCGGGAAGCCGAATTCCGCTTTTACTTCTGCGAGAATCTTCATTCCTGCATCGATGCCCACCCCACGAAACGACTTGCCCGAACTGCGGTTCGCTTTGTCGAACGATGCCTTGAACACCATCGGCACGTTGAGTTCGTCCGCATATTTCCGGAGCGTTTCCGCGATCCGCATAATGTGATCGCGGCTTTCAATTACGCACGGTCCCGCGATCCACGCCAGCGGACCCCCGCCGATCGATAACGGGCCGACTGTCACGGGATTCGTCGCAGGCATCGTGCCGTTCCTCTGATGAGCGAGTGGGCGTCGGTAGCGGTGGGAAATCACATTGATATGCACGCCACATGGAAACGATAATACTCCATGAAGCTTACGGCTCTTCGAGGTAGGTGTAGCCGTCGAGGCCGCTTTCGTAGAACTTCAGGAACTGCTTGCTTTCGGACACCGAAATTTGCCCCGCACGCACGGCGCGTTCGACGTCCTTGCGGATGCGGTCGATTAACTTCTCCGACGAATATTGCACGTAATTCAGCACTTCCGTAACCGTATCGCCCTTGATGACGGTATCGACGTTGGTCGTGCCGTCTTCTTCGAGCGTGACGTGGACGGCGTTCGTGTCGCCAAACAAGTTGTGCAGGTCGCCGAGGATTTCCTGATACGCGCCGAGCAAGAACGCACCGAGGTAATACGGCTCTCCTTCCGTCACGGGGTGCAATTCCAGGGTGTTGCGTACGTCGCGCAGGTCGATGAACTGATCGATCTTGCCGTCGGAATCGCAAGTGATGTCGCCCAACACTGCGCGCCGCGTCGGCACTTCGTTCAACCGGTGGATCGGCATCACGGGGAACAGTTGCTTGATCGCCCACGAATCGGGCATACTTTGAAATACAGAAAAGTTACAGAAGTATGTGTCCGACAACATATTGTCGAGGCCATTCAACTCTTCGGG
>Ga0105044_10001325_pt1 | contig 32812 bp, 33 predicted proteins | sample MAT01_FD_78092 | JGI IMG/M metagenome (GOLD analysis project Ga0105044, IMG submission 78092) | Freshwater microbial communities from Lake Fryxell liftoff mats and glacier meltwater in Antarctica - MAT-01 | ecosystem: Environmental > Aquatic > Freshwater > Ice > Liftoff microbial mat | place...
AGCTCGATCCGCTCGCGGCTCGCCCTTACGGTCGGAGTGTCGTTCACAGCCCCTCGAGGTCGGCGCGATAGACCGAAGGGTCGACGCCGTCCTTCGAGTGGATCATCACGGCCACGGTCTCTGGCGCGAGGTCCGCGAGGAAGCGGCGCCGGTACACGGGGTCGGCGAACTCCCCGCCCCAGCTCCCCTTCACGAGGGGCACGGTGGACGGCGCGTGGTCGGACGCCTCGTAGCCGACGATACAGCGGACGTAGATCCCGTAGAGCATGCACTCGGAGAAGGTCGGTTGCCGTGTGATGGCGGTGGTCCACGGCAGCGCGGTCACGGCCTCGACCTGGTCGAGGAGCCCGTCGACGTGGCGTCGCGTCCAGCTGGTCAGCGGGCTCACGTGACCACGCTCCGCGACCGCCTCCCCTGCGACCCCGAGCAGCTCGCATGCGACCTGGGTCCAGCGGCGCACGTCGGCGTCGTGGAACGCGAAGTCGAGGAGGCCGACCCTGCCACCGACCATCACCCGCGCGGCGTCGAACGGGCGCACGAAGCACACATCGGAGTCGCACATCACGGACACGTCCGCGCCGATCGCGCGGGCCGCGGCGAGCTTCCGGAGCTGCTGCACGATCCAGCCAGAGACATGCCGCCCGTCCGGCGTCAGCCATGACCCGCCCGGCCCCGGCAGTCGGCGGAAGCCCTCGGGCAGCAGCGACTCCGAGGCGACGATGCATGTTCGCCCGCCAGCGAGCCGCCGGAACAGGGCGAGCTCGGGGCGGTCCACCACCAGGTAGTGATCGATCTCTGGGCCGAAGCGGCGCAGCGAGTCGACGAGCAGCCGACAGCGCGTGAAGTCGGGACCGTAGGTCGGGGTGATGAGGCTGAAAGACGGCACTCGCTTCCCTTATGACACGATGAGCCGAGCTCAGAGGCGCGCACGAAGCTTGCCGTAGAGCTGCACCGGGACCGAGCGCCAGCGTCCATCGGGAGCGAGGCGGTTGACGACGTAGCTCGCCAACTGGCGCGCCGCGGGGACGGGGCCGAGGCCATCGACGAAGCGCAGCGCGTCGAACGCGATGACGCCGAGCGGCTTCGGTTGATGCCAGGGCCATCGGGTGTGGGCGTCGCGCCATCGATCGATGGCGGTCGCGGGCAACGCGCGCACCTGCTCGATGATGCGCGGCGGGATCGACACGTCGTAGTGCGCGAGCACAGCGAGTGCCGGTGCGACCCCGATGCCGAGCCCGCGGCGGTCGACCTCGTCGACAAACAGATCCCAATCGAAGGCGGCACCCTCGCAGGTGAGCAGCGTCACGGCGTCGGCGACCCAGCGGATTGACGGGATGTGGTTCCAGCGCAGGCCGTGCGCGATGATGTGCACCAGCTCGTCCGAGGGGCAGAGCGAGAGGAGGGTGCCTGCGGGCAACGGCATCGGAACGGCGCGCGCCCAGAAGCGGGCGTCGGAGCCGGGCGCGCAGTGGGTCGAGAGCGCCGCCCAGTGGATGTCGATCTGCTGGCCGCGCGCGTCGGCGAAGCCGCAGCCGTGGGTGAATGCGGCGCTGCCGAGGTTCTTCGCGCGCGGGCCGGGCGGCCAGCACGTCTGGGGGATGTCCTCGATCGGTGTAAAGCCGCGCTCGTGGAGGAGCGCCAGCGTGGCCGGCACGTCATGGGAACGGACCAGCAGATCGATGTCGCTCATCGGGCGCGTGCCGAAGTCCCGGTAGTAGCGGGTCGCGAGCGCGAGACCCTTGAGCGCCAGCGTCGGGACGCCGGCGGCGGCAAGACTTCGCGCCCACTCCGCGGCATCGCGCTTGAGGAGGATGCCGCTGAAGCGACCGCGCAGGTGCGCGACGCGACCGCGATACAGGTGCTCGTCCTCGGGAAGACGGCGCGCGAGGTTGACCGACGCCAGCGGCAGGAGGCGCTCCGAGGCAGCGTCGATGCCGACGTCCACGACCGCCACGCGCCACCTGCGCCAGGCCTCGACCGCACGCTCGTCGCGTACGAGGGCGGCGACGAGCAGGTCCGCCTGCGCGGGCGTCGGTCGCCACGTCGGATGCATCGTCTGGGCACATGGTGACATCAGTTGAGAGCTAGCTAGCGCGGAGGTCGCCATACGGCAACGCGATTCGCGGCGCCAATTGACTCGGCCGCGAGTCTGACGCAGAGCATTGCCACATGGAGCCCGGAGAACAACCAACGTCATGAGGCCGCTCGCCGCTCAGCTCGCCCGCGCCATCGCGCCGCACCCGGAAACGGCGCTCGCTTGCCAGATAGCGCTCGCACCTCCGGAGGTCGCGCGCGAGGCGTGGGATCGGTGGCTCGCGTACCTCGGCGCCGGCGGTGGCATCATCGGGGCCTCCCACGCGACCGGCCGCGTGCTGCCGCTGTTCGCCGGCCGCCTGAAGACGCTCGGGCTCGCCGACCATCCGCTCGCCCCACGCCTGCGCGGCATCCAGCGCCGCGTCCTGGCGGGGAACATGGTCCTCTGGTCCGGACTGCGACCGCTGCTCGAGCGCTTCCTGGCGTGGGGCCTGCGCGTGGCGCTGGTCGGCGGGATCGGCCGCGCGCGGGCCGTCTACCCCGACTTCGGCACGCGCTACCTCCAGCGCGTCGACCTGTGGATCCCTCCGGAGGAGCTGACGGACGCGCTCGCGATCATCCGCGAGACCCGCGACTGGCACCCTCGCTTCTCAGTCGTGAGCGAGCCGCCGGTCAGCGACCGCCACATCTTCAGCGGGCCACCTGCGTCGCCTTCGACCGACGTGCCGCGGCCCGCCTCGACCACCCTCGTCGTGCGCAGCCACCTCATTCCGGAGTCGCTCGGGCACGGCTCGGATCCGTTCTCGCGCTGCTCGCCGCTCGAGGTCGACGGGCTCTCGTTGCTCCAGCCCGCGCCCGAGCACGCCATCATCCAGGTCGCGGTCGACGCGCTGGAAGCCGCGCGCGAGAACGCGTCCGAACGCTATGCCGACTGGCTCACCGACCTCGCGCTGACGATCGACGGGCGCGCCGTTCGCGCCGCGGGCTCTTCCCCGGCCTTCGGTCGCGCGTCCCTCGTCGCGGAGGCAACGCGCTACGATGTCCCGCTGACGCTCGCAACGGCGCTCACCTGCCTGCCTCGCGTCGGCGTGGCGCTGCCTAGCGGCGTGCTCGCGGGGCTTGGCCCACACGGCGATCGCGAGGCGCGCGCGCTCGAGGCCCGTGTCGCCGAGACCCGCCCATTCGATGGCGTCTGGCGCGACTATCGCCACGCGATCGCACCGGCGTCTCCTCCCCTCGAAGCCGCGGTCGGCTTCGTTCGCTATCTCCGCTTGCGCCTCGGCGTGCGCGGTCCGGCCGACGTCGTGCGCGTCGCCCGCCCAGCCCTCGACCGGCTCTACCGTCGTTTGCGCTAGCTGGACTGCGGTGCTGTCGTTCTGGTTGACCTCAGGGCCAGGCTCGGTCGAGCCAATGCGTCTCCAGTGTCGCGGGAGACGCCGCTCTCGTGAAGGAGAACGCCATGAAGATCCGAAGAACTCGGAGCACCATCGCCGTCGTCGGCGCGTGCTTCATGCATACGGCTTACGACTCCGGCGCGGAGGTCGCGGTGGCTGACTGGCGCACGTTCGAGTCGCGCCTCACCAAGCTCGAAACGGAGAACGCGGATCTGCGCGCCCAGCTCGACGACGCGGTCACCCAGGACGACCTCGCCGGCTACGCCACGGTCGATCAATGTGGCGCGTGTGTGCAGCCGACGGACATCGCCGCCTTCGTCACAAAGTCGCGAGCGACGGTCGCTACCTCACGCCGGCCGCTACCTCACGCCGGGCGCCGCCGACGCGAAGTCCGCGACCCAGACCTCGCTGCTGCGTTGAAGTCGTCGTTGCCCGACTTCACGACGTTTGCGCTCGGTGCGGATCCCGCGGTGACGGTATCGTGGGATCAAGAATCGCGGAGCCGCTGTTGAGCGGGCATGACAAAGCTACAGCGTGTTGAAGTGGGGCCGGAACGAGGGTCGCGCGAGTCCAAGGTGAGCGCCTTGGACAAGCTGGCGGAGATCATGAGGAGGCGGCGGCTGGATAAGGAAGTAGCCAAGGACTTCGGGCTCTTCGAGCGTGAGCTGCATGCGCAGGTGATGGAGGTAGAGCGCGAGATCCTCGGCGAGGAAATGGCGCGTGGTGCACGTAGGGCGTGGGAACGAGGGCCGCGAGGCGGGCGATGAGGGCGAGGGACACGAAGGCGACGGCTTTTACTCCGCCCTTCCAGGTCCGCTTCAGCGACATGACGAGCTTGCCGTCGGGGCGCCATGACAGGCGGTCCTGAGGGATCGGAGGGCAGCGGGTGCTCGAGGTGGTCACGTAAGAGCTCGACCACGTTTGCTTCGCAGGCTTCCTCGAAAAAACAGCCATGGCGCCCGAGCGCGGCGAAGCGCAGTTCCAGACGCTCGCCAGCAACGCGCGCGCCTTCTTCGACCGCGAGGTCGTGCGCAAGGACGCGCAGGGCCTGGTCGAGACGGCGCGCAACTCGAAGAAGGCCAACGCGCTGACCGACGAGGACGGCGAGTTGGCCTGGTCGAGACGGCGCGCAACTCGAAGAAGGCCAACGCGCTGACCGACGAGGACGGCGAGTTCGGCATCACCGAGTACTTCGTCGTGACCCTCATAATGGCCGTGCACGGCGGCCCGCTGTCGCTGCCCGCGGTACTCGGCGCCGACGCGGATGTCCGGCGCTCGGTCGCCGCGATGCACGACATCAGCGCGCAGCGGCACGTCGACTTCGAGGTGATCTGGACCCCGGCCGCCCAGAGCGACATCCTCGGGCGCCACGAACTGCTGGTCGAGTTCCCGGAGCTGGCCCCGCTGTAGCAATGCGAATGACAGGCGGTCGTAGAACCCTTAGGGTTGCGGCATGATACATCGCTCCAAAGCGTGTCTGCCTGGCCTGGTCATCCTCGTGTTCGCGCTGGTCCTCGGCTGGGCGGTCGTCGAAAGGAGCGCGCAGGCGCGGTCGGGCGGGAGCGGCGGTGGCTTCAGCAGGTCGAGTGGATCGTCCGGTGGGTCGTCGCGTTCGTCCGGGTCGTCGCGCTCGTCCGGGTCGTCGCGGTCGAGCTCGGGCTCCTCGCGCTCGGGCGGAAGCTATTCGGGCGGGTCGGCGAGGATGCCGCCGGGCATGACGGCCGCGTTGGCGATCGGGTTCATCCTGTTCCTGATCGTCATGGCGATCGTTTCGGCGCGCAAGCAGCGCCTTGCGAAAAAGGCGCAGGAGCTGAGCGTCGGGCGCATCCAACTGGGCCTCGACGCGCCCCAGACGAAGGGGCTCAGGTCAGCCATCGAGGCGGCCGTGCGTGGCTCGGACCCGACCACATCGGTCGGCATCTGGCGCCTCTCGCAGCGCGTGCTCGAGGTGGTCGCACAAGAGCTCGACCACGTTCGCTTCGCAGGCTTCCTCGAAAAGACCGCCATGTCGCCCGATCGCGGTGAAGCGGAGTTCCAGACGCTCGCCAACAACGCGCGCGCCTTCTTCGACCGCGAGGTCGTGCGCAAGGACGCGCAGGGGCTGGTCGAGACCGAGCGCAACTCGAAGAAGGCCAACGAGCTGACCGACGAGGACGGCGAGTTCGGCATCGACGAGTACTTCGTCGTGACCCTCATCATGGCCGTGCGCGCGGGCCCGCTGCCATTGCCGGCGGTGCTCGGCGCCCACTCGGACGTCGTGCGCGCGGTCGCCGCGATGCACGACATCGGCGAGCGGCGACACGTCGGCTTCGAAGTGATCTGGACCCCGGCCGCCGAGAGCGACATCCTCGGGCGCGACGAGCTGCTGGTCGAGTTTCCGGAGCTCGCCCCGCTGTAGAAAGCCGATTTAGTTGAGGAAAGTCGCAGCGAACAGGGCGGCGGAGATGTAGATCGTCGCTTCGACGAAGCCAGCCCCAGCGTTCTTGTCGCGCGCGATCTCGTCGGCGAAGGTCGAGCCGGGTAGCAGGAAACGGTCACCGGCCCAGCGCAGCCCGAAGATGAGCAGCGCCGAGACCGCGAGGTCGAGCCCGACCGACAACAGGTCCGCGCCCCAGCCGCCGCCTTCGCCGGCCAACGCGGCGTTCACGACGATGCCCGCGGCGAGCAGGATGCCAGCCATCGGCAGCGCGGCGGCGACGTTCTTCTGGCGCACCTCGGCCACGTCGTCATACGGGGTAAGGCGCTGGTAGAGGAGGCTCAAGAGCACGAGCGCGAGCTGGCCGATGACGACCCAGATGAGCCGCGCCCAGAGGGGGGACTCGTGGCCCAGCGAGGCTTGCAGCGCGAGCGCGGTCGCGACGTTGCCGCCCGCGCGCACGATGGCGACCGCCAGGTTGTGGTCGCTTGCGACGGCGCGGTTGCAGTCGAGGCCGCGCAAGACGAGGCGCGAGATCACCTGGTCGTTCAGGAGCAGCACCAACATCACGATGGCGCCGGTGCCGAGCAGATCGAGCGCCTGTTCCCACCACTGTCCACGCCCGACCTCGAGCGCGCCGAGGAGGCCGAGCGTCATCGCGAGCACGAAGCCCGCCATCTCGATGGCGACCGGGGTGTTGTCGCGGTCGACGATGAGCGACGCCAGGCGAATGCTGCGCCGCGCCGCGATGAGGTCACGCAGCCACTTGGCGAAGCCGACGATGACGGCGCAGCCCGCAAAGACCGCGGCGGTGCGCGCGACCTCGAGCGGGTCGAGTGACAGGCCTTCGGCGGTCACGGTGGCAAGGAGTTGGCTCATGGCAGGCTCCGGAGGGTGGGGTGGTCAGCATCGCCCAGCGGGGCGCTCTGGCAAGAAACAAAAAAAGAGGGGCCGAGTGCGGTCGACCCCTCGCGCGTCACGGATGTAGGTTCAGAGCGGGAACGCCGCGATCCGATTCTCCATCATCAGCGGGACGATCACGAGCTTCTTTGCGACGTCGACCTCGAGGTCGGCCGGGCCCTTCAGGCCGGACGCGATGACGGTCGCCTTGCCGTCCTTGTCGATCTTGTAGACCGAGCCCGTCTCCCAGCTGGTGACGACGTACCAGGTCATGTCGCCGTCCTTGACAACCGCGAGGCCGTCGAGACCGCCGCCCGGTACGGCGACGGTGGTATCGGTCTTGGTCGCGATGTCGAAGCGGTGCACGACCTTGCTGTCGTCGAAGCCGTTGAAGTAGACCACGTCGCCGGCCGGCGTGACCTCGACGTCGACCCCATTGGGGAGGCCGATCGCAGAGATCTCGAGGGCCCTGGGGGCCTCGTCGCCGGTAATCGCGTAGATGGCCGCGGTTCCCTTGGGCTCGAAGTCGGGGCCGATCGCCGAGTCGCTGACGTAGAGGGTCTTGCCGTCGGCCGGGGCGGCGATGTCGTTCAAGAACGTCGCGTTCGCGATGGCGATGGCGCCGAGCGGGGCGCCGGTCTTCGCGTCGAACTTGCGAACGGTGTCGATGTCCGACACGTAGAGCACGCCGCCGAGGATGCCCATGCCCTTCGGCGCGTTGAGCTCGACGTCGGCCTTCGCGCCGTCGATCCACTTGAGCTCGATGATCTTGCCGTCGGCACCGACCTTCGAGATGAAGCCATTGTCGTCCTTGTCGGTCGCCTCGCCGTTGACGTTCGAGACGAGGTAGACCTCACCATCGGCCAGCACTGACTCGGGCTTGGCGAAGCCTTCGAGGCTCCACGTCGGGGTCGTCGCGGGGGCGGCGGCAGCCGCGTCAACCGCGGCGGCAGCCGCATCACCCGCCGCGGCTGCGTCGGGCGCCATCGCGGCGGCATCAGGTGTAGCGGCGGCGGCATCAGGTGTAGCGGCGGCGACATCAGGTGTAGCGGCGGCGACATCAGGTTCGGCCGGCGTGGTCTCGGCCGGCGGGGCTTTGGTCGGCTCGGGCGGCGGGGTCTTCTTGCCGCACGCGGCGGTACCGATTGCGAGCGCGGGGATAAGCGAAAGGGCAAAGCGTGAACGCATGAACATGACTCAACCTCCGGCCGGGACCTATCGGGGATCTGCGTCGATTTCGCAAGTTGCCAGCCACGCCACGCTGAAGGACGCGACCCCGGACGCTCGCGACCTGTCCACACGAGGCCACGCGGGTCGCCGCGATTGCCGCGGCGGCGGCCAACGACTACCATGACCACGGGGTCAGTCATGACCCGGAGGGCGTTGGCATGCGTGGTACCTTGATGTTGGCTGTGGTGGTCGCCGCGTTCACGGCTTGTAGAGATGACGAGCCCTCGGACGGTGCGAGCGACGTGGCCGCGGACAGCGCCGGCGATAGCGCTCAGCCGGACGCCACCGGCGGCGACACCGAAGACGACACCGAAGACGACACCGAAGACGACACCGGCGGCGACACCGGCGGCGACACCGAAGACGACACCGGCGTGCCCGACACGGCGGCCGACACCGGCATACCCGACACCGTCAGTGATACCGCGGTCGACACGGCCGTGGTTGGCGACACCGGCGATACGACCGTCGCCGACACAACTGACACGGCCGATACCGCGGCCGACACCGAGGTCGTAGCGACAACCTGCGGTGCCTCCGACGAGTGCGGCAATTGTGCGTTCCCAACGAAAGTCACGAAGGTCGACGAGTGCTACTGCGTATTCTGCGCCTCGACCCCGCTGACCCAAGCGCAATGCGCCGACAACCAGGCGTCATGGTCCGCCCACTGCGAACCGTGGCCAGGCCCGGGACCCTGTCCCGTGGCGAGCTGCATCCCCGGGCCGACCCCGCTGTGTGATCCCGCGGGTCAGTGCGTGGCCGATCCCAATGGCTGCTTCTTCCAGGAGGACTGCGGCTCCTGCCGCTTCAGCACGCCGCCGCCGACGCCCGCGGACTGCCACTGCCCGACGTGCCCGCTGCCGCTGTCCGTCGCCTATTGCGACCAGATCGAACAGACCGTCTCCGAGCTCTGCGCCGACTTCGACTTCGCCGCGTGCCCGCGTCCGCCGTGCGCCTTCCCGCCGCCGATCATCTGTGGCCCAGACCAGACTTGCGGCTACGGTCAGCGCGATCCCTGAGGCCGATACTGACTGAGGCCCTGGCCTCTCTATAGAAGGTGCGCCCACAGGTCGCTGCGGTGCGGATTCGACGCGGTGTAGTTCGTGAAGAACTCGGCGCCGAGCACGATGTCGGTGATGGCGACGAACTCGATGCACGCCTGGGCGAGGCGCTTTCGATACTCGAGGTTCGGCGTCCACGAGTGATTGTAGAGCGACCCGTAGCCGAACGCGATGGCGATGCTGTCGCCCCAACCGAACACGTACGAGTCGAGCACGGTCTGGTCGAGCCGGTCCTGTTGCGCCGCCGGCAGGACGAGCACCGGGGCCACCTCGACGAGCTCACCACGGGCGAACGCACGCGTTGCGAACACGCCCCGACCGCGCCCCGGCGAAGGCCCGATGCAGAGCCCCAGCGGCGGCGTGAGGGGGTCGTTCACGCCCGCTTCCGGGCAATCAAGGTGTAGCTCAGCGGCAACATGTGCTCGGCGGCGAGGTGCGCGAAGACGGTCGAGACGTCATGCGCGTGCTCCTCGAAGTGCGTTATCGCGAGGCCGCGCCGTAAGCATCCCGTGAAGAGCTCGGCCAGTGTGTAGTGGTACCAGAACGAGGTCTCGTTCACCCGGGTGCTGGGGTCGTAGTAGTCTGCCTCTGCCTCGTTCACATACGGCTCGTGCCGGAAGTACGAGTGCTTCAGTGTGAGGCCCGAATCCGGATCGAGCATGTCGAGAAGCGGATGCATTTCATAGATGAAGAGCGAGCCGCCGGGTGCGAGGAGGCGGGCCGCGACCGCGAGGAACCCGGCGAGGTCGGGCATCCAGCCGAGGGCCCCGACCGTGACGTAGACCACGTCGTAGAGGCCGTCGAAGCGCGTCGGGATGTCATAGACGCTCGTGCAGACGAGCTCGAGGTGCGCCTTGGCCGCGGCGGCAAGTCGTCGCCCCTGGTCGATGAACGCGTCGGACAGGTCGAAGCCGGTGCAGCGGCCGGCATCGCGCAAGGCCAACGACAATAGCTCACGCGCGTTGTTGCAGCAGAGCTGGGCCACGGCGAGCCCACGCTCGACTCCGAGGCTCGCGAAGATGCGCGCCTCGGTCGCGTCGAGCGTGCTGAAGTTGCCACGCGCGATGTCGTTCATCAGCGCGGGCATGCGCACGCGCTCGTGGATGGCCGCGGTCTCGTTCCAGACGCGGCGGTTCTGTTGCACGGCTGCGTCTCTGGCACTCGTATCGGTCGGCTTCATCGCGCCTCAGTTGGCCTCGTCGGCGTCTATGTCGGGTGTCGCCACCGGCAGGATCGGCGCCCATACGAGCCGGTCGAGTAGCGCGTCATCGATGATGCGCCCGCGACTCGAGAACGCGAGCACGTTGCGCGTCTCGCCCTCGCGATCCTCGGCGACGAAGAGGATGCCGCGCCCGGACTCGTTGTAGCCGAGCTGCACGATCGCGTTCTTCAGCCAGCGCCCGCCAGCACTCAGTTCGATCGGCTCGGGCAGCGTGTAGAACCCTTCCGGCGGCAGCCGTCGCAGGGTCCAGATCCAACCGCTCGCCAGGAGCGGCAGCGTCGGCTCGGTCCAGAACCAACGATTCTTGCGGTTCGAGCCAGGCCGCACAACGAAGCGCTCGCCGGCCGGATGCTGCCCGACGAACACCAGCACGCCGGCCGGCATCGCCGGCTCGAGGCCGGGCATTGGAGTCGTCGTTCGGTAGAGACCGGTAGGGATGAAGTCCGCCATGGCAACGATCGGTAGCTTGCCCCCGCGCGCTTGGCAATGACGGCAGCTCACCGCCATCTCACGCTGGGCCTTCAGTCGAGGCTTCGCCATCGTGCCGAAGGCCTCCCAACAACAATGACCATTGTGGCGGCATTTGCTTGAGGCGAGCACGCCTCCCGTGGCATGGCTCTTCGCCTCACCGAGGGAGACACCGATGCTGGCACTGACGCGCTCCACTTTCTTGAAGGCATCCTGCGCGCTTCTGCTCGCGCTCGGCTTCATCGCGTCTCCCGCCCGGGCGCAGCTCACCATCACTCCGACCAGCAACGCCCAGACCCTCGTGAGCCACCTGGTGGGTGACGGCATCACGGTCCAGAACGCAACCTACTCGGCGGGGCGGGTGCTCGACCCCTTCTGGGGCACACCCGTCGGCGAGGCGGCCGGGCTCTTCACGCGAGGTCCCCAGGGGATCCGCGATGGCATCGTCTTGACCAACGGCGATGCGCTGCTCGCCTTGCCGCCAAACGACGTCGAGGACGCAACCGGCGTGCTGGCGCCCGACATGACCTTCTCGCTCGGCGCGGTCGAGCGCGACGACCTGTGCCAGCGCGTCATCGGCCAGGATGGCTACGACATCTTCGACCCGGTGCGACTCACGGTCGACTTCACCGTCAAGCCCGGCTTCGACGGCCTGCAGATCGACTACTTGTTCGGCTCGGAAGAGTACCCCGAGTACGTCGGCGACATCTTCGCTGACGCGTTCGGGTTCTTCGTCGGCCCGCGCAACGCGTCCGAGAGTACCTATACGAACATCGGTCTCGACCTCGAGGACGCGCCTATCAACATCAACGGACCGTTCTTCCGCGGCGGCTCGGTCGTTCAGGACCCGAGCGCCACGCAGTACGACGGCACCACGCCGCGCCTCACCTCGACCATCCGCCTGGCCCAGGGCCAGGACTACCGGATGATCATCGTGCTGTGCGATGCCGGTGACGAATGGCTCGACTCCGGCGTGTTCCTGGCCGCATTGGCCGGCTGCCAGGGCGAGTGCGACGGCACCTATGTGTGCGTCGAAGGCAAGAACGACAAGGCCTGCAACGAGAACGGTGAAGGCCCCGAGATCCCCGTCGGCAACGTCGCCCCGGTGCCGCAGAACGACAGCGCCAGCGCGACCGCCGGCAGCGCCATCCAGGTCGACGTGCTCGGCAACGACAACGAGCCCGACGGCGACGTGATGATCGTGCGCGCGGTCAGCATCGCCGCGCACGGCACGGCCTCGATCGTGTCCGAGCGCTCCATCGCATACACCCCGGCCAGCAACTTCAACGGCACCGAGACGCTGCAGGTGCAGGTGTGCGACCCGTACGGAGCCTGCGCGGTCTCGCAGCTCGCGGTCACCGTGACAGGGGGCACGGGCGTGCCCTCTCCAACCGACCCGCCTTCTCCGCCTTCTCCAACCGACCCGGCCCCCACCAACCCCGATCCCATCGTGCCGACCCCCGATGACCCCGATAGTGACGGGCTCGGCAGCGTCGCCGAGGCGGCCCTCGGGACCGACCCTGGAGCCCGCGACAGCGATGGTGACGGACTCCTCGACGGGCAGGAGACGACCACCGATCCGCTCGATGCCGATAGCGATGACGACGGCCTCGCCGACGGCGCCGAGCTCGCATTCGGGACCGATCCGGCGAAGGCCGACAGCGATGGCGACGGGCTCGGCGACGGCCTCGAAGTGGGCGCCTCCACGGGCATCAACGCAGGCACGAGTGCCGGCGGGTACGCCTTCGAAGGCACCGACCTCGACCTCTTCGGGCGGGACGAGGACCCAGCATCTCAAACCGATCCGATGAAGCCCGACAGCGACGGCGACGGTGTCGTCGATGGCGTCGAGGACGCGAACAAGAACGGCCGCCTCGACCCCGGTGAGCGCAACCCCGGCCTCGCCGATGGCGTCGTCGGACCTGGCTCTTCGAGCCGCCCTGGCTGTGCGGGTGGCAACGCCGGCGCACCGCTGGTCGCCGCGCTGCTTGGTCTTGCCCTGGTCGTCGTGCGTCGTCGTCGGGTCGGCTGACGGAGCCCCGATGATCATCGACGCCTGGATCCAGCACCCGACGACCTCGTTTCTGCGACAGTCGATGTTCGCGTCCGTCATGCGCTGGCGTGGCGTCGATCTCGAGCGGCTGCCGACCGAGATCCCTTCCGGCTTTACGCTTGCCGCGCTCGATGCAGGCAGGGTCGACAAGGCGTTGGTCACCGCATGGTGGGGACCCGAGGGCGCCCTCCTCGACAACGACTCGGTCGCGGCCATCGTGCGCGCCCATCCGGGGCGGCTCGCCGGGGTCGCGTCGGTCGATCTGCTGAACCCGATGCGGGCGGTGCGCGAGCTGCGGCGTTGCGTGCGTGAGCTCGGCTTTGTCGCGCTGCGGCTGCTGCCCTGGCTCTGGCGGCTGCCGCCCAACGACCGCCGCTACTACCCGCTCTACGCCGAGTGCATCGAACTCGGGATCCCGTTCTGCCTCCAGGTCGGGCACGCCGGACCGCTGTTCCCGTCCGAGCCGGGACGGCCGATCCCGTACCTCGACGAGGTCGCGCTCGACTTCCCCGAGCTGGTGATCGTCGCCGGTCACATCGGCTATCCGTGGACCGCCGAGATGATCTCGCTCGCGACCAAGTACCCCAACGTCTACATCGACACGTCCGCGTACAAGGCGTCGCGCTACCCGCGCGAGCTGGTCGACTACATGAACGCGCACGGCAGGAAGAAGGTCCTCTTCGCGAGCGACTTCCCGATGCTCACCCCTGCCGAATGTCTCGCCGACCTCGACAAGCTCGGTCTTGGCGACGAGGCCCGCGATCTGTTTCTCCAAGGCAACGCGCGCCGCGTGTTCCGCCTCGACTGACGATCGGCCAAGCGACGCCGTCGGCGTCATTCGGTAGGCATCGTCGCCATGCTCGCTGACGGAGAGGCAAAGCTGTCGGGATCCCTCATCACCGCGCTCCTGCTCGCGGCGCGGCGCGTCACGACACACCTGGAGCCTGCCCATCGAGGAGCAGTTCTACCTCGTCCAGCCGCTCGTCACGGTCGCGGTGCTGGGGTTTACGCATGGGCGCCGCGACCGCCGGCGAGCGCGATGCGCGTGCACATCTTCGGCCAGCCGGGTGGGTGCAGCATCCTCTCCGACCCGTTCGCTTTGAACCCGAAGCAGCGCGGCGACGAATGGGACCGGACCTGGGTCGGCCTGAGCCTGGTGGTGCGCCCGGACGTGACCGCCGTGGTGCTCGGCGGCGGCTCCTTCGCGTCGGCGCAGATCGAGGGTCGCTGCGGCGACCACGGCCCACTCCCGCAGCTCAGGCGCTCTAGCCGGACTGCGCCACGAGTGCGATCGTCAGGACCGGTCATCGAAGACGTGCAGCTCGATGGGCCGACTGTCGGGGCAGGCGCTGGCGTTGGCCTGCTCGACGGCGAGGCGCGCGGCGTCCGCCATGGCCTGCCCCTGGAACGCGGCCGGGCCGCTCATCGGGCCGACGACGGCGAGCACGATGGGCTGCCGCAGCTCCGTCGAGTCCCCGATCAAGAGGGCGATGAGGCCTGCCAATGCCGCCACGAGCCCGCCGACGGCGAGGGTGTGACCGCGCGCGATCACGCAGCACGCTCGCGGCGCCGTTGGCGGGCTGGATAGCGCTCGAAGACCAAGTCTGGCTCCTCCGGCTCAGGCGACCGGCGCGCAGCTGCGGCCCGCGGGCAAAGTCTCCTCGGTCATTGTGCAAATGAAAGAGCCCGGCACCTCTCGGTACCGGGCTCTCTGTGTTGGCTCCGGCTGTAGGACTCGAACCTACGACCTGGCGGTTAACAGCCGCCTGCTACTACCAACTGAGCTAAGCCGGAATGTGACCTGTGGTGCGCAGCCCTTGCGTTGCATCACATTTCGGTCGGCTTTGTAGGGTCGCCCCCAGGGCTTGTCAAGCGCAATCGCGAGGGCGTCTCGAGCCTCGCGCCACGACGTAGCACCTCGGAACCAGGAGGTTCCGTCGCCCTGGAGCATGTGCTAAGGGCCCGGCACCCATGGCCTGCGGGCCAGTCCGGGCGGCCCGGCGGCTCACTCGCAGCGTCGCGTTCGCCCCATCTCGAGAGGTATCTTGCACACGTCCCGACATCCCGACCGTCACCGCGCCACCAGCGGCCTTTCGAAGGAACCGCTGTCCATCCTGCCGCTCGGCGGCCTTGGCAAGATCGGCATGAACGCGATGCTCGTCGGCACACGCGGCCGCTACGTGATGGTCGACTGCGGCATCGGCTTCGCGCCGCAGACGGTGCTTGGCGCCGAGAAGATGTTGCCCGACCTCGGCTTCATCGCCGACCACAAGGACCAGATCGAAGCCGTGCTCATCACGCATGGGCACGAGGACCACATCGGCGCCTTGCCCTGGGTGTTGCCCCAGCTCGACCCGGCGACCCCGGTCTTTGCCTCGCGCTTCACAAACGAGCTCGTGCGCCACCGCCTCCAGGAGCACGGCCTCTGGAACGCCGAGCGGGTCACCGTCTTCGGCCCCGAGAAGCGCTTTGCGGTCGGACCCTTCGAGACCCAGGCGCTGCGCGTCACCCACTCGATCCCCGACTGTGCGTCGGTCGCGTTGCGCTGCGAAGCGGGCACCGTGCTGCACACCGCCGACTGGAAGATCGACGACGAGCCGATGGACGGCGAGCACTTCGACAAGGCCGGCTTCGAGGCCCTCGGCAACGACGGCGTCGACCTGATGTTGTCCGACTCGACCAACGTGATGAGCCCCGGCCACACCAAGAGCGAGGCCGAAGCCGCGCGCCAGATCGAGCGCCGCGTCAGCGCCTGGCCGGGGCGTGTGGTCGTCACCCTGTTCGCCTCGAACCTGCATCGCGTGCGTGGCCTGGCACAGATCGCCAAGGCGACCGGGCGGCGCCTCGTCATCTGCGGGCGTTCGATTTGGAACCACCTCGAGGCTGCCCAACGCAACGGCACCTCACCGGTCGAGTCGGGCCTCGTGATGGACATCGAAGAGGCGCGAGACCTCCCGCCGCGGCAGGCGTTGGTGCTGACGACCGGCTCGCAAGGCGAGTCGCGCTCGGCCCTGGCGCGCGCGGCCGACGGTGACCATGACCACCTGCGGCTCGGGCGCGGCGACCTCGTGCTGCATTCAGCGCGCATCATCCCCGGCAACGAGGGCGACGTGCACGACATGTGGAACCGCCTCGCGGCCCGCGGCGTCGAGCTCGTCTACGACCGCGCCATCCACGTCTCGGGCCACGCGCAGCGTGACGAGCTCGAGGAACTCTTGCGCCTCGTCAAGCCGCGCGCGTTCGTGCCGGTGCACGGCGAGACGTTGTTTCTGCATGCGCACGCGGCGCTCGCGCGCGAGATCGGCATCGACAGCCTCATCATCGGCAACTGCCAGCGGCTCGATCTGCAAGCGCGGGCGTCCTCGCCCAAAGCATTCCGCGAGTCGACGCCGCTCGAGACCTCACGCACGGCGGACGTGCCGATGGTCATGCACTGGGCCGACGGACCGTCGGTCGGTGACGAAGAGGCGATGCGCCTGAAGGAGCGCAAGAAGCTCGCCTGGAACGGCATGGTCGTCATCGACGCACGCGTGAAGCGTGAAGCCAATGGCACCGCGAGCGCGAGCGACCTGAAGATCGAAGCGCGGGCGCTGTTCCTGGGGCCCGACGAGGCGTACCTCGACGACCTGCGCCGGGTCGCGATCCGGACCATCGCCGCATGCCCGCCGACGACCCCCTGGAGCGAGATCGCCGAAGCGGTGCGCGCCTCGGTTCGCGCCGCCGCCCGGCGTGCCACCGAGAAGCGGCCCGAGGTGATCGTGGTGTTGCACGAAGGACGGCTGGCATGAGTCGCCGGGGTCGCCCGCCGCTCGGACTCGCGCCCGAGGTTGTTCCCGAGGGCTTCCCAGGGCGCGTCGACTTCGTGAAGTCGGCCGCGGCGATCCGCGACGCGCCGAGCTCGGTGCTGGCCGAGGTCGCGTTCTGCGGCCGCTCGAATGTCGGCAAATCGACCCTCATCAATACGCTGTGCAATCGGCGCCAGCTCGCGCGCGTGTCGACGACGCCAGGCCGCACGCGGCTCATCAACTTCTTCGACGTGCAGTCGCGGGTGATGCTCGTCGACCTGCCGGGCTTTGGCTACGCGACCGGCAGCAAGGCCGAGGTCGAGGCCTGGGGACAGACGATCCAGGGCTACCTCGAGGACCGGCCGCAGCTGTGCCTGACGCTGCTCCTCTGGGATGCGCGACGTGGGCCCGAGCAGGAGGAGGAGGAGCTGCTGATGTGGTTTCGCGAGGCGGGCCGGCCCTGCCTTGGTGTGATGACCAAGTCCGACAAGATCGGCCGCTCCGAGCTCGAGACGCGGCGACGTGCGTCGGCCGAGATCCTGGGGCTCGAGCTGCATGATGTGATCGCTTTCTCGTCGCTCTCCAAGCTCGGGCGCGAACCGCTCTGGGCCACGGTCCTGGCCGCCGCACGGGCATTCACGGAAGAGCGTCCGGGCAGTGCCCAGGCATGAGCGCGATGGCCTTCTCCAAGGCAGCCGCCGGCGATACTGGGGCCATCGTGCCAATGACGGTTGCCCATCTGCCGGAGGTCCTGACGATCGAGCGCGCGTCGTTCCCGATCCCGTGGGACGAGGCGACGTTTCGCAGCGAGCTCGGGCATGCCTGGTCATGCTGCTTTGTGAGCGTGCGCGAGGAGGATCACGCGGTCGTCGGCAACCTGGTCTTCTGGGTGGTGATGGACGAACTCGAGCTGCTACAGGTCGCGACGCATCCTGACCATCGCGGGCGCGGCATTGGGCGCGCGCTGGTCGCCCATCTCATCGACTATGGTCTGCGCGCCGACGCGCGCCTGGTCACGCTCGAGGTGCGGCGCTCGAATGCCGCGGCGATAGCGCTCTACGAACGCATGGGCTTTGCGAGGGTCGCGGTGCGCAACCGCTACTACGCGGACAATAGCGAAGACGCGCTCGTGATGCAGCGGGTGCTGCGCAGGGAGGCTCCATGATGGGTGCAGGCGCCGCGAGTCGCATCTACCCGATCCTCAGCGAGACGCTCGTCCCGCCTGAGCGCTTCGCGGAGGTCGCGGGCACGCTCGTCGAGCTCGGCGTAACGCTTATCCAGCTGCGCCTCAAGTCGGTCGACGACCGCCTGGCGATGGCTGTACACGCTGCCGTTGCCGATCGCGTCGCGAGCTGGCCCGGCACGATCGTCATCAACGACCGCGCCGATCTCGCGCACCTCTGCGCACGCCGCTCGCTGTCGCTCGGATACCGGCATCGCATCGGACTCCACCTCGGCCAGGCCGATCTGCCGCCGCAAGATGCGCGCGCCATCGTCGGCGACGCGCTCGCGATCGGCCTGTCGACCCACGACCTCGGCCAACTGCGGGCCGCCCTCGAGGCGCCGGTCGACCACATCGCGTTCGGGCCGATCTTCGGCACGCGCTCGAAGGACAACCCCGATCCCGTGGTCGGCCTCGAGCGCTTGCGTGAGGCCGCGTACCTCGTCGCTGGCCATGCACGCCCGCGGCCGCTCGTGGCGATAGGCGGCATCGACGCGACGACCATCGCCGCCGTGCTCGCCGCCGGAGCGTCGCTGGTCGCGGTGATCGGCGCGCTCTTCGAGGCTGGCCCCGAGCACGTCGCCACCCGTTTCGAGGCATTGTCGGCAGCGGCCGCGAACGTTGCCAAGGGGAGTGCAGGATGACCGAAGCGAAGCCCACGAGCCCGTCGCCAGCGCCCGCTTCCGCCGCCGGCTCAAAGACGGTGCTCGAGCTCATCACCGTCACGACCCAGTTGTTCGCCAAGCACAATGTCGACTCGCCACGGCTCGAAGCGGAGCTGCTGCTAGCGCACGTGCTCGGGGTCGAACGCATCCAGCTCTACGTGCGCTTTGACCAGCCGCTCGCCGAGGCCGAAGTCGCCCGCTTTCGCGAGCTGGTGAAGCGCCGTGGCCGCCACGAGCCGGTCCACTACATCCTGGGCCATCGCGAGTTCTGGTCGCTCGACCTGCAGGTCGAGCGCGGCGTGCTCATCCCGCGCCCCGACACCGAGTGCCTCGTCGAAGAGGCGGTCGCATGGCTGCGCGCCCATCCGACGGCGACGCTGGTGGCCGACGTCGGCACGGGCAGCGGGGCGATCGCCATCGCGCTCGCAAAGGAGCTGCCGACGCTGACAGTGTACGCTGGCGACGTCGCCGAGGTGCCGCTGCGCGTCGCCGCCGACAACGCGAAGAAGAACGAGGTGGGCGAGCGGGTGACGGTCGTCCGGGCCGACCTCCTGGCACCGCTGGCAGAGGCGGCCGGTCGCCGCTTCGACGTGCTCGTCTCGAACCCGCCCTACATCGCGTTGCACGAGCTCGCGACGCTCGAACCGCATGTGCGGGACTGGGAGCCACGCGAGGCGCTGCTGGGCGGGGCCGATGGGCTCGACGTCGTGCGCGCGCTGGTGGCGCAGCTCGCGACCGGTCTCGCGCTGGGCGGCGCCGCGTTCATCGAGGTCGGTTCGGGGCAGGGCGAAGCGGCGAAGGCGCTGTTCGCGCCGAGCTTCGACGAGGTGCGGATCCGGAAGGACTACGCCGGCCTGGATCGCGTCATCGTCGCCACCGGGTTTCGCGACCGACCGCTCTGACCTTCGACACTCTCCGCTCGTTCACTGGCCGCTTCGACGCTTCCAATCGATACGTGGCCGCAGCCCTTCGAAGCGCAATGGCACGCCGACCCGACTTGCGGCCGTCGCGATCGCGCTGCCGATGCGCCGACGCCTCGCCTAGAACCAGTGCCCGAGCACGTACACGGGATAGGACGCCTCCACGTTCAGCCAATGGCTGCGTCTTTGCGCCTCGCGTCGATTTTGCACCCCGTCACTGAGGTCGCTCTCGTCCGTCACCTGATACGCGACCGCCGGGTGCATTCCGTAGCCCACGGGGTTGCGCGCGTACCACATGTCCACAGGTGCGGTGGTTCGCACTTTCCGCCTGTGCGCGCCGCACACACGCGAGGTGGCTGTCGCGACAACCTACGGCTCCGTTGTCGGCCTCCACCGCGGCTACGCGCTCGACTCGCTCGAGTAGTCCCACGCGGCCGAGCTCGGTGCGAACACGGCTCCATCGATCAGCCCCGATCCAGGTTGATGCAGTAGATGCGATCGAAGAAGTCGAACGGGTCGATCATAGCACCGGAGTACTCAAGAAATGCGCCCCCGGGAAGGGGCAAGCGGAGGCGCTGGCGGGGGTGTAACTTCGTGGTATACTCCCCAGGTGCCAAAGCTCATTGTTCAGCTTTCGGGTGGACGGTTTCGCGAGCTCGAGCTCGAACGGACGAACTCGCTGGGCCGCCATCCCGACCAGGATATCCAGGTCATGGATCCGCTCGTCTCGAAGGAGCATCTCGTCGTCGAGCAGCTCGCCGGCGAGTGGTATCTGCGCGACCTCGACAGTCGCAACGGCACCTGGGTCAATGGCGAGCGCGTCAAAGGCCGCGTGCGCATCCAGAACAACGACCGCGTCAAGGTCGGCACAACGCACCTCGTGTTCATCAATCGCGGCGATCGCAAGCCGACGGGCGACCACACGGTCACCATCGGCAACTCGCTCGAGTCGTCAATCCAGGGCTCGCTCTATCGCGAGTCGGCCGAGGAGTTCCTGCCGGTCGACCTGATGCCGTCGATCGACGCGCTGAAGCGCGACTACGAGAAGCTCCGCCTCGCGAGCCGCCTGCACCGCGAGGTCGCGTTCGACGTGCGCCTCGACGTGCTCTTGCCGCGTGTGCTCGACCACCTGTTCGGCCTCTTCAAGGCGGACCGCGGCGTCATCCTGCTCGATGACGGACACGGCGTACTGCAGCCGCGCGCCGTGAAGGTGCGCGGCAAGGAGGAGCAGGAGTCGATCCAGCTCTCGCAGACGATCCTGAACAAGGTCCTGTCCGAGCGCGCGGCCGTGCTGACGCGCGACGCGCAGATGGACGACCGCTTCCAGCGCGCCCAGTCGGTCATCATCCAGGGCATCCGCTCGACCATGTGCGTGCCGCTCCTGGCGCGTGATTCCGGCGTGATGGGCGTCATCCACCTCGACTCGCTGGTGGTCGCCAACGCCTTCACCGAGAAGGACCTCGGCATGCTCCAGGCGGTCGCCCTGCAAGCCGCCATCGCCATCGAGAACTCACGCCTGGTCGAGCGCATCGAGCGCGAGGCTGTCACGCGTCAGCGGCTCGAAAAGATGTTGTCGCCGAACCTCGTCGAGAAGGTCGTGACCGGCGACATCCGCATCCAGAAGGGTGGGGAGCTGCGCGAGGTGGTCGTGATGTTCACCGACATCCGGAGCTTCTCGCAGATCGTCGAGAAGATGCCGCCACAAGAGGTCGTGAACCTGCTCAACGAGTACTTCGAGGTGCTCGTCGATGTGATCTTCGAGTTCGATGGCACCCTCGACAAGTTCCTTGGAGACGGGCTCATGGCTGTCTGGGGTGCCCCGGTCGCGGACCCGATGGCCGCCGAGAAGGCGGTGCGCTGCGCGGTCGCGATGCAGCAGACGGTCATCCGCTTCAACGCGCTGCGACGCCTCGACGGCAAGCTCCCGATCTGGACTGGCATCGGGCTCGATCGTGGCCAGGCTGTCGTCGGCTACACCGGCTCGACCCGCACCATGAGCTACACCGCCATCGGCCCGACCGTGAACATCGCGAGCCGCCTCTGCGCCGCGGCCCGTCCGGGTGAGAGCCTCGTTTCCGATGCCGTCTGGCAGACCGTGCCGGCGGCTGCGTCCACGTCAGCCGAGGCCACGCGCCGTCCGGCGCTGCTGCTGAAGGGGATCTCGGTGCCGGTCGACGTCTGGTCGGTCACGGTCGGTGACCTGCTCGCGTCGTCCACCGCGGAGCGCGAGGCCGAGCTCCTGTCGCGCGCCGCGATGGTCGTGGACTGACAGTCCTAAACAGTGTCGCATGGCGAAGGAGACACATCGTGAGGCAAGGAGCGACCGAAGGCGCGACGCTGCATCGCGCTTTGGATCCGAAGCCAGGCGACACTGTCTAAGTGGTGGTCAGAAGTACCAGCTGACCCCGGCCTCGAACTGCGGGAAGAACAGCACCGTGTCCGGGTGGTCCTGGTCGAACGGCGTGACGAAGGCGACGCCCGCATGCAGGTCGAGGCGATGCATCGGCGTGTAGGCAAGCCCGATGTCGACGTGGAACGCCTCGCCGAGCTCGTAGAGGCTCTCGTAGCTGGCGACCCCGAGGCCGAGCCGGTCGGTCTCGCCAAACGGCACGAGCAGCCCGAGGCCGAGATACGGTGTCACGCAGTTGCGCAACCCGAGCCAACGCACCCGGACATCGGTCGTTGGATAGATGATGCCGACGCTCACCTCGACGAGCACCGTCTCGTCGCTGAGCCAGCCCATTGACAAGGCCACCAGGCCGTCGAAGCCAAACGAGAGGCCCAGACCAAAGCCGCGGTCCCAGCGCGGACCAGCGTTGGGCGGTGGCCCTTTGCGTTCTTCGGGCAGCGGCAGCGGCTTTTTCGGGAGCTTGTCGGGCCGCTTCTCGCCCGTCGGGCGCTTCAGTGGGTTGTGCTTTGGATCAGCGGGTCGCGCCGGCGGGGTCGCGCTCGAACTCGACTCGAGGCGCTTCACGAACGCCGCGTCATCCATTAGACGCGGGTCGATGGCGGCCGCCTGGTCCCAGCGTTTCCGGGCGTTCTCGGGTGAGCCCGCCGCGCGCAGCTTGTCGCCGAGCCCGACGTACGCCGTGCCGCACAGGCCGCGCAGCTCGAGCGACAGCTCACCCTCTTTGGCCGCCTGCTCGCACAGCACGACCGCATTGCCAAAGCGCTCGTCGCCGAGCTCCTTCGCTACCTGCGCCTGTCGCTCGCCCGGCTCGGCCGCATGCGCGACCACGGGCGTGAGCAGCAACGTGAGCAGGCAGCCCACCTGGCGCAGGCCAATCAAGCGGCCCCCGCAGGGCCGAGATCGATGTCGAGCTGGCGCCCGAGGTCCGGCTCGAAGCACCGTCGGCAACGCGGCTCATAGGCGTCGGCCGCGCCGACCAAGATGCGCGAGTCGCCGGCCACGAGGCGCTGCGAACGATTGGCGGGCGCGCCGCAACGCACGCACACCGCGAGCGTCTTGGTGACGTACTCGGCGATCGCCATGATCTGCGGCATCGGCTCGAACGGGCGGCCGAGGTAGTCCTGGTCGAGGCCCGCGCAGATGACGCGCATGCCGCGGTTGGCGAGCTTGTCGAGCACCTCGACGATGCCGCTGTCGAAGAACTGCACCTCGTCGACGCCGACCACTTCGGTGCGATCGTCGACCGCGCGCAGCAGATCCGCCGACGTCGCAATCACCTTCGCCTCGAAGCGATCTTGCGCATGCGAGACGACGGCTTCCTTCTCGTAGCGGTCGTCGGCACCCGGCTTGAACACCTGGATGCGTTGCCGCGCGAAGCCCGCGCGCCGCAACCTGCGGATGAGCTCCTCGGTCTTGCCCGAAAACATGCTCCCGCAGATCACTTCGATCTGTCCTGACTGCCCGGTGCCATACCGCGGATACATCGGGCGGACCTTAGCACCGCGTCGGGGCCGGCGAAACCCCCTTGCCTCGGACTGTCTCGCTCTGTCGGGAGGCACTGGCCTTTGCGCCGGGCTTCTGGCATACCGCTGCGGCCCAACGGGGAGGCGACCGCGTGACCACCGAGCACTATCCACATGCCGAGGTCGAGCCGAAGTGGCAGGACTTCTGGCTCGCCCACAAGACCTTCGCAGCCCTCGACCCCGAGGCCGCCGCGGGGCGACCGAAGTACTACGCGCTCGACATGTTCCCGTATCCATCGGCAGCCGGCCTGCACGTCGGTCACCCAGAGGGCTATACCGCCACCGACATCCTCTCGCGCAAAAAGCGCATGCAGGGATGGAACGTATTGCACCCGATGGGCTGGGACGCGTTCGGCCTGCCAGCGGAACAACACGCGCTCCAGACCGGCACCCATCCGCGCAGCACGACCCGCACGAACATCGATACCTTCCGGCGCCAGATCCAGCGCATCGGGCTTGGCTACGACTGGGACCGCGAGGTCGATACGACCGACCCGGCCTACTATCGCTGGACCCAGTGGATCTTCCTCAAGCTCTACGAGAAGGGCCTCGCCTATCAGGCCGAGGTCGCCGTGTGGTGGTGCCCGGCGCTCGGCACCGTGCTCGCCAACGAGGAAGTCAAAGACGGCAAGTCCGAGCGCGGCGCCCACCCGGTCGTGCGGCTGCCGATGCGCCAGTGGATGCTGCGCATCACGGTCTACGCCGAACGCCTCTTGAGCGACCTCGAGGGCCTCGACTGGCCCGAGTCGATAAAGTCGATGCAGCGCCACTGGATCGGCAAGAGCGAGGGCGCCGAGGTCACGTTCCAGGTCGCGGAGTCCGAAGGCCTCATCGGCGCCGACGGACTCGCGGGTCCCGTCAGCGGTCCGCCGCCGTCCGTACAGGTCTACACGACCCGCCCCGACACCCTCTATGGTGTCACCTACATGGTGCTCGCCCCCGAGCACCCGCTCGTCTCGGCCGTCACCACACCCGCCCAGAAGGCGGCGGTCGATGCCTATCGCGAGACGGCTTCGAAGAAGTCCGACCTCGACCGCACCGACCTCGCGAAGTCGAAGTCCGGCGTCTTCACCGGCGCCTACGCGGTGAATCCGCTGTCGGGCGCGAACGTGCCGATCTGGATTGCCGACTACGTGCTCGTCTCGTACGGCACCGGCGCTATCATGGCCGTGCCCGCGCACGACCAGCGCGACCACGAGTTCGCCAGGACATTCGACATTCCAATCGTCCCGGTCGTCGGCACCACCCCCGGAACCATGCCCGACGTGTCGAGCGCGGCCTTCGTCGAAGAGGGTGTCGCCATCAACTCGGGGCCCTACGATGGGCTCACGACGCAAGCGTTCAAGAAGAAGGTCTCGGCCGATCTCGAGGCGCGCGGCATTGGCAAGATCGCCGTCAACTACCGGTTGCGCGATTGGCTCTTCTCGCGCCAGCGCTACTGGGGCGAGCCGTTCCCGATTCTGCATCGCCAGGATGGCTCGCACTTCGCCATCCCGCACGACGAGCTGCCACTGACCCTCCCCGAGGTCGAGAGCTACCAGCCATCCGGCACCGGCGAGTCGCCGCTCGCGACCATCGCGTCGTGGATCACCGTCAAAGACCGCGCGACGGGCGAGGTCTACCGACGCGAGTCCAACACCATGCCGCAGTGGGCCGGCTCGTGCTGGTACTACCTGCGCTACATGGATCCAAAGAACGACCAGCAGCCCTTCTCGAAGGAGAAGGCCGACTACTGGCTGCCGGTCGACATCTACGTCGGCGGCGCCGAGCACGCGGTGCTGCATCTCCTGTACTCGCGCTTCTGGCACAAGGTGCTCTACGACCTCGGCCTCGTGTCGTGCGTCGAGCCATTCCACAAGCTCGTCAACCAGGGCATGATCCTCGGTAGCGACGGCCAGAAGATGTCGAAATCGCGCGGCAATGTCGTCAATCCCGACGACGTGATCGGCGAGTTCGGCGCCGACGCGATGCGCCTCTACGAGATGTTCATGGGCCCGCTCGAGGCCGTGAAGCCGTGGCAGACGAAGGACATCGTCGGCATCGCGCGCTTCCTCGACAAGGTGTGGAAGCTCGGCGCGCGCGTGATCTCCGACGACCGCAGCGACGACGGCGACAGCGAGACCGCGCGGCTCGTGCATCGCACCGTCAAGAAGGTCAGCGAAGACATCGACGGGCTCCGCTTCAATACGGCCATCTCGGCGTTGATGGTGCTGACGAACGGGCTCCTGAAGGTCGAGGTCGTGCCGCGCGGCGGGTTCGAGAAGCTGCTCGCGTGCTTGAATCCGTTTGCGCCCCACATCGCCGAAGAGCTCTGGGAGCGGCTCGGCAACCCGCCGTCACTCACCCACGCGGCCTGGCCATCGTTCGATCCGGCCTTGTGTGTCGAGGACACGGTCGAGGTCGTCGTGCAGGTCAACGGCAAGATCCGCGCGCGCTTCGAATGTCCGAAAGGCACCGACGAGGCGACGCTGAAGGCGACCGCGCAGGGCGTCGATCGGATGCCGGAGTTGCTGCTTGGCGTGACCATCCGCCGCGTCATCGTGGTGGTCGACAAGCTCGTGAACTTCGTGGTGGCCTGAGCGCCACCGCAGCTGACCTCCAGGAGTGCCGATCGATGTTTTTCGAGGAGATCACCTACTGCGAGCACCCGGCCGATGAGGTCTACGGCGCGATGATCTGGCATCTCGAAGAGCTCGTCCCGCACATGGACAACGTCTCCGAGATCCGGACCGATACGTTCGACGACAAGAGTGTACCCGGACAGATTACGACCGTGCGTTTCTGGCAGGGCACGGCCAGCAGCGTGCCGGCCATCCTGCGGCCCTTCGTGTCGAAGAACTCGCTTGGCTGGACGGACTACGCGACCTGGACGCTCAACGAGTACAAGATCGATTGGCGCACCGAGACGAAGCACTCGAGGTACTCGAAGTGCTCGGGCATCAACCGCTTCGAGCCCGACCCCGAGAACTCGAAGACGCGCACGCGCTGCGTCATCTCGGGCGAGTTCGTGGTCTACGGCGACAAGATCCCGGCGATGCCGAAGTTCCTCGGCATGAAAGTCGCGCCGAAACTCGAGTCGCTGATCCTCGGCTTCATGCTGCCGAACTTCCGCCAGCTCGCGGTCGGCATCGGCACCTACCTCGACGCGAAGAAGGCCGCCGCGGGCGCGGGGTATGTCGCCGCCCGCTGACCCGTGGCCGGTCGCGCCGCGCCTCCTCGGGGCCGCGATCGGCGCGGCGACGGGGCCGGTCGCGGCGTTCGGTCAGGGCTGGGCCGGAACCGGCGACGGGCGTTGGCACATCTGGCTCCTGGCCACCGCCTGCGGCGCGCTCCTCGGCGCCGTGAGCTATCCGCTATTCTGGGTGCGGGCCTCGGCAAGGATGGCGGAGCCTGGACTTCGAATCGAAGATGGAGCCTCCGCGGCGCCACCAGACATCTTTGGGGTGGGCTTCGCCGCGCTGTTCGCATTCGCGGTGGGCCTCGTCGCAGGCGCGTTCGTCGCGTTCCCGATGGGCTCGCTGATGGGCGCGCTCGGCGGTGCTTTGGCGGGGGCGGTCGTCGCGTTCGCGGCGCGGCGGCTTTACCGTGTCCGCTTCGGGCTCGTGCTGGCGTCGCTTTCCGGGGCGTCGCTGGCGCTCTTCGCGGCGTGGGCATGGCTCGCATGAGTCGGCGGCAGGGCATGGACGCGAGGTCACGATGAGCGGCAACAGCTTTGGGCGCATGTTCCGGGTGACGACCTTTGGCGAGAGCCACGGGCCCGGCCTCGGTGCCATCATCGACGGCTGCCCGCCCGGTCTGGCGCTGGATGTCGCCGACCTACAAGGCGATCTCGACCGTCGCAGGCCCGGTCGCAACCGCCTGATGTCGGCTCGGAACGAGGCCGATGAGGTCGAGATCCTGTCGGGTGTGAGCGACGGGCTCACGACCGGCACGCCGATAGCCTTGCTCATCCGCAACACCGACCAACGCCCGAAGGCCTACGACCAGATGGCGACGCTCTTTCGTCCAAGCCACGCCGACTACACCTATCAAGCGAAGTTCGGGCACCGCGCACGCAGCGGTGGTGGGCGCGCTTCGGCCCGCGAGACGGCGGCCCGGGTCGCTGCCGGGGCGATCGCCCGCAAGCTCCTGAGCGAGCGCTTCGGCATCGAGATTGTGGCCTGGGTCGACCGGGTAGGGGACCTCGCCGCGACGGTCGATCCGTTGGCCGTCACGTTGGAAGCCGTCGCCCACAACGATGTGCAGTGCCCGGATGTGACGGTCGCGGCTGCGATGACGACGCTCATCGAAGAGGTGCGCAAGGCCGGCGACACGATCGGCGGCGTCATCGCCGCGGTCGCCCGCAACGTGCCGGCGGGCTTCGGTGATCCGGTCTTCGACAAGCTCGAGGCGCTGCTCGGCCAGGCGCTCCTGTCGTTGCCGGCGTGCAAGGGCTTCGAGATCGGCAGCGGCTTCGAAGGCACGCGTATGCGCGGCTCGACCCACAATGACCCGTTCTTCGTCGCGGCCGACGGGCGCGTCCAGACGCGCACGAACCACTCGGGCGGCGTGCAGGGCGGGATCTCCAACGGCATGCCAATCCTCGTCAGGGCCGCCTTCAAGCCGGTCGCAACGCACTTCCAGGAACAAGAGACCGTCAACGAGGCTGGCGAATCGGCGACGTTCGCCGCCAAGGGTCGTCACGATCCCTGTGTGCTGCCGCGTGCGGTGGTGATCGTCGAGGCGATGATGGCACTCGTCCTGGTCGACGCCTGGCTCGTGCAACGCGGTCAGACGGGTACCTGAGCGCGCACTGCTTCCCCGCGGTGCGCTTCAGTGCGTGCCCACGCGCCGCCGGTCATCTGCGCGCTGCGGTGGGTCTGCACCTGGGCTTCATACCTTGACTTCGCGGCGCTCAATGGCGACACGCAGCGCGTGACACCTACCGAGCCGCCCGCACCGCGTCCGACCGAGGGCATCGTCGTCGAGATCCACGGGATGCTCGTGACGCTGCTATTGCCGAGCGGCGAGCGGCTGCGCGCGCGGCCGCCGCGCGATCGCACGACGCCAGTCATCGGTGACCGCGCGACGTTCACGACCGAAGGCACGGAGCATCGCGTCACGGCACTCGCCACCCGCGAGCGTGTCTTCATGCGACCCAATGCGCAGGGTGGGCAGCTCGTCGCGGCGCACATCGATCGCCTGGTGATCGTCACCGCGGTCGAGCCGGGGCCGCGTCCGGGGCTCATCGATCGGATGTGGACAGCGCTCGGGAACGCGACCGTCGAGGTCGTGCTGGTGCTCAACAAGTGTGATCTGCCGAGCACTGGGACCGCCTCGGCGGAGCTCGACGATCACGTGAGCCTTGGTGCCCGCCGTGTGCTCACCTCGACGCGCACGGGTGCCGGGATCGACGAGCTCAACGCCCTCCTCGCCCATGGCCTCTCGCTCATCGTCGGCCACTCCGGTGTCGGCAAGTCGTCGATCGTCAATGTGCTCGTGCCGACCGCCGCGCTCGCAACCGGCGCCGTCAACGACCTCACCGGCAAGGGGCGCCACACGACGACCGTCGCCACCTGCCACGCGCTCGGGCCCGACCACCTCATCGTCGATACGCCCGGGGTGCGCGCGTTCCCGCTCGACGGCCTGCCACTGCAGGATGTCGCGGCCCGCTTCCCGGGCTTTGCCGAGCCGTCCCCACGCTGCCACTTCGCGCACTGCCTGCACGAGCACGAACCCGCGTGCGCCGTCCGAACGGACCCGCCGACCCAGCCCGCCGCGCGCCTTGCCCGCTACGATGCGCTGCTCGCGTCGCTACGCGAAGAGGCGGCCGAGAGCCGCGGGCCGCGCTACCCTGGCCACGTGACCAAGGTGTCCGACCGGAACAAGCCGGCTGCGACGAAGGCGCCGCCCCCGCGGCGTCGATAACGAGGAGGATCGCTCGCGAACGTCTCGCGAGGCAAGGCGGTCCACGAACGAACAGGAGGAGGGATTCGCCGAGCGCTGTCGTACCGCGACATCGCCCGGCGCCAAGTCTCGAGTGCCGGCGGGGGGCGGGCCGGGTCGGAACCGCGCATGGGTGCACCTCATTCCTCTGACCCCAGTATCGCCTTGGGCGACCCCGCCGATCCCTCGCGCGCTGGAATGTGATGGCGCGACCCGCGCGTTAGCCTGTGCCCGCGACCGGAGCCACCGTTGAACTTGCGCACTTGCCGACCCATCGCGATACTCCGCCCGTGATTTTCGTCGCCTACCTCCTCGCCCAGATGGCTCTTGCCGCGCCTGTCCCGCTGCCAGTGGACGCGCTCTTGCCGCCGTTCACGGCGATCGACCACAACCGCCTCGGGGTGGCGACGTCCATCGAGAACCCGCCCGGCGAGGACGCGCTCAAGGCGTTCTACCAGGCGCTGGTCGCGACCACGAAGAAGGCCGATGACCCGACGACCCGCACACGCGAGGACCAGACCCGCATCGTCGTGTATGGCGCGTCGCATGTCGCTGGCGACATGTTCACGCGCCTCATCCGCAACGAGCTGAAGGCGCGTTACGGCGACGCTGGCCTGGGCTTCATGGTGCCGGCGAACCCGTGGCGCGACTACTACAACCGCGACGCCAACATCAGCTACTCGGATGGCTGGGACGCAAGCTGGTTCTCGCAGAAGGAGTCGCGCGGGGACGGTCGCTATGGGCTCGCAGGCGTCTCGTTCGAGTCGAATCAGCGTTACGCGTGGGCCAAGATATCGACCTCGAAGACGGGTCCGTACGGCAAGGACATCGACCACATCGAGGTCTGGTACTGGAAGAGCGACAGGGGCGGCGACTTCATTGTCGAGATCGACAATCGTCTGTCCAAGCGCATCAAGACCAAGCCCAACTACAAGAAGCACGAGGCCGAAGGGCTCGCCGTGTGGTCGACCGACGTGAAGCTCGGGCGGCACGAGGTCGAGATCCGTCCGGCCGGCAACGGCTCGGTCATGCTGTTCGGGATCGCGATGGATCGGAACGGGCCGGGCGTCGTGATGGACTCGCTCGGCATCAATGGCGCGCGCGCGACCGACCACCTCGATTGGGACGCAGGCCTCTTCACGGCCCAGCTTCAGCGTCGTGACCCCGACCTGATCGTGCTTGCATACGGTACCAATGACATCGGCGACGACGAGCCGCCCGACGAGTACGCGCGCAAGCTCGACGTCGTCGTGAACCGCGTGCGCTCAGCGGTACCGCAAGCGAGCTGCCTCTTCATTGGCCCATCCGATCGGCCGGTGAAGCTCGAGGTGAGCGAGGACGAATTCGGTCTGGCGTTGCAGTCGGCGGGCGTCGCGCCCGAGCTCGTTCCGGAGCTGCAGCGTGGCAAGAAGCGCTTGTTGTTCCAGCGGCGCCCGCGCCAGCAGGCGATCATCGACGTGCAGCGTCGCGTCGCCTGGCGCTATGGTTGCGGCTACTGGAACTGGGCGGGTGCCATGGGCGGCGACCTGTCGATGCTCAACTGGACCAACGCCGACGAGCCGCTCGGGTCGCAGGACTACGTGCACCTGACGAAGCTTGGCTACGAGCGCATCGCGAGCCTCTTCTGGGACGCGCTGATGGGCCCGTTCGAGGGCGGGATCGGGCGGCCACTGCCGCTCGGACCCGACGGGCCGACCCTCGGTCCCGGGCCGCGTTGAACGCTTTGGGCAGGATGGCGAAGCCTGGACTGAACGCGTTTCGCTCGCGGAATCACGCGCCGCATTCGGTCCTTCTTGACGGCCTGATCCGAGGCGCCTAGATCGGCGGGCCCTCTTCGCTCAGAGCGCGCGCGGCCGGACACCCATGTCGTTCCAATCCTTCGAATACGCCATCTTCTTCGTGGTGGTGTTCCTCGTCTTCTGGACGCTGCACCGGCTCGGCGTCGCGAAGATAGCCTTCCTGCTCATCGCGAGCTGGTTCTTCTACGCGGCCAGCAACCCATGGTTCCTGCTGATCCTCGGCGCCTCGACGTTCCTCGACTACACGGTCGCCATCGAGATGGAGGACGCGAAGAGCCAGGCCGCGCGCAAGCGCTGGTTGATGGTCTCGATCATCACCAACCTCGGGCTATTGGGGTTCTTCAAGTACGCCAACTTCTTCCAGGAGACGTTCGTCTTCCTGATCGACCTCGGCGGCGCCGGGCTGCACTACGAGAAGTGGGACATCGTCCTGCCCGCGGGCATCAGCTTCTACACGTTCATGACCCTGTCCTACACGGTCGACGTCTACAAGAAGGAGATCCCGGTCGAGCGCGACTTCTTCCGCTTCGCGTTCTTCATCGGCTTCTTTGCGCACCTCATCGCCGGCCCAATCGTGCGCGCGAAGGACCTCATCCCGCAGATTGGCCTGCGCAGCTGGCTCTCGCGCCAGCAGGCGAGCCGCGGGCTGTGGCTCATTGCGATCGGCATCCTCAAGAAGGGCATCGTCGCCGACGCGCTCGGGGGCGGCATCGTGGACAAGGTCTTCACCTCGCCGGAGTTGCTTTCGTCGGCCGACATCCTGATCGGCCTCTACACGTACACCATCCAGATCTACCTCGACTTCTCGGCCTACTCGGACATGGCGATCGGCTCGGCGCTGCTCCTTGGCTATCACCTGCCCGACAACTTCGACCGTCCGTACCAGGCGCGTTCAATCGCCGAGTTCTGGCGCCGCTGGCACATGACGATGTCGAGCTTCCTGCGCGATTACGTCTACTTCCCGCTGGGTGGTGCGCGCGGCGGCGGCCTCAAGGTCTACCGCAATCTGTTCATCACGTTCTTCCTCATCGGCCTCTGGCACGGCGCGAGCTGGAACTTCGCGCTCTACGGTGCGGGCCACGCCTTCGCGATGATCGTGCACCGGCTCCTGCGCAAAAAGGGCGGCGACACGAAGCAGGCACCGGTCGAGCAGAGCGGTGGCCAGGCGATCTGGGGCGTCTTCTGGCGCGTGTTCCTGACGTTCCACTTCGTCGTGCTGATGCGCATCCTGTTCCGTTCGGCGACCCAGGACGGCGTGACGCTCAGCTCGGTCGACGCGATCGAGAAGGCGGGCGCGGTTACGAGCCAGCTCCTGGCAGGCCAGTGGAGCGCCATCTCGGTCATGACCCCGTGGCTGTGGGTGCTGCTCATCGGATCGTATGTCGTGCACTGGACGCCGCGCCGCTGGGTGGAGTCGACCTGGGTCGGCTACCGCAAGCTTCCATTCATCGCGCAGGGGGCCATCATGATCCTCATCGTCCTGCTCGCGACAGCACTTGCCGATGGCAAGCCGCCAGCGTTCGAGTACTTCAACTTCTGATAGGCGCTAGGAGCCATGTCGGACTTCAACGAGAGCAAGACCCCGGACATGCACGAGCCGTGGGATGGTCACGGCCTGCCAGCGGGCGCGAAGGCCGGCCTGCTGGCGCTCGTCGGCGTGCTCCTTGGCGCCGCGATCCCGTACTTCGTGGCACCCCTGTTCGACCCCGACGACGACAGCGTCATCGAGCTCGGCGTGACGACGATCGAGATGGCCGATGTCGCGCGCAAGGTCGGCGCGATGCG
>Ga0105044_10001326_pt1 | contig 32811 bp, 27 predicted proteins | sample MAT01_FD_78092 | JGI IMG/M metagenome (GOLD analysis project Ga0105044, IMG submission 78092) | Freshwater microbial communities from Lake Fryxell liftoff mats and glacier meltwater in Antarctica - MAT-01 | ecosystem: Environmental > Aquatic > Freshwater > Ice > Liftoff microbial mat | place...
ACCAGCAGCCGCGCCAACCCCAGCCGCCGCCGCTGACCCGCCGAAAGCTGCCCCGCCCGACGGTCGCGCAAGCCTTGCAGCCCCATCGCGGCCAGGGCGGGACCGATGTCGTGCATCCCGTGCACCGCCCCCCAGAACGCCAGATTCTCGGCCACGCTCAGCGTCGATTTCACCCCGTCGGCATGGCCGGCATACGCCAAAGCCTCGGGCGGCATCGAGATGGCCCCGCCGCTCGCCGGTTGCAGCCCCGCCAGCGTGCGCAACAGCGTCGTCTTTCCGACGCCGTTCGGACCGCGCAGCACCAGCGCCTGACCGGCGGACAGGCGAAACCCGATGCCCTGCAGCACCACCCGTCCGCCCCGCGCGCAGCCAAGGTCCGTCACCACCAGTTCCATCCCGCAGCCCTAGCGCAAGCCGCCCGCACCGGAAAGCCCCCTGAATGCCGCCGGAATGCCGCCGGAGTACCCCCGGAATGCCGCCGGAATGCCGCCGGAGTACCCCCGGAATGCCGCCCGAATGCCGCCGGAATGCCGCCGGCGGGACGCCGCCACTGGCACCCGCCCGTGCGTCCGGTTACATTGATGCAGGTCAAACGGAGAATTCGCATGCTGCCCAACCGTCCCTTCGGCCTTACGGGGCGCGCCTTCTGTCCGATTGGATTCGGGGCTTGGGCGATCGGTGGCACCTGGGGCGAGGTCAGCGAGGCCGATGCCGAGGCAGCCGTCGAGGCCGCACTCGACTCCGGCGCCGATTTCATCGACACGGCGGATGTCTATGGCGACGGCCGGTCGGAACGGATCATCGCCCGCGTGCTGGCGCGCCGCCCGGGTCCGCGGCCTTTTGTCGCGACCAAGACGGGCCGCCGGATTTCGCCGCATGTCGCCGCAGGCTACACCCGCGAGACCCTTGCCGCCCATATCGACCGCAGCCGCACCAACCTGCAGATGGATTGCCTCGACCTCGTGCAACTGCATTGTCCGCCGTCGGCGGTCTATGACCGGGCCGAAGTGTTTGACGCGATGGCCGATCTGCAGGCCGCTGGTCGCATCGCAGGCTTCGGCGTGTCGGTCGAGCGGATCGACGAGGCGATGAAGGCCCTCGAGATACCGGGGATGCAGTCGGTGCAGATCATCTACAACCTGTTCCGTCAGCGCCCGCAGGACGGGTTCCTTGCCGCTGCCGCCGCGCGCGGTGTGGCGGTCATCGCCCGGGTGCCGCTGGCCTCGGGTCTCTTGACCGGCAAGATGCGCCCCGACAGCGCCTTTGCGGTAGACGACCATCGCAGTTTCAACCGCGACGGGGCGGCGTTCGACAAGGGCGAGACGTTCTCGGGCGTGCCCTTTGATCTGGCCCTGCAGGCGGTCGACGACTTGCGGCCGCTGGTTCCGGCGGGCCAGACGATGGCGGCCTTTGCGCTGCGCTGGATCCTGATGCAGCAGGCCGTCACCGTGGTGATCCCGGGGTCAAAGTCGCCGGCGCAATCGCGCGGCAATGCCGTTGCCCTGACCATGCCGCCATTGTCCGCCGAAACCATGGATGCCGCGCGCGCCGTCTATACCCGCCGGATCGCGCCGCATGTGCATCATCTGTGGTAGCGAGGTCCACCGGATCGGCCGCAGCGGGCCGGGGCGTTTTCGTCCCGGCCGGACGTGCCGACCCTGACCGGTGCGATCCGATTTTCCGCCGGGGACCGACCCCGGGCCCCGCCTCAGTTTGCGAAAACCTGCACCTCGGGCAGATCGGTCAACCCCAGCCCCAAAGCCCGGAACGCCGCCAGCGACAGCAACGCCCCGCCGCTGCCCGGTTGCAGGTCCACCGCGACCGAGGCTCCGGTCGCCGTCACCACCCGTCCCTTGCCGGGCGTCACGATCTTGGCGGACTTCAGCCAGAACCCCTGCTCGGCCGGGCTGCCAAGCGCCACGACCATCGCTCCCAACGCAACGTCCGCGGCGGCAGGCGCTGCCGCAACCGCTGCGGCTTTCTGGGCAGCGGTCGTTGCGTCGAGCGCTGCCGCGGCCTGCCCCGCCCCAAGACCCGGCAACGCCACCGGTTCGACCACAGCCGCCACGGGCGCGGGTGCGGGCTCGCGCAACCGATCGACCATCGCGCAGCCAGACACGCCAAGGCCCAACAGGGCGATCCACATCACATGCTTTTCCATGCCTGCGATGCTAGTGTCGCCTGCCGCCGCACGCAACTGTCGCGATTGCCGCTTGTGACAATCCCGGTGTCCGCCTAACTTGTGCGCATGAACACTCCGCTCCTCGACCCCTTCGCCCGTGCGATCAGCTACCTGCGCGTCTCGGTCACCGACCGCTGCGATTTCCGTTGCACCTACTGCATGGCGGAACAGATGACCTTTCTGCCCAAGGCCGACCTGCTGAGCCTAGAAGAACTGGATCGGCTGTGTTCGGCCTTCATCCGGCTCGGCGTGCAGAAACTGCGGGTGACCGGCGGCGAGCCGCTGGTGCGCAAGGGCATCCTGACCTTCTTTCAGGCCATGGCGCGGCATCTGGACAGCGGGGCGCTGCACGAATTGACGCTGACCACCAATGGCAGCCAGTTGCGCAAGGTTGCCGCCGATCTCGCCGCCTGCGGGATCAGACGGATCAACGTCTCGCTCGACACGCTTGACCCCGCGAAATTCGCAGCCGTGACGCGGTGGGGCCGCCTTGCCCAGGTGCTCGACGGGATCGACGCTGCACGCGAGGCGGGATTGTCGGTCAAGATCAACGCCGTGGCGCTGAAGGGCTTCAACGAGGACGAACTGTTTTCGCTGACCCGCTGGTGTGCCGCCCAAGGCCACGACCTGACCTTCATCGAGGTCATGCCGATGGGCGATCTGGGAGAGCCGCAGCGCCTCGACCAGTACTGGAGCCTGAAGGATTTGCGCGCCCGTCTGGCCGGGACGTTCACGCTGGTCGATCTGGCAGATCGCACCGGCGGACCGGCCCGCTATGTCCGGATTGCCGAAACCGGACAACGGGTGGGGTTCATCACGCCTTTGACCCACAACTTCTGCGAAAGCTGCAACCGGGTGCGGCTGACCTGCACCGGCGCGTTGTACATGTGCCTCGGCCAGGAGGATATGGCTGACCTGCGTGCGCCGCTGCGGGCCAGCGATGCCGATGCCCCGCTTGACGCTGCGATCCGCGCCGCCATTGCGCGCAAACCCCGCGGCCACGACTTCGACTATTCCCGCCGCGCGGTTGCAGGCCAGATGACCCGTCACATGAGCCATACCGGCGGCTGACTCGCCGCCGTGGGACAACCGCCGCCCGCTGTCACACGTTTGTGAATATCCCGCGTCATTCCGGCAGAACCTTGCTGCCCGGGGAGCCTTGATGAATGAGATCAGCATGACGCCGCTTCTCCGCCTGGGGTGGGAAGAATGGGTGGCCCTGCCCGCGCTCGGCCTGCCCGCGCTCACCGCCAAGGTTGACACCGGCGCGCGCACCTCGGCGCTGCACGCCTTCGACATCGAGGCGTTCGGCCCGGCCGCTGCGCCGCATGTCCGCTTTGCCGTTCACCCGATTCCGGGGCGCATCGATGTCAGGCTTGCCTGTTCGGCCCCGATTCTCGACCGGCGCGAGGTCATGTCGTCGAACGGCGAATCCGAGATGCGGTTCGTGATCCAGACCGACATCCAGATCGGCACGCGCCGCTGGCCGATCGAAGTGACGCTGACCGACCGCGCCAACATGGCCAACCGGATGCTGCTGGGGCGGCAGGCCCTGGGCGACGGCGCGGTGATCAGCCCGACCGAGTCGTTCCTGCAACCCAACCTCGGCTACGAAAGCTATTTCTCGCCTGCCTCGCTGTCCAAGATGCCGACGCGCACCCTGCGCATCGCGATCCTGTCGCGCGAGGGCGGGGCCTATTCGACACGGCGGATCGTCGAGGAATCCACCCGGCGCGGCCATGTGACCGAAGTGATCGACACCTCGCGCTGCTACATGGCGATCAACGCGCTGGCCCCCGAGATCCATTACGACGGCGCGCGCCTGCCGCATTTCGACGCGATCATCCCGCGGATCGGTGTGTCGGTCACCGCCTACGGCGCCGCGGTGCTGCGGCAGTTTCAGGCGCGCGGCACCTTCACCATCAATTCGGCCGACGGCATCGTCGCCAGCCGCGACAAGCTGCACGCCCATCAGATCCTGTCGCGCTACCGCATCGGGATGCCGACCACGGCCTTCGCTTCCTCTCCGAAGGACACCGAAAACCTGATCGGTCTGGTGGGCGGGGTGCCGCTGGTGGTGAAACTTCTGGAAAGCACCCAAGGCAAAGGCGTCGTGCTGGCCGAAACCCCCTCGGCCGCGCAGTCGCTGATCTCGGCGTTCCGCGGCCTGCGCGCCGACTTTCTGGTGCAGGATTTCGTGGCCGAGGCGAAAGGCGTCGACATCCGCTGCTTTGTGATCGACGGACGAGTGGTGGCCTCGATGCGCCGGCGCGGGGCCCCGGGCGAGTTCCGGTCCAACCTGCATCAGGGCGGCTCCGCGGAACCCGTGCGCATCAGCCCGATGGAACGGGAAATCGCGGTCCGCGCCGCGCATGCGTTTCGCCTCGGGCTGGCGGGCGTCGACCTCCTGCGCTCGTCCGATGGACCCAAGGTGCTGGAGGTCAATTCGTCACCGGGGTTTCAGGGCATCGAACAGGCAACCGGCAAGAACCTCGCAGGCCTGTTGCTCGACGCCATCGAACGCAAGGTCCGCCCGCTGCCCGCCCGCCGCAGCCGGTCACGCAAGAAGGGCTGATGGCGTCAAACGCCCTCCGGATCAACGGCGGCCCCGCTGCCGCGATGGAGGCATCTGCGTGCCGGTGGCCGGACTGACTCCCAAAGCGCCACGCTGCGCCAAAGCACCAGGGCCGTCCTGACGGCCCGCCCCCCCGAAGGCGGCAGGGTGGGCGGGTGGGGCCGCCTGAGGGGGGGCGATGTCAGCCGGGCATCCGGCTTTCCGCCATTCCGGCATACCAGCTGGCCCCGAACGGAATGACCGCGTCGTCAAAGTTGTAGGCCGGATTGTGCACATCGGCCGTGTCGCCGTTGCCGACAAAGATATAGGCTCCGGGCCGCGCCATCAGCATGAAGCTGAAATCCTCGGCCCCCATCAGCGGCGGAGTATCGGGGTTGACCTGCCCCGACACCGCCTGCGCCACCTGTGCCGCATGCGCCGTGTTGTCGGCGGCATTCACCGTCACCGGATAGCCGCGCATGTAGCTGACGACCGCGCTTGCCCCCAAGGCGACGGCCGTCCCGCTGGCGATCTCGGCGACCCGCCGTTCCACATAATCCTGCACCGCGACGTCCATCGTCCGCACCGTGCCCTTCAGCCGCACCACCTGCGGGATCACGTTGTGCGCCGTGCTGTCGGTGGCCACCGTGCAGACCGACACCACCACCTGCTTCAGGGGGTCCACACCCCGGCTGGCGATCGTCTGCAACGCCACGATGATATGGGCGGCCACCAGCGTGGTGTCGATGCAGTCGTGCGGCTTGGCTGCATGGCCGCCCTTGCCGGTCACGTTGATCTCGAACTGGTCGGCCGCGGCCATGATCGCGCCGGCCCGGATCGCGAAATGCCCCACCGGGATCCCCGGCATGTTGTGCATCCCGTACACTTCTTGAATGCCCCAGCGGTCCATCAGGCCCGCCTCGACCATCTCGCGCCCGCCGCCGCCACCCTCTTCGGCAGGCTGAAAGATCACGATCGCCGTGCCGTCGAAATTCCGCGTCTCGGCCAGATACCGCGCTGCCCCCAACAGCATCGCGGTATGTCCGTCGTGCCCGCAGGCATGCATCTTGCCCGGCACCGTCGAGGCATAGTCCACCCCGGTCTGCTCGAAGATCGGCAACGCATCCATGTCGGCCCTGAGCCCGATCACCCGACCGGAGCCGGTACGCTGCCCATGGATCACACCCACCACGCCGGTACGCCCGATGCCGGTCGCCACCTCGTCGCAGCCAAAGGATCGCAACAGATCGGCAACCCGCGCCGCGGTGCGATGCACGTCGAACAGCAATTCGGGATGGGCGTGGAAATCCTGACGGATCGCTGCAAGGTCGGGCAACATGTCGGCAATGCGGTTCTTCACGGGCATCAATGGTCTCCTTTGCTCGATACCCTGCGACAGAGTGACGGGGTCCGCAAGCCCCGCGACACGCCCTGCCTTCGCGCCCCGCGACACGCCCTGCCTTCGCGCTCCGCGACACGCCCTGCCTTCGCGCCCCGCGACACGCCCTGCCTTCCGGCCCACCCTGCCCCCGCGTCGCCCACAAGGGTGCCAGCCCCCCTCGGAGGGCGGGGTGGTCGGGTGGGAGCCCTCCGAGGGGGGCGTTGCCTCAGCCGAAGCGCCGCGCCGCATCCAGCGCCAGCCCCGTCCCCACCGACCCCAGCATGTCGCCGGTGGCAATCCGCACCCCCGGCAAGACCGAAGCCACCAACGCCCGCACCGCAGGCAACCCCGATGACCCGCCGGTCATGAACACCGTCCCGATCTGATCCGGTTGCACCGCCGCTGCCGCCAGCAGTGCCCGCAGGGTGCCTGCAATCCGCTCCAGCGGGGCGGTCACAGCCGTCTCGAACCCGGCACGGGTGGCCACTGCGTCAGGCCCTCCGGTCAGGTCCGCCAACGCAAGCGGCGCCTCTCCGGCCGCCGACAACGCGATCTTGGCCGCCTCGACGGCCATTGCCACGCCGTGCCCGGCCCGCCCCGCGATCACCCGGCGCAACCGGGCGATCCGGTCCGGCTGATCGGCCTCGGCCCACAGCGCCCTGAGGTCGGCCTCGATCCGCCGAGTGTAGAGAAAGTTGATCCGGTGCCAGGTTGCCAGGTCGAGAAAATAGTGCCGCGGCATCACCGCGCGGCCGCGCCCCGTGGTCGAGAGATACCCCAGATGCGGCATGACCGCCGACAGGCTCAGCAGCCGGTCGAAATCGGTCCCGCCCACCCGGATGCCGTCGTTCGCCAGAATGTCGCCCGCCCGGTCCTTGTTGCGCGCCCGCGCCGGCGACACCCGCAGGATCGAGAAGTCCGAGGTCCCGCCGCCGATGTCTACAATCAGCACCAGTTCTTCGGCAACAATCGCGGTTTCATACTGCAGGGCCGCCGCAATCGGCTCGTATTGAAAGCCGATCTCGGCAAACCCGGTTTCGCGGGCCAATTCAGCCAGCACCGCTTGCGCTGCCTGGTCGCCCGCCGCATCGCCTTCGACGAAATGCACCGGTCGGCCCAGCACCACGGCAACAGTTCCCGGCTGCACCTGATCAAGCCTTGCCCGCAGTTCGGCAAAGAACCGCCCGAGGATGTCGCGGAACGATACGGCCCGGGCGCCGACCCGCGTCCGCTCGTGGATCAGCGACGACCCCAGCGTGCTTTTCAACCCGCGCATCAGCCGGCCCTCCTCGCCGCGGACATAGCACCCGATGGCGGCGCGGCCGAATTCCGGCGGATCGTCGCTGTGCCAGAACACGGCCGAGGGCAGCGTAAATTGCGGTCCCTCCAGCGGGATCAACCGCGCGCCCACACCGTCTGCCACGGCGACGGTCGAGTTCGACGTGCCAAAGTCGATCCCGCAGGTCAGGGCTGGCATGGGCAGGCCCCGGTTTGGCAGGCCGCTGCCTGCCCTGCGGACCGCGAGGGGTAATGCCTCAAGGCGATCCCTCACAGCGACGGGCCGGGGGTCGCCACGCTGCCATCGCGAAACCGCGACAATCGGAACCGGTGCAGATCATGCCCGATGCTGCGTCCGGCCACCAGATCAGCCACCACGCGGCCCAGACCGGGGCCGATGCCAAAGCCGTGCCCCGACAGACCGGTCGCCACCACGACCCCCGGAACCTGCGCGACCCGGTCGATCACCGGCACCACATCGGGCATCGTGTCGATCATCCCGCCCCAGGCCACCCGCACCCGCGGTCGCCCAATGCCGGGGAAGGCTGCGGCAAAACTGTCAAGGATCCGGCGGATCGTCGCCGCATTGGGCGCGGGGTTCAGCACCCGCATAGCCTCGAACGGCGAGGCGCGGTCCATGTCCCACAGCCGCGGTGTGCCCCAACCATCGGGAAAGCCGCGCGGTGCTGCCATCCGGAAGGTTGTGCTGCGGAAATCCTGCAACAGCACCGGCAGATAGGCCAGCGAATGCCGCACCGCGTCGCGCCCCAGATAGAAATCGTGCTCGCTGCCCGGAGCCAGCGTATAGCCGCCATCGGCGCGTCTTCGAAACGCAAAATGGCTGTCGGTCGCCGCGCCGTCGTGAAAGGTGGTCACAGGCACGGTCGCGGCCACCGAAGCCAGCACGGCAAGCTGCGGGATCCGCACGCCTTGCGCGGCCAGAAACAGCGACGACCACGCGCCCCCGGCCACCACGACCTGCGCGCAGGCAATCCGCCCCCGCTCTGTCACCACGCCCGCGACTGCCCCGGCGGCGATGTCGAGACCCCGCACCGCGCAATTCTCGGCAATGACCGCGCCGCGCCGCACCGCAGCCTCGGCCAGCAGCGGCACGGCGACAGCGGGTTCCGCGCGGGCATCCGACGGCGTGGCGATAGCCCCCACCCACGTCGCCCGATGGCCGGGGAAAGCCGCATCCACTTCGGCACGGCTCAGCATCCGGCTGTCCACGCCGTTGTCATGGGCATGCGGCAACCAGGCGGCGTAGATGTCATACTCCTTCTGGGTGTTGGCCAGATACATCACACCGGTTTGCCGAAAACCCAGGCCCTCGCCGAGTTCCGCAGCCAACTGCCGCCACAACGCAAGGCTTTCGACCATGATCGGCAATTCGCCCGGATCGCGACATTGCTGGCGGATCCAGCCCCAGTTGCGGCTGGATTGCTCGCCCGCGACCCGGCCCTTTTCGCAAACCACCACCTTCAGCCCGCGTTCGGCCAGATGATAGGCGGTCATCACCCCCATCACCCCGCCACCGATCACCACCACGTCGCAAGCCCGCGGCAGCGGGGCGGCAAAGCGCACCGGCACCGCTTCGGTCATCGGAAACGTCACGCCAAACTCTCCACCAGCCGCTGCATGAACCCGTGCCCGGCCTGAAACTGCGCCAATTCCAGATACTCATCCGCCTGATGCGCCTGCGCAATGTCTCCGGGGCCGCAGATCACCGCCGAATAGCCTGCCGCCTGAAACTGCCCGGCTTCCGTGCCGTAACTGACCACACCCGACCCGTTTTCTCCCGTCAACTGCCGCACCAACGCTTCGGCAGTCCCTGCGGTTTCCGGCACCAGCGGCGGAACCGCAAAGAAACGGTCCAGATGCACCCCGGCCTCGGGGCGCACCGCCCGCATCGCGGTGGCCATCCGCGCCGCCTCGGCCTCCAGCGCCGCGGCCCAGGCGTCGACCGACTCGCCCGGCACCACGCGGAATTCCATCACGAACCGGCAGTCGGCAGCGGTGATGTTGTGGGCTGTCCCGCCTGCGATCATGCCGGAATGCAAGGTGGTATAGCTGGGACGGAACCCGGCCGCGAGCGGCGTCACCGGTTTGGCGGCGTTCGCCTCGTTCTGCGCATTCATCCAGTGGATCAGCCGCGCCGCCTCCATGATGGCCGACACGCCTTCGGGCAGCAGCGAGGAATGTACCTCGAACCCCCGGACATGCACCCGGTAGCCGGTGCCGCCCTTGTGCCCGGTGACGATCCGCATGCCTGTAGGCTCGCCGATCAGGGCGGCGGCGGCCTGCGGCAAAGTGCTTTGCATTGCGGCAATCATCGGCGGCGCGCCGGTGCAGCCCAGTTCTTCGTCATAGGACAGCGCGATCTGCAACGGCCGGCGCAGCGTGCGGCCCTGCGCCTCGACCAGCGCCCAGATCGCCAGCGCCACAAAGCCCTTCATGTCGCAGGTTCCGCGCCCGAACAGCCGCCCGTCGCGTTCGGTCACTTCCCAGGGGTCGCTGGCCCAGACCTGCCCGTCCACCGGCACCACATCGGAATGCCCCGAGAGCACGACGCCCCCCGGCTGCCACGGGCCGACATGGGCAAACAGCGCGGCCTTCCGGCGATCTTCGTTCCAGTGCCGCCGTGCGGCGATGCCGTGCCCGGCCAGATACCCCTCGACCCAGTCGATCAACTCCAGATTGCTGTCGCGGCTGATCGTGGGAAAGGCCACCAGCCGGTCAAGGATCTGGCGCGGCTCAAGAACGGTCATCGGCTTCCCCCTGTGTAATGGCGCAAGGTGACCCCGCCCCCCGCCCCTGTCAACCGGATGCCGGGTCGCAGCCGCCCCGCAGCCCCGCCGCGGCCCGGTCACCGCCCCGCCGCGGCCCGGTCAACGCCCCGCCGCGGCCCGGTCACCGCCCAGACACCGCCCAGTCACCGCCCGGACACCGCCCAAACACCGCCATGACGCCGCCAGGACGCCGCGGAAATTGCCCAAGATTCGGGATTGATAGGGGGCTGAAAATAGACAAGAGTTATGCCAAAGACCGGGGGCCGCATCGTCTGCCACCCAATAAACAAAAAACTATCAACGACTTGGGAGCGTTCTATGCCCGATGGGGGCTCAGCCGTCCTGGATGTCCGGGGCCTCAGGACCGTTTTCCGCACCCGCGGCGGCGAGGTTCACGCCGTAAACTCCGTCAGCTTTACCTTGCAGGCCGGTGAATTGCTGGGCGTTGTGGGCGAAAGCGGGTCGGGAAAATCGGTGACCATGATGTCGCTGATCGGCCTTCTGCCCTCGCCGCCGGCGGATGTCCACGGGGGCGAAGTCTGGTTCGGCGGTCGCGATATCCTGAAGATCAGCGACGCTGACCTGCGCGATCTGCGCGGGGCCAAGGTGGGCTTCGTGTTTCAGGACCCGATGACCAGCCTCAATCCGGTGTTCACGGTCGGCAATCAGATCATGGAACCGCTGACCCGCCACATGGGCCTGAGCCGCACGCAAGCATGGGCGCGGGCGGGCGAATTGCTGGATCTGGTCGGCATCCCCGATGCGGCCAAACGCCTGTCGTCCTATCCGCACCAGTTTTCCGGCGGCATGCGGCAGCGGGTGATGATCGCGATCGCTTTGGCCTGCGCGCCTGATGTGCTGATCGCAGACGAGCCGACAACTGCGCTGGACGTGACCATTCAGGCGCAGATCCTCGAACTGATCAAGGACCTGCGGCAAAAGCTGGGGATGGCGATCATCTGGATCACGCATGATCTGGGGGTGATCGCCGGGATCGCCGACCGGGTGATGGTGATGTATGGCGGTCAGGTGGTGGAACAGGCCCCGGTCAAGGATCTGTTCGGGGCCCCGGCGCACCCCTATACCCGGGCGCTGCTGAAAACCATTCCGGCGATCTCGGGGCCCCGCGCCGCGCGGCTGCAGGTGATCGAGGGTCAGCCGCCGATCATGGGCGCCGCCCCCACCGCCTGCCCGTTCCGCGCCCGCTGCCCGCATGCCTTTGACCGTTGCCATGCCGAAAATCCGCAGCGCCGGTCGCTGGATGGCCGCCCGGTGGGCAAAGGCCATGACGTCGCGTGCCACTGGACCGCCGGGGCCGCCGATGCTTGACGCGCCCTCGCCTGCGCCCCCGCCTGAGCCGCTGTCAGCGCCCCTGTCGGCGCCCGATCCGTCCCCCCGCCCGCTGGTGCAGGTCCGTGATCTGAAGATGCATTTTCCGATCTACACAGGGCTTCTGCGGCGACATACGGGCGACGTCAAAGCGGTGGACGGTGTCAGTTTCGATATATTCCAGGGCGAAACCCTTGGGCTGGTAGGCGAATCCGGGTGTGGCAAAACGACTGTCGGGCGGGCGCTGCTGCGGCTGTACGAGGTGACCGCAGGCTCGGTGATCATCGACGGCCTTGATCTGGGGACACTGACACCCGAATTGCTGCGCCGCGCCCGCCCGGCGATGCAGATGGTCTTTCAGGACCCGCAGGCCAGCCTGAACCCCCGCATGACGCTGGCCGCCATCATTGCCGAGCCATTGACGGAACATACCACCTGGACGGCGGACAAACGGCTGGCGCGGGTTTACGACCTGATGGATGCGGTCGGGCTGAACCGCCGCTTTGCCAACCGCTTTCCGCACGAGTTTTCCGGCGGCCAGCGGCAACGCATCGGCATTGCCCGGGCATTGGCCTTGAACCCCCGGTTCATCGTGTGTGACGAACCCATTGCGGCGCTCGACGTGTCGATTCAGGCGCAGGTGGTCAACCTGCTGGAGGATCTGCAGGCGGAGTTCGGTCTGACCTATCTGTTCATCAGCCATGACCTGTCGATGGTGCGCCACATCGCCGACCGGGTGGCGGTGATGTATCTGGGCCGCATTGCCGAACTCAGCCCGCGCGACGCGCTTTATGCCCGGCCGCTGCACCCCTATGCCGAGGCGTTGCTGTCGGCGGTGCCCGAACCCGACCCGAATGTAGAGTCCACCCGGACGCGGATCATCCTGAAGGGCGACGTGCCCTCGCCCGCCAACCCGCCCAAGGGGTGCAACTTCAGTACCCGCTGCCCGCGCGTCTTCGATCGCTGCCGCGTCGAGAAACCCGAACTGGTGCAGGTGGAACCGGGGCGCATGGTCGCCTGCCACCTTTACCCCGCCCAAAGCAGACCTGCCGGATCAACCGGCAGAACCGAGGCCCCCGAGCACAATCAACAAGGAGCATTTGCATGAAACTGAAAACAGCCCTTCTCGGGGCCGCCTGCGCCTTTGTCATGGCGCCCGCGGCCTTCGCCGAACGCGGCGCGGACGGCGAGCTGAAGCTCACCTTCCCGCAGGCCGTGTCGATCATGAACCCCTACCTGTCGTCCGGCACCAAGGACGTCATCGCCTCGTCGATGGTGGTCGAGCCACTGGCTGCGATTGACGATCAGGGCACTCTGGTGACGCGCCTTGCAACCGAGATTCCGACGCTGGAAAACGGCGGCGTATCGGCTGACCTGACCTCGATCACCTGGAAACTGCAGCCGGGCCTGATGTGGTCCGACGGCACCCCGATGACGGCGGATGACGCAGTGTTCACCGCCGCCTATTGCATGGACCCTGCGGGCGGCTGCGCCCAGGCGACCAAGTATGAAGGCGTGGCAAGCGTCGAGGCGGTCGATCCGACCACGATCAAGATCACTTTCACCGGACCGAAGCCCAACCCCTACACCGCCTTCGTAGGCTCTCTGTCGCCGATCCTGCAGAAGGCGCAGTTCGCTGCCTGTACCGGCGCTGCGGCCCCGACCTGCACCGATGCCAACAACATGCCTGTCGGCACCGGTCCGTTCAAGGTTACCGGCTTTGCGGTCAACGACACCGTGACGCTGGAAGCCAACCCGAACTACCGCGACCCGGCCAAACCGGCCTTTGCCACGGCCGTGATCAAGGGCGGCGGCGATGCCGAAGGCTCGGCCCGCGCGGTGATGGAAACCGGCGAATTCGACTATGCATGGAACACCCAGATCCCGCCCGACAGCCAGACGGCGATGTCCGCGGCCGGCAAAGGTCAGTTCGTGGTCGCCTTCGGCACGCTGGTCGAACGGATCGAGATGAACATGACCGACCCGTCGCCCGATCTGCCCGAAGGTGAACGCTCGACCGCCAAGCACCCGCACCCGATCCTGTCGGACATCAAGGTGCGCACGGCCCTGTCCAAGGCCATCGACCGCGCGATCCTGGTCGAGGTGGGCTACGGTGCGGGTGGCAAGCCGACCTGCAACGTCATCCCCGGCCCCGACGCCTGGGCCTCCGACAACACCGGCTGCATCGCGCAGGATATGCCGGGCGCCATGGCCTTGCTGGACGAAGCTGGCTGGAAAGACAGCGATAGCGACGGCATCCGCGACAAGGACGGCAAGAAACTGTCGATCCTGTATCAGACCACCGTCAACCCGATCCGTCAGGACTTTCAGGCGCTGATCAAGGATTGGTGGACCGAACTTGGCGTCGAAGTGGAACTGAAGGCAATCGACCCCGGCGTGTTCTTTGGCGGCGATGCGGGCTCGCCCGACACGTTCCAGAAATTTTATGCCGACGTCGAGATGTATGCCAACAACTCCGACAACCCCGACCCGGAAACCTACCTGTCGCAATACCAATGCAAGAACGCCCCCAGCCCGGAAAACCAGTGGCAGGGCGAGAACATGAACCGCTTCTGCGATCCGGCCTATGACGCCAAGGTCGCCGAACTGGGCAAGACCACCGACCTTGCAACGCGTGAGAAGCTGGCCAAGGAGTTGAACGACATGGTCACCAAGGACTCGATGACCGTGATCCCGCTGGTACACCGCGGTACGCTATCGGCCCACTCGAACACGCTGGGCGGCGTGATCATCAACGCCTGGGACAGCGAACTGTGGAACTCAGCCGACTGGTTCCGCGTGAAATAACCCTGACGATCCTTCAGGGCGGGGCCAGATCACCGGCCCCGCCCGCGCATTTGCCCGAAACCCCCACCGATCAAAGGCGTCGCCGCGCATGCTCACGTTTACGCTTCGCAGGCTGCTGATCGCAATTCCCACGCTTTTGTTCATCAGTCTTGTCATCTTCCTGCTGGTCGATCTGGCCCCCGGGTCGCCCTTGTCGGACATCCCGCTGACCGTGCCGCCTGACGTGCGCCGGAAGATGATCGAGGCCCTCGGAGCAGATCAGCCGGTCTTCGTGCGCTATGTGCTCTGGCTGCGCCAGTTCTTCTATGTGGAACCCGCCTACCTGTTCGACAGCTGGTTCGGCACGTCATGGGCCGAAGGTGAACAGCGCCTTCTGTCCTGGCAATCGCGCAGCCCGGTGTTCACGATCATCGGCCAACGTCTGCCGCAGACGCTGACCGTCATCGGCACGGCCTATCTGGTGGGCGTGCTGATTGCATTGCCCATCGGCATCTATTCCGCCTACCGGCAGTATTCGGCCTTCGACCAATTCGGCACGTTGTTTGCGATGATCGGCTTTTCAGTGCCGACCTTCTTTTCCGGAACGCTTCTGATCATCGTCTTTGCCGTCTGGCTGGGATGGTTTCCCACGAAATACAACACGCAACTGGAGGTGGTGGACTGGTCCACCTTTGTGGAACAGTTGCGGCAGATGGCCCTGCCGGTGATGACCCTGGGCCTGGCCAATGCCGCCGCCATCAGCCGCTACATGCGGTCGTCCATGCTGGACAACATGAGCATGGACTATGTCCGTACCGCGCGCGCAAAAGGGATGAGCGAGCGCACGGTGGTCCTGAAGCATGTCCTGCGCAACTCGATGATCCCCGTCGTGACGGTCATCGCCCTTGGCATCCCGTCGATCTTTGGGGGCGCGATCATCACGGAAAACCTGTTCGGCGTGAACGGAATCGGGGCGGCGCTGATCGGGGCGATCAACGCAAGCGATCTGCCGATGGTCCAGACGCTGGCCTTCATCTTTGCCGTGCTGATTGTTGTGTTCAATCTGATCGCCGATGTGCTTTACGGCTTTCTCGACCCAAGGATCCGCTATGACTGACGCGCCAGCAGTGCCGGCCCCGCCGGAAAAGCCCGCGAGCGCCATTCACGCCATCTGGCGGCAGTTCCGCACCCACAAGGGCGCGGTTTTCGGGTTGGTCGTGCTGACCTTTCTGGTGCTGGCAGTGGTGGTCGGCCCGTGGCTCTGGACGCCGGAAAAGCTGTCGGTGGCCAAGGCGCTGGCGGTCAAGAACCAGTCGCCGTCGCTGCGTTTTCCGCTGGGGACCGACCAGTTGGGCCGCGACATGCTGAGCCGGATGATGCAGGCGGGCAAGGTATCGTTGGCGGTGGGCTTTGTTGCGATGATCATCGCCATCACCCTTGGCACGCTGGTGGGCGTGTTGGCGGGATACTACAAACGCCTGGACGGGCCGCTGATGCGGCTGACCGACATGTTCCTGGCCTTGCCGCTGGTGCCGTTGCTGCTGGTGATGGTCATGCTGTTCCGCGACCAGATCGCCCGCGCCATCGGGCCGGAACTGGGGGCCTTCACACTGATCGTCCTTGCCATCGGCATCACGTCATGGATGCAGGCGGCGCGCATCGTGCGGGGCGAGGTGCTGGCGTTGAAAGAGCGCGAATACGTGCTGGCGGCACGGTCTATCGGGGTCGCGCCGCGCCGGATCATCCTGCGCCACATCCTGCCCAACGTGGTGTCGCCCGTCATGGTCGCGGCAACGCTGGGGGTAGCCGAGGCGATCATCACCGAATCTGCCCTTAGCTTTCTTGGTCTCGGCTTTCCGCCCGATTTTCCGACCTGGGGGCGGCTTCTGTTCGACGGGATGCAATACATTCAGCTTTACCCTGAACGGGTGATCTGGCCCGGGCTTGCGATTTCGCTGACCGTGCTGTCGGTGAACTACATCGGTGACGGGTTGCGCGATGCTCTTGACCCCCGGATCCGCGGGCGATAACGCCGCAGCGAGGGCCATCCGCCATCCGGCCTGCTAGCCAAGGTGGTTCCGGATGCGCCGCACCGCGAGCCAGACCAAGCCGAGCACCGCCGGAGTCAGGACAGCCAGCGTAAGACCCTTGGACCACCCCAGCGGTTCGGTAAACGGGAAGACCACATAGCTCGCAAGGTTGACCGCGTAATAGGTGATCGCAACGGTCGACAGCCCTTCGACCGTCCGTTGCAGCCGCAATTGCAGATCGGCGCGTTTGTCCATGGATTCCAGCAGTTTCTGGTTCTGGGCGCTGCGCTCGACATCGACCCTCGTGCGCAGCAGTTCCGCCGCGCGCTCGGCGCGTTCGGCCATGCCGCGCAGCCGCGCCTCGGCCGATTTCACCGTGCGCATCGCCGGGTCATAGCGGCGCATCATGAACTCGCCAAAGGTCTGGCGGCCTTCGATGCGCATTTCGCGCAGAACCTCGATCCGCTGGTTCACGATCGCCTCGTAAGCCCCGGTCGCCCCGAACCGGAAGGAAAACTGCACCGCCAGACTTTCCAGCTCGGCCGAGATCGCCAGCAATTCGTGCAGCGCGGTTTCGGGTGAGCGGTCCACGGTGTCCAGCCCCGAGACCAGCGCCGACAGCTTGGGGTCCAGCGCGTTCAGCCGCCCCGTCAACTGCCGCGACCGCATCAGACCCAGCATCGACATCGCGCGGTAGGTCTCGATCTCGCACAGCCGCTGCACGATCCGTCCCACCCGGCGCGGGCCGGTGTCGGGATGCACGAACACCGCAAACCGCATGTGACCTGCCGGATCGATCCGGAAATCGCCCGCAATGATCGCTGCCCCGTCAACGACATGCGCCGCAGCAAGGCTTTCGGGCACGAACCAGTCCTCGAGTTTCGTCAGCACCTCGGCGGCGTGTTCGGGCATCGGCTCTACCCGGATCAGAATGGACACCAGACGCTTGCCGGGGGACTGGGCCAGCCAGTCTTCGGGGAACACCTCGGCCTCGGCCGGGTCGAACGCCCGCAGCGACAACCCCTTGGTAAAGGCGGAATAGGTGACAAACTCGGTATGGCTTTCCCATTTCAGGTCGGTCTTGCCGATCCGGGCCGCGAAATGCGTAGCGTCGGGGGTCGGGTGCGCCGTCGCATGCCGGTCCAGCAACGAAAACAGATGTGCCCGGTCGCGGCTGCGGTCGCGGTTGGCGGCGTCGGCGGGTTCCTTGATCGCCACATAGACCGCGTGGCTCGGCACCTCGAGTTCGGGGAACGGGCGGGCGTGCAGTTCGTTGACCAGCGGATAGCGCTGCGGGTGATCTTCGATGGGCATGCTCGCTCCGGGCGCTGGTGCTGGGGGGATCGGCCGGGTCCCCGGTTGAAGTCAGCCCTGTGCCGGAATACCCTCGTACTCCATGCCAGACGCCCGCGACCGGCCTTGCCGCGGCGTCAGTCGATCATCGGCAACAGCGCATCCAGTGATTTCTTGGCGTCGCCGTAGAACATCCGGGTGTTTTCCTTGAAGAACAGCGGATTCTCGATCCCCGAATAACCGGTGCCCTGCCCGCGCTTGGACACGAAAACCTGTTTGGCCTTCCAGCATTCCAGCACCGGCATCCCGGCAATCGGCGAGTTCGGGTCATCTTGTGCCGCCGGATTCACGATGTCGTTCGAACCGATGACGATGGCCACATCCGTGTCGGGAAAATCCTCGTTGATCTCGTCCATTTCCAGCACGATGTCATATGGTACGCGCGCCTCGGCCAGCAGCACGTTCATGTGACCGGGCAGCCGCCCCGCGACCGGATGGATGGCAAAGCGCACCGTCTTGCCCGCCGCGCGCAGCTTTCGCGTCAACTCGCTGACCGATTGCTGCGCCTGTGCCACCGCCATCCCGTAGCCCGGAATGATGATCACGCTGTCGGCATCGTTCAGCGCCGCTGCCACCCCTTCGGCGTCGATGGCGATCTGCTCGCCGGTAATTTCCTGCGCAGGGCCCGTGGTGCCGCCAAACCCGCCGAGGATCACCGAGATGAACGACCGGTTCATCGCCTTGCACATGATGTAGCTCAGGATTGCCCCCGATGACCCGACCAGCGCGCCCACCACGATCAACAGGTCATTGGACAGCGAAAACCCGATGGCCGCCGCCGCCCAGCCCGAATAGCTGTTCAGCATCGACACCACGACAGGCATGTCCGCCCCACCGATCCCCATGATCAGATGATAGCCGATGAACAGGGCCGCCAGCGTCATCACAGCCAGCGCCAGCGTCGACCCCGATTGCAGATAGACCACCAGAAACACCACCGACAGCGCCGCAGCACCTGCGTTCAAAAAATGCCCGCCCGGCAGCTTTTTCGCCTTGCCGTCAACCCGGCCCGCCAGCTTGCCAAAGGCGACCACCGACCCGGTGAAGGTCACCGCCCCGATGAACACCCCCAGAAACGTTTCCACCCGCAGAATGCTGATCTCGATCCCGATCTTGTCAGCCACCTTGAGTGCAAAGCCCGAGAGGTCGGCAAACAGGTCGGGCTGTCCGAAGTTGGTCGCGCAGGTCACCGCGTTGAGCAGCGGGTCGCAACCTTCAAAGCCTGCGGCGGCCAGCGTGCTGGCGATGTTGACCATCTCGATATGGGTGTTGAACCCGATGAATACCGCCGCAAGACCGACCAGCGAATGCATCGCCGCGACCAGTTGCGGCATCTCGGTCATCTGCACGCGCTGTGCCACGACCCAGCCGATCGCCCCGCCGATCGCCAGCATAACGACCGACACGAACCAGTTGCCCGCCCCCGGCCCGTACAGCGTCGCGGCCACCGCCAGCGCCATGCCGGCAATGCCGTACCAGACCGCGCGTTTCGCACTTTCCTGCCCCGAAAGCCCGCCAAGCGACAAGATGAACAAGACCGCGGCAACAACATAGGCGGCTGTGGTGAATCCGTATTCCATTGCGCCGGGCCCCTCAGGATTTCTGGAACATGGCGAGCATGCGCCGGGTGACCATGAAGCCACCGAAGATGTTGATCCCGGCCATGAAGACCGAAGCCCCCGCAAGCAAGATCACCAGCCACGACCCCGACCCGATCTGCATCAGTGCGCCCAGAATGATGATCGACGAAATCGCGTTGGTGATGGCCATCAGCGGCGTGTGCAGACTGTGGCTCACGTTCCAGATCACCTGGAACCCGATGAACACCGACAGCACGAACACGATGAAATGCGACATGAAACTTGCAGGCGTGAACAGCCCCGCAAGCAGCATCAACCCGCCGCCCACGGCCAGTATCGCCACCTGATTGCGGCTCTGCACCTTGAACGCCGCGACTTCGGCGCTGCGCTTTTCCGCCGGGGTCAGCTCGACCACCTTGGGCTTGGGCCTGGCCACCGCAATTGCCGCGATCCTGGGCGGCGGTGGCGGATAGGTGATGGCCCCGGCACAGGTCACCGTGGCCCCCCGGATCACGTCATCTTCCATGTTCTGGACGATCACCCCGTCTTTCCCGGGTGTAAGATCGGTCAGCATATGTCTGATATTGTTGGAGTAAAGCGTAGACGCCTGCGCCGCCATCCGGCTGGGGAAATCGGTGTAGCCGACAACCGTGACGCCGTTGTCGCTGACGATCTTTTCGTCCATCACCGTCAGGTCGCAGTTGCCGCCACGTTCGGCTGCAAGGTCCACGATCACCGATCCGGGCTTCATCAGGGCCACCATATCGGCGGTCCACAGCTTGGGCGCAGGCCGTCCGGGGATCAGGGCCGTGGTGATCACGATGTCCATGTCGGGGGCAAGTTCGCGGAACTTTGCCAGTTGTTTCTCGCGAAACTCCGGGCTGGAGGGGGCCGCATACCCGCCGGTCGCCGCACCGTCCTGCTTGTCCTCGAAGTCGAGAAACACAAAGTTCGCACCCATCGATTCGATCTGCTCGGACACTTCGGGCCGCACGTCGAAGGCATAGACGATGGCCCCCAGCGACGCCGCCGTGCCGATGGCGGCGAGACCCGCCACCCCCGCCCCGACAATCAGCACCCTGGCCGGCGGCACCTTGCCTGCCGCGGTGACCTGCCCGGTGAAGAACCGCCCGAAATTCGCGCCGGCCTCGATCACGGCGCGGTATCCGGCAATGTTGGCCATCGAGGACAGCGCATCCATCTTCTGCGCCCGGCTGATCCGGGGAACCATGTCCATTGCCACCACAGTGGCCCCCCGTCCCCGCGCGATCTCCAGCAGTTCGGGGTTCTGCGCGGGCCAGAAAAAGCTGATCAGCGTCTGTCCGTCGCGCAGCGCTTCGGCCTCGGCGGGCTCGGGTCCGCGGACCTTGACGATCACATCTGCGGCGGCCATCACCGCCGCCGCATCCGCCAGCACCTCGACCCCCGCCGCCGCGTAAAGCGCATCCGAAAACCCGGCCCGCAGCCCGGCGCCGGACTGGATGCAGGTCTGATGCCCCAACCTGGCCACCTGCCCTGCCGACTCAGGCGTCAACGCCACCCGGTTCTCGCCATCAAGGATTTCCGTCAACGCCCCGATCTTCACAGCCGATCTCCCGTCCCGCAGATGCAGCCGCAGCCTTATCATCGCGAAACTTTATTTCAATGCCTGTTTGCCGCCCGCCCGCCACTTTCGCCGTCCGCACCCTTGAACCCGCCCGCCCGTCCGGGCACCCTGCCGCAAAAAGGAGCCGACGATGACCACCGATTTCGCTGCCACCCGGGCGCAGTTCGATCTGCCCGCCGGGGTGATCTATCTTGACGGCAATTCGCTGGGTCCGCTGCCGCGCGCCGCCGCAGCCCGGGTGGCGCAGGCGATCACCGCCGAATGGGGGCAGTTGCTGGTGACGGGGTGGAACAAGGCGGGGTGGATGGACCAGCCGTCGCGCATCGGCAATCGGGTCGCCGCCCTGATCGGGGCGGAACCGGGCACCGTCGTGATGGGCGATACCCTGTCGATCAAGGTCTATCAGGCCCTCGCCTCGGCGCTGGAGATGACGCCCTCGCGCCGGGTGATCCTGTCTGACACCGGCAATTTCCCTTCGGACCTCTATATGGCCGAAGGGCTGTGCCGCACCCTCGGCGACGGATATGTGCTGAAAACCGTGGCGCCCGAGCAGATTGCAGACCATATCGACGACAGCGTGGCCGTCACTCTGATCACCGAAGTCGATTACCGCACCGGCCGCAGGCACGACATGGCCGCGCTGACCGCACAGACGCAGGCCAGGGGCGCGCTGACGGTATGGGATCTGGCCCATTCCGCCGGGGCTTTTCCAGTGCATCTGGCGGCCTGCAACGTCGATTTTGCGGTGGGCTGCACGTATAAATACCTGAACTCCGGCCCCGGCGGCCCGGCCTTCATCTATCTCGCACCCCGCCATGCAGACGCTGCCCGGCCGGCGCTGTCGGGCTGGCTTGGGCACGAAGCCCCCTTCGCGTTCGATCCGTTCTATCGCCCCGGCGCCGGGATCGAACGGATGCGCGTCGGCACGCCCCCGGTTCTGCAAATGGCCGCCCTCGACGCGGCACTCGACATCTGGGATGCCGTTGACCTTGCCGACCTGCGCGCGATGTCGCTGAGCCTGGCCGACCGCTTCATCGCAAAGGTCGAGGCCGCCTGTCCGACCCTGACGCTCGCCACGCCGCGCGCGCCTGCCTTGCGGGGCAGCCAGGTCAGTTTCCGCCATCCGCAAGGCTACGCCATCATGCAGGCCCTGATCGCGCGCGGTCTGATCGGCGATTTCCGCGCACCCGATATCTTGCGCTTTGGCATTACCCCGTTGTTCATCGCCGCGGCCGAGATCGACGCTGCGGTGGAAATTCTCGGCGCGGTGATGCAGGCCGCACTTTGGGATCGGCCCGAATACCACGCCCGGGCCCGGGTTACCTGACGCGCGCCCGCCTGAACGACCCCGCCAACTGCTGCGGCACAGCGCCTTTTTCGCAACAGTTTCCAGCAGATCGGCGGGGTTCCGCACAGATTTGTGAACAGCATTGCCCCATCCGGCCGGACCGGGCTTTGACGCGCGCCTTCCGGGCCGATACCATCTTTGCAACAGAATCCCCTGGCCTGCGCGGTCGGGCCCCTTTCGGATGCAGTGCCCATGCGCCACCACTTCAAGTCGGTCGTCTTGTCTCTTGCCCTGTTCGGCAGCCTCGCCGCCTGCATTCCTGACCCCGCGCTCGTCGAGGCGTCTCTGGTCAAACCGCCGGAACCAAGGGTCGAAACCGGGGTCTATGCCTCGTCGATGGACGGCAGCTTTCCGGTGCCCGCCGTACCGGTGGAAAAGGTTCCCGCCGAGTTTCAGCGCCAGACGGTCTATTACCCGACCGATGAGGCCGCCGGCACTGTCGTGATCAATCCTGCGGCCAAGCACCTGTATCTCGTCACCGGCAAGAACACCGCTGTCCGCTATGGCATCGCCGTCGGCGCGGCGGGGTTCGAGTGGTCGGGCGAGGCGCTGATCACCGACCGCAAGCTGTGGCCGACCTGGACGCCGCCCAAAGAGATGATTGCGCGCAAACCCGAGCTTGCGAAATGGGAAAAGGGGCAGCCCGGCGGGCCGACCAACCCGCTTGGCGCGCGGGCACTGTATCTGACGACCAACGGCGTGGATTACGGCTATCGGATTCACGGCACGCCAGAGTGGTCCTCGATCGGGCGCAACGCCTCTTCGGGCTGCATCCGGATGATCAATCAGGACGTGATGGACCTGTACAGCCGGGTGCCGGACGGCTCGAAGGTGATCGTACTGACAGCGACCGGCGAGATGCCGAAGGGTCTGACCCTGCCGCCGCCCGCCCCGGTCAAGAAAAAGGTCGCTGCCACCCCTGCCCGGCCTGCCATTGCGGCCCCGGTCGAGCCGGTGATGCCCGCCCTGCCGCCGCCGATCCCGCTTGACCCCGCGCTGACGCCTCCGCTGCCGGTGTAGGACCGGAAAGCCGGGTCGGTCGTGCAGGGTGCCGCCCCCTGCCTGACCGGGGGTTCCGGACTGCCCCGCCGGTTCGTCTGTTCCGATGCAGACCCGGGGTTCGGGCAGTGATGCGCTGCAGCGGGACGGGCACCGATCGGCCCGCTACAGCCATTTGTCATAGTCGCTGACCAGCAGATGCACGGGGGCCTCGTCCTCTTCGATGTCGGCAAACCTGCCGATCGGCTCGCGGAAGATGTTGTCGGTCAGATCGTCGTTCACGGTGCTGACCTCGCCGATCAGCACGTCGCCGCCCTCGCCCCAGAACGCATGCCAGTCCCCGGGCATCAGGGTGACGCTCTCGCCCGGGGCCAGTTGCAGCTTGTCCCCCGGCGCAAAGTCGCGCGCAATCCCGTCGCACAGGACCCGCCCGCCACGGTCGGCCGCAAAGCCGCCCCGGTCGTCCGAGCCATACAGTTCGACCACCAGCGTGGCCCCGCCGCGGTTGATGATGTCCTCGGCCTTGATCGCATGGGTGTGCATCGGGCTCAATTGATCCTGCCTGGAAATCAACAGCTTTTCGGCATAGCACATGCCGCCGCCACGCTTCAGGTCGGCCAGACGTCCGTTGCGCATGGTGAACAGGAACAGCCCCAACGTATCGAACCGGCCCTGCCCGTAATCGGTGATGTCCCAGCCCATCCGGCTGTCAACAATCCGGCCCGCATCGCCGCGCGCGCGGAACGCTTCGGGCGACCAGCCGGCAAAGGGCGGCAGCAAAAAGCCGTGCTCGCGGATCATCTCGTCTGCCGAGCCCATGATCCGGTTGATCGTTGAACGCTTCATCCTTCGCCTCTCAGGTTGGTTCCGGGCGCACGTTACAACGATTGCGAAATCCGCAACAAGCCCTTCAGGCTGCCGTCAGCCCGGCCTCCCAGCGGTCGAGCAGATCGGCCAGTGCGGACCAGTCGGTGTATTCCCGGCTGCCATGCGGATCGACCGCCTGACCTTTGGCCGCCGCGATGCGCCGCATCGCCCAGGCGCGGAAGAAATCATACTGGTCAAACCGGAACGCGCCTGCCACGTCCACCACCTGCCCGGGGCTCCACCCGGTTTCGGCCACGAAGGCGGCGGCGCAGTCCCGCAGCCCCTGCCAGTCCTCGGGGTCATCGCCCGCAGCCGAGAGCGACACCGACAAAAACAGCGTGGGCCGCGCGGTCAGCGCCGTCGCATTGGCCTTGGCAAAGGCGATCAGCGCCGGCTGGACCTTGTGCATGTGGACCGACCCCGCCAGAATCGCTGCCTGAAACCGCCCCGGGTCCAGTCCCTCGGCATCGGCCAGATCAAGCAGTTCGACTGAATGGCGCGCCGCCAGCCTGTCGGCACAAAAGCGGGCGATCTTGCGGGTTTGGCCATCGGTCGTGGCATAGGCGATCAAGAGGGTCATCGGGGGGCCTCCGGGCGTTTGCCTCATTCTGGCATTTGCGCTGCCACCCCATCTTGATCTAGCGCAACTCCTCCCGCGTTCTGCGCAGAAACCGCCAGGTCATTGCCGCCCCCGCCCCGAACAGCGCGACGGCAAAACCCATATAGATGCCCGGGGCGCCAAAGCCGCCAATCCGCGCAAGGGCCCAGCCGAGCGGCAGCGCCACGCCCCAGTAGGCGACGATCGACACGATGGCAGGCCAGCCGGTATCCGACATCCCGCGCAGCGCGCCCAGCGTGGTCGATTGCACCCCGTCGGCGATCTGCATTGTGGCAAAGACCACAAAGATCGCCGACGCCACGGCAATCACCCTCGGGTCGTCGGTGATCGACGCGGCAATTGCCTCGCCGGCCAGCGCCAGCAGCAGCGCCGAGCCGGTCAGCCAGACCAGCACCAGGATCAGCGCCGCCACGACAATCGCGCGCAGGCCCGCCATGGCTCCCGCCCCCTTGGCCTGCGCCACCCGGATCGACACCGCCCCGGCCACCCCCAGGGGCACCATGTACAAAAGCCCGCCGACCGACAGCGCCACCTGTGCCCCGGCCAGCGCCAGCGTTCCGAACGTGCCGACCAGGAACGTCCCGACTGCCATTGCGCCGGTTTCAGCCACATACAGCGCCCCAAGCGGCGCGCCTTCGACAAACGCCGCCCGCATCTCGCGCCACTGCACCGGACGCCGCAGCCGCAAGCGCCGCATGCCGGGCGCCTTCGCCCACCAGATCCAGGCCACGGCCAGCGCAATCGCTTCGGCCAGCAACGATGCAATGCCGGCTCCGGTCAGCCCGAGTTGCGGCAACGGCCCGATGCCCCAGATCAGCCCGTAGTTCAGCGGCACGTTTACCACCACGGCCAGAAACGCAAGGCCGGTGCCGAGCCACGGCCGCCCGACCGCCTCGAACGCCGACTTGAACACGGTCAGCATCGAGAACGGCAGCATCAGCAGGCAGATCGAGAGCCAATAGCCCGGCATCGTCGCCAGAACTTCGGGCGGCTGTCCCAACAGCGGCAGGGCGAACCACACGAGGCCCATCGCCGCCGCCCCGCCGGCCCCGACCAGCCCGCCAAGCGCCAACCCGTTGCGCAGCAACAGCGGAATGCGCCGCTGATCGCCGGCCCCGAACGCCGCCCCGATGCGCACCGACAGCGCGGACAACAGGCCGTAGATCGCCGCAAACAGGATGATCGCCACCGACGACGTCAGCCCCACAGCCGCCAGCGGCACCGGCCCCAGGGGTGCCAGCATGACACTGTCGGTGACCCCCAGCAGGGTCGAGGCGGCCAGTCCCGCGACAATCGGCACGGCAAGGCCAAAAATGCCCGGCACTTCGGCCCGCACTGCCGCCCAGTTCATCGCCCGTCTCCGCCGCTGCCTGGGCCTGTGGCTACCCCGTCGGCCGGGCTTGCGTCAATCCGCTCAGGCGCTCAGCCGCACCTCTGCCAGCCCCGCCGCCGCCGGCTCGGCCAGAGGGGTGTCAGCGCCGGCCCGAACCCGCCCGGCCCGCCCGGCACAGTCGCGCGCCACCCACTCGCGCGCAGCCGCACCGAAGGCCGCAAACAGCGGGCGCGATACCGGGTCGTCGCAGGCGTTCCACTCGGGATGCCACTGCACCGCAAGCGTGAACCCGGGTGCCCCCCGAACATAGCTCGCCTCGGGCGTGCCATCGGGGGCCAGACCATCGACCACGATCCGCTCGGCCGCCTGCTTGATGCCTTGACCATGCAGCGTGTTGGTCATCACTTCCTCCGCCCCCATAAGCCGGGCAAACACCCCGCCCGCAGCGAACCGGACCGGATGGCGCAGGGCGAACTGCTCTTCCAGCGTGCCGTCGGGCGGCATGCGATGGTTCATCCGCCCCGGAAGATCGCGGATCTCGGGATACAGCGTGCCGCCAAGCGCCACATTCATTTCCTGGAACCCGCGGCAGATGCCAAGGATCGGCTGCCCCCGCTCGACGCAGGCCCGCACCAGCGGCAGGGTCACCGCATCGCGCCCCCGGTCAAAGGCCCCATGGGCCGGCGTCTCTTCCTCGCCATACTCCGACGGATGGACATTGGGCCGCCCGCCGGTCAGCAGAAACCCGTCGCACAGTTCCAGCAGCTCCGGCACCGTCACATAACGCGGATCCGACGGGATGATCAGCGGCAGGCACCCCGAGACCTGCGCCACCGCATCCGAGTTCATCGTGCCGCCGACATGCACGGGGTATCGGTCGTTCAGCGAATAGCTGTTGCCGATGATCCCGACAACAGGGCGGTGCGGCGGTCTGCTCATGCTCGGCCCAGTTTCCGATGACGCTTTCTGTGACGCTTTTGCAAAGAGGATACCGCGACTGGCGCGGATCGAAAAGGCCCTTCTGGCCTGCCGGCTTCACCGCAGTGTGACTTGCCACTTCGGCCGGCATCGGGCCACATCCCTGCATCAACGAAAGGCTGTCCCATGCTGCGTCGCCCGATCCGCTTTGCCACCCTCATCGCCGCAACCCTGCTGGCGGCCCCTGTGGCCCAGGCCGAGCAGACCGCTGCGGACCCCCACGCGCAACATGGGGCCAGCGCTGCCGACAGCCCGGCCACAGCAGCGCTGAAAGCCGCCAGCGCCCGGATGCACGGCACGATGGACATCCCCTATACCGGCAATCCGGATGTCGATTTCATCGCCGGAATGATCCCGCACCATCAGGGCGCGGTCGATGCCGCCCGCATCGTGCTGGAGTATGGCACCGACCCCGAGGTCCGCACCTTCGCGCAAGGCGTGATTGCAGCGCAAGAGGCCGAGATTGCCTGGATGACCGACTGGCTGGCCCGCCACGCCGAATAGCCGCTTGGCATATCCCGCGTTTCATGGCTAGGTCGGGGGCCGAACGGGGGGTTGCATGCACATTCTGATCACCGGGGCCGCCGGGATGCTGGGGGCCCGGCTGTCGGGGCTTCTGGCGCGGCGCGGTAGCCTGAACGGCCGGCCCATTCGCCAACTGACGCTGACCGATGTCGCGCTGCCGGCCGCTCCGCCGTTTGCCGGGCCGGTCACCTGTCTCGCCCTTGACCTCGCCAACCCGCTGGTTGCGTCCGACCTGATCGCCCCGCGCCCCGACGTGATCTTCCACCTCGCCGCCATCGTTTCGTCCCAGGCCGAAGCGGATTTCGATTTTGGCACAGCGGTGAATTTCGACGGCACCCGCGCGCTGTTTCAGGCGATCCGCGCCGCGGCCCATACCCCGCGCGTCGTCTTTGCCTCGTCTACAGCGGTGTTCGGGACCCCGTTCCCCGACCGCATCCCCGACGATTTCCATGCCACGCCCCGCTCCAGCTACGGCACCCAGAAGGCGATGTCCGAATTGCTGCTGAACGATTTCACCCGGCGGGGCTGGCTGGACGGGATAGCCCTGCGCCTGCCCACGATCTGCATCCGCCCCGGCGCGCCGAACCGGGCCGCCTCGGGCTTTTACTCCAGCATCCTGCGCGAGCCTCTCGCGGGCAAACCCGCCAACCTGCCGGTCCCCGACACCGTCCGGCATTGGTTCGCCAGCCCGGGCACCGCCGTCGGCTTTTTCGAGCATGCCGCGTGCCTCGACACCGCAGCCCTCGGACCCAACCGCATTCTGAACATGCCGGGCCTGTCGGCCACAGTCGCCGAACAGATCGAGGCGTTGCGCCGGGTTGCCGGTCAGGCGGCGGTCAACCTGATAACCCGAACCCCCGACCCCGCGATCGCCGCCATCGTCAGCACCTGGCCACAGGACTTTGCGCCGATCCGGGCGGTTGGCCTGGGGTTTTCCGCCGACCAGAGCTTCGAGCAGATCATCGCGGCCCACCTCGGCGAAACTTCGGAGATTGGCGCGTAGATCACGGAACTCATCCTGAAATCTGCCTGCTTCTCTGCCCGGTACCCTGCGGGCGCGGGAAGGTGAGCCCTGCGGCCCGGTCGCGCTCACGCCGCCTGCCCGATGACCCCTGCCGCCGCTGCCAGCGCACCCGGCCCGTGCGGAATGCCCAATCCGATCATCCCCGCCTCCATCACCGCCAGCGCCCCCAGGGTCATATGCGCATTGCAATGTCCCATATGCGCCACCCGCAAGAAGCCGTCGCAGGCCGGATCGCCAGGCTCGGCCATCCCCAGCCCGATGCCCAGGGTTACCCCGGCCTTGACCTCGGTCCAGTCCCGCAACCGCGTGGCGTGCGGCGCCCCGATCCGGGCGGCAGTGACCGACCGGCCACGGTCCGCGGGATCGGCCACGTTCATCGCGATCGCCGCGTTGCCTGCGCCCCAGGCATCGAACGCCGCCCAGACTGCCCCGGCCAGCGCCTCGTGCCGCGCCCAGACCGCCTCAAGCCCTTCGTCCTTCAGGATCATGTCGAGCGCCTCGCGCAAGCCGAACAGGTGATGGGTCGGCGCGGTACCGGCCCAGTATTGCCAGAACTCGGACGCACCCGACCGCGGGCCCCAGTTCCAGTAGGGCGTGCGCAGATCCGCCCCGGCCGTCCGCGCCTTCGCGGCGTCGGAAAACCAGACGAACCCCATTCCGGGCGGCGTCATCAGCCCCTTCTGGCTCGCGGCCACGGTCACGTCGACCCCCCAGGCATCCATCCGGTAAGCGTCGCAGCCAAGCGACGCAATGCAATCCACCGCCAGCAGCGCGCTGTGCCCGGCCGCGTCCATCGCCGCACGCAGCGCCGGAATCGCGGTGCGCACCGAACTTGCGGTATCGACATGCGTGGTCAGCACCGCCTTGATCCGGCCCTCGCGGTCGGCGCGCAACGCCGCTTCGACCCGGTCCATGTCCGGCGGCGCAGATCTGCCGAAATCGAGCATCTGCACCTCGATCCCCATCGCGCGGGCCGAGTCTGCCCAGCCGTGTCCGAACCGCCCGGTGGCCAGCACCAGCGCGGTGTCGCCGCGCGAAAACAGATTGGCATTCGCCGCCTCCCATGTCGCATGGCCGTTGCCGATGTAGGCCGCGACATTCGCCTTGGTCTGCGCGACCGCCCTGAGGTCGGGCCACAGCCCCTCGACCATCTCGATCAGGTCTCCGGCATAGATGTTCGGCCCGGCGCGATGCATGGCCCCCAGCACCCGGTCGGGCATCGTCGAGGGTCCGGGGATGGCGAGATATTGACGACCAAAGCCAAGCGACATGAAAACCTCCTGCAAGACCGCCCATCGCTATTCCCGACCGCCGTCGGCGTCAACCGATCCGCCGTGCCGCCGCCGACCTCGACCGCCCCCCAACCTTGCCTCGTCCGGCCTTTCCCGATAGACCCTGTCCAACCTCCGATCCCCGGTCAGGACCCCGATGATCCGCCAGATCCATCAGCGCCTGAAAGACTACCAGGACCGGCTGAGCCTCAGGTTCGGGTCCGACATCTCGACCGCTGCCGCCCGGCGGGCCGCGACCTGGCATTTCCACTTGTCGGACCATGCGTTCCTGCGGCTGTTGTGGACCAACTTTGCCCGGTTCGCCCCTGGAGCCTACCGCGCCAACCAGCCCTCGCCCGCGCAACTCGCCCATTACAAGGCGCAAGGCATTCGCACCATCCTGAACCTGCGCGGACAGGAACGGCAAAGCTTCTGGCTGTTCGAGCGGGAGGCTTGCAACACCCTTGGCCTGACCCTGATCGACATCAAGCTGTCTGCCCGCAAACTGCCGAAAGCGCAGCGTCTGCTGGAGTTGCACCAGATCCTGACCACGATCGACAAGCCCTTTCTGATTCATTGCAAATCCGGGGCCGACCGCACCGGCCTCGTCGCGGCGCTGTACCTGATCTGGGTCGAACGCCGGCCGCTGGACGAGGCGCAAAAGCAGTTGTCGCTTCGTTTTCTGCACCTTGATCGCGGCAAGACCGGGGTGCTGGACCATTTCCTGCGCTATTACGGCCGTGTGGCCGCGACCGGCGGCCTCGGTCTGCTGGACTGGATCAGGACGGATTATGACCCCGACGCGGTGACGGCCTCTTACGCGCGCTGGCAGGCGAACGGCAAGGACGGGCCATGGTGACGCCTGACCCAGGGCCACACCCGGAAGGTCTGGCCCCGAACGGTCCGGCCCCGGAAGGTCTGGCCCCGGAAGGTCTGGCCCCGGAACGTCTGGCCCCAAAAGGTCAGGCCCCGGAAGGTCTGGCCCCGGAAGGTCTGGCCCCGGAGGGTGAGGCCGGTTCCGTTCCGCCGGCGTCCTCTGGCCCCCCGAACGCGGGGCTGGTGGCTTGGCTTTGGAGGGACCACCTGCGCGCCAGATGGGCGGCCCTGTTGGCCGCACTGGGCCTGATGGCAATCGAGGGAGCGACAGCGGGGCTGTTGTCCTACCTCATCCGCCCGCTGTTCGATCAGGTCTTTCTGGGTCAGAACCGGGGCGCGGTGATCTATGTGGCGCTGGCGGTGGCAGGGGTGTTCGGCACCCGCGCGCTCGCGGGATTCGGCCAGAGGGTGATCCTGGCACGGCAAGCCGAAGGCGTGTCGGCCGAACTGCAGCAGGCGCTGCTCCGGCATGTCATGACGCTCGACTTCGGCTTCTTTCAGACCCATTCGCCCGGTGCCCTGATCGAGCGGGTGCGCGGCGATACCGCCACTTTGCGCGGATTGTGGTCGCCGATCCTGTCGGCCCTGGGCCGCGACGTCGTGTCGCTGCTGTCCCTGCTGGGCGTGGCACTGTGGATCGACTGGCGCTGGACGCTGATCGCGGTGGTCGGGGTGCCGCTGCTGATTGTGCCGCTGGCCCGCCTGCACGACCGGGTGCGACGCAGTGCCCGCGCGGCACGCGAGGCGGCCGGCCTGTTGACCACCCGGCTCGACGAAATTTTTCACGGCATCACCACGATCAAGCTGACGGCCTCCGAGACGGCCGAGGCCCTGCGCTATGCCGATGCGCAAACCGGGTATCTGCGCACCCAGATCCGCTCGGAAACCTCTGCCGCCGCGATCCCGGCGATGATCGACCTCGTGGCCGCTGCGGGGTTTGCCGGCGTGATGCTGTATGGCGGGTTGCAGATCATGGACGGTGAGAAAACCCTTGGCGAGTTCATGTCGTTCTTTGTCGCGATGGCGCTGGTGTTCGAGCCGCTGCGCCGGCTGGGGTCGGTCAGCGGAGCCTGGGCACAGGCCCGCGCCAGCCTCGAACGGATGCGTCATGTGCTTGACCAGCGAACCCACCTGACCAGCCCGGACACCCCGCTGCCGCTGCCCGCCGAGCGCAGTCTGGCGCTGCATGACGTGCAATTCGCCTATGGAACGGTGCCGGTGCTGCAAGGCGCCAGCTTTACCGCCGAGGCCGGACAAACCACGGCGCTGGTCGGCCCGTCGGGGGCGGGCAAATCCACCGTGTTCCATTTGCTGACCCGGATGGCCGATCCGCAGGCCGGCCGCATCACCCTGGGCGGCACCAACCTGCGCGCGCTTGACCTGACGGCGTTGCGGGCGCAGTTCTCGTCCGTTTCGCAGGACACCGCCCTGTTTGACGACAGCATTGCCGCCAACATCCGGCGCGGCGCGCCCGGAGCGTCCGACGCCGCGCTGACCCGGGCGATGAGCGATGCCAACGCCGCGGGCTTTGTCGCCGAAATGTCCGAGGGGCTGGCCACGCCTGCCGGGCCACGCGGGTCGGCCCTGTCGGGCGGCCAGCGCCAGCGCGTGGCCATTGCCCGCGCCCTGCTGCGTGACGCCCCGATATTGCTGCTGGACGAAGCAACCAGCGCTCTTGATGCCGCCGCCGAAACCCAGGTGGCCGAAGCGCTGGCGCGTCTGGGTCGGGGCCGCACCACGCTGGTGATCGCGCACCGTCTGGCCACGGTGCGCGGTGCCGACAAGATCGTGGTCATGGATCAGGGCCGGGTGGTCGATCAGGGCACCCATGCTGCTCTTCTTGAACGCGGCGGACTTTATGCCGATCTCTATCGCCTGCAATTCAAGGATTGACCCCATGGCAGATCTGATTTCCGGCGAAACCGCCCTGGACCGCCGCCTTGTCGCGCTGAGCGGGGCCGACGCGCTGGTGTTCCTGCAAGGCCTTGTGACCAATGACATTCTGCCGCTGGCGCGCGGGCCCGGAATTGTATGGACCGCGTTTCTGACCGCCCAGGGCAAGTATCTTGCCGATTTCCTTGTGGTCAACACCGGTGCCGCAC
>Ga0105044_10001328_pt1 | contig 32795 bp, 25 predicted proteins | sample MAT01_FD_78092 | JGI IMG/M metagenome (GOLD analysis project Ga0105044, IMG submission 78092) | Freshwater microbial communities from Lake Fryxell liftoff mats and glacier meltwater in Antarctica - MAT-01 | ecosystem: Environmental > Aquatic > Freshwater > Ice > Liftoff microbial mat | place...
AGCGTGTAAGACCTGCATCGCAGGCAGGGTTCGATGAAGCGTCAACCCATCGATTAGGAGAACAGCTATGCCTGGATTTCTAGATCGGGAATCCCCGTCGCTTCAGCGCGGGGAGGATGTCAACAGGTTTCGACGTCGCTCAACCTTCAGTGATCGAGGGCTGAGCGACGTCGTTCGCACAGCGTCTCCCGCAGGGAGAAAGCCCGATCAGCAGGATCGGTTACCTTATTTCCCTGCGAGTCCCTAATAGATCTTGGAGAGCCAACCCTGAGAGTTGGGATCTACCTAAAAAGCGTCCTGCTGGATCAAAACCAGCAAGACGCTTTGTCACATCGAAAATCCAAGTCAGAGCAAAATCAATCTCAAAACCTGAAAAGAAGCGCCTAGATGGCTTCCATGTTTACTTCGCCGGTTCGAATCCGAATAATTTTCTCTACAGGAGAAACAAAGATCTTGCCATCACCAATTTCTCCAGTTCGAGCTGCAGAGATGATTTTATCGACCACCATATCGACTTGATCATCCTCTACAACGATTTCTAGCTTGAGCTTTTGCAAAAATTCTACCGTGTACTCAGAGCCACGATAGCGCTCAGTTTGACCTTTTTGACGACCAAACCCCCGGACTTCAGAAACCGTCATCCCAACGATTCCGGCATTGACAAGGGCAATTTTTACTTCATCAAGTTTGAACGGACGAATGATCGCCTCAACCTTTTTCATGAATGACTCACTCCTAAATCGGTTATAAACCCGCACACCAGCATGAATCGTTCTATCACCGCTGGGGGCGACCAACTGTAGCTCGTGCTACGCTCGCTTCTTTGAGAAACCATCCCATATTCTGTCATTAGGCCATCCGACTCAAGTGTTTTGCTGGAAGAATGTTCACATGCCTTGATTTTGATGGGCTGAGGGTGGGGCTTTGACCTGTACCATGGCCATCTGCCGCAAGCGCGGGTCAGGCAGCTTAAAATTCTGCCCTAGGGTTTTAGCTCAGATTTTTAAGAGCTATAGAGGGCAGGCGCAGAGCCGATCTGAGACCAGTTCTCGAATTTAAACCTGGAGGCGTCATACCTGGCATGATGCCTCCAGATAAAAATCTGAAAAATGCCTATCCTATAAAATGGCTGTGGCTAAGGAGTAGAAGCATGTAGTGCTGACTAGAACTCACTGGGTGGGTCTAGGAATAGTTTGATGGATTGCTCCAACCATGAAACGAGTTTGGTTGAAGCGAAGATAGGGATAAATCGTCTCTGTCAGCCTATAAAATAAAGAGGAATTAGCTTGGAATAGGCCATAAAAAAATCCCCCACATTTGAGTGATGGGGATATTTTAAGGGGATGACCACAGCGCCGTCTTACCTCAGCTTTTGACCTGGACGAGTCCAGGTGGGGATCATGGCTCTTGGCTTGAAAGTTTCCGGATGCAAGTCCGGTCTACTGCCGCCAGAACATCTCGATTCCCGAGTAAGTTGATTTGTAGATCATAAAACATTATTGGCAGTCACCAACGCCGTAGCCAACCCTCGTCTATTGTAGCGACTCTCAAAGGAATCGCAATGGAATCGCAATGTGGTAGCCGCTGAGACTTTCTGTAGGGACAATGGGGGGAAGGATTGAGGATGTTGAACCGTCAGGGCATAGAGGGATGGATTTTAGATTTAGCATCCATACCGTCAGCCGACCAGAAGGCCGGAGCCAAGGGCAGGGTGAACCGTCAATGGTTGAACCGTCAATGGTCGAACCGCCAATGGGCGATCGCCCTCTCGAATTGCCAACACGAAAGAAAATCGTTGACACGGTAGAATAGGGTATTAGTTCGCAACATTTCCATATTGCGCCCACCAGCGTTTACCATTAGTTGCACGTTTTCTGTGCACTTTTTTCTGTAAGTATCTTTTTCTGCCCGTATCTTTCTGCACGTAACTGACAGTCGCCAGGAGTTTCGCTACGCATGGGTAAAGTTGTTGGCATTGATTTGGGAACAACGAATTCCGTCGTTTCTGTGATGGAAGGCGGGAAGCCTATCGTCATTGCCAATTCGGAAGGCATGAGAACGACGCCATCGGTCGTGGCCTTCAGCAAAGAAGGGGAGCTTTTGGTGGGGCAGATGGCTCGGCGGCAGTCGGTGCTCAATCCTCAAAACACGTTTTTTGGCGTCAAACGCTATATCGGTCGCAAATATAGCGAGTTGCATCCAGAGTCAAAGCGCGTTCCCTACACCCTGCGCCGGGATGAGGTGGGCAATATTAAGATCAAGTGTCCCCGCCTCGAAAAAGAGTTTGCCCCTGAAGAATTATCGGCGATGGTGCTGCGTAAGTTGGCGGATGAGGCGAGTCGCTACCTAGGGCAGCCCGTTACTGGTGCTGTCATCACCGTCCCGGCCTATTTCAACGACTCGCAGCGCCAAGCCACCCGCGATGCTGGCCGCATTGCGGGGCTAGAGGTGATGCGGATTATTAATGAACCAACGGCGGCCTCTTTGGCCTATGGCTTGGATCGGACGGATAGCCAAACTATTTTGGTGTTTGATCTCGGGGGCGGCACCTTTGATGTATCTATCCTCGAAGTGGGAGAGGGGGTGTTTGAGGTGCGCGCTACGGCTGGAGACACCCAGTTAGGTGGCACTGACTTTGACAAAAAGATTGTTGATTGGTTGGCCGATCAGTTTTTAGAGTCAGAAAAGACGGATTTGCGGCGCGATCGCCAAGCCCTCCAACGGCTGATGGAAGCTGCCGAGAAGGCCAAGATTGAACTCTCTGGGGTCAGTGTTTCTGAGATCAACCTACCTTTTATCACCGCGACGGAAGATGGCCCCAAGCACCTCGAAACGCGCCTTACCCGCTCTCAGTTTGAGGGCTTATGTACTGACCTGATCAGCCGTCTGCGTGGCCCTGTGAAGCAGGCGGTGCGCGATGCGAACCTGCGCCCCGAAGACATTGATGAAGTGGTGTTGGTGGGGGGTTCGACCCGAATGCCCATGGTGAAAGATTTAGTGCGATCGCTCATCAACCGCGAGCCTAACGAAAACGTCAACCCCGATGAGGTTGTGGCCGTCGGAGCTGCCATCCAAGCGGGCATCCTCACCCAAGAAGTGCGCGATATTTTGCTGCTAGATGTGACCCCCCTCTCCCTGGGTCTAGAAACCATCGGTGGGGTTACCAAAAAACTGATTCCTCGCAACACCACCATTCCCGTCCGCCGTTCTGATATTTTCTCTACTGCCGAAAATAATCAAACGATGGTGGAAGTCCACGCCCTCCAAGGGGAGCGGGAAATGGCTTCTGATAACAAGTCCCTAGGGCGATTTAAGCTGATGGGCATTCCCCCCGCCCCTCGGGGCGTCCCTCAGGTGCAGGTAGCCTTTGACATTGATGCCAACGGCATTTTGCAAGTCACGGCGGTTGATAAAACCACAGGCCGGGAGCAAGGAATTACTATTCAAGGAGCCTCTACCCTCAGCGAAACGGAGGTGAAGCGGATGATTCAAGAGGCTGAGCAATTTGCCCAGAAGGATCGCCAGCGGCGGGAGCGGGTGGAAAAACGCACCCGGTCGGAAGCGCTGACTTACCAGGCTGAGCGTCAATTGCGCGAAGTCGCCCTCGATTTTGGGATGCAGTTTGCCAGTGACTACCGCCGCCGCATCGAGAACCTAATCCAAGAATTGCGCGATGCCTTGAGCAAAGATGACGAGCGCAAGATCGACGTTGCCGAGGCCGATTTGCGGGATGCTTTGTCTGATCTCCAGCGCGAGGTTTACGACATCAACAAGCAAGAAGAAGGTGAAGGCATTTTAGGGTCAATCAAGCGCACCCTGTTTGGGGATGACGATGATGATGACTTTTTCTATGGCGGAGGGGGCGATCGCGATTACACCCGAAATGGCCGCTACGACAACCCCTATGGCAACCGTTGGGATGACCGCAGCAATGATGGCTGGGGTGGGCGGCAAGACAACGGGGGTGGGCGGCAAGACAACGGGGGTGGGCGGCAAGACAACTGGGATGACCGGCGCGATGGCTGGGATACTCGCACCCCGCGCCGTCCAGAGCGGGAGAATGGCCGCCCCGCTGCTCGCCAAGATGATTGGGATCGGTCAGATCGCCGAGAGCCGCCCCGCCGCGAACCCGATCGATGGGAGGGCGATCGCCCTGACAGCCGACCCACCTCACCCCCTCGGCGCGATCGCCAAGATGACTGGGATAGCTCGCCCCCTCGCCGCAGTAATCGCCGGGACGAACCGGCAGAGCCATCTCGTCCCCCCCGAGATTCCCAAGATAGCTGGGAACCCCGGCGGTCAACCCCACCTGAGAAGGAACCGGTCGATAACTGGGAAGGCCGACGACAGGCTCCAGCACCTCGAACTCCCCAGGACCGGCGGGAGAGTCGGCCTGCACTCCCACCACAGGAACCCCAAGATAGCTGGGATGCGCCCCGTCGCCCCAGTTCTCCGGCTTCGCGAGAACCCCAAGATAGTTGGGATGCGCCCCGCCGCCCGAGTTCTCCGGCTTCGCGAGAACCCCAAGATAGTTGGGATGCACCCCGCCGCCCCAGTCTTCCGGCTTCGCGAGAACCTCAAGATAGTTGGGATGCACCTCGATCGGGCGATCGCCCCTCTAGCCGCCCTGCACGGGATCCAAACCGGCGTTCGGCGTCGGAGGATGTCTCTCGCTATGGCAGCCGCAGCCGGGGTACTTGGGATGACGATGACGACGACTGGACTTAAACCATGACTGGACTTAAACCATGACTGGATATAAAGGGGTGTTTTTACCTGCTCTCCTAGGTAACTCTTGGGTTATCCCCTAGAGGGGTCAGCCATTCCCTTGGCTATGAATGCACCTCAAACCGCCTTGTACCCTCTCTGAGTAGCCATTCATCAGCTACAGTGAGAAAATAGCGATAGGCTTCAATCTGATTGCCATAGGCCAGATGGGTGAGGTTCTCTCTGCCAGCATGGTTGCTCAGGTTTCAATTTTCTCCTTTCAATCTTTTTGTGATGGTTGAATGCAAAACTTCCGCAATTATTACCAAATTCTAGGGATTCCTAAAACAGCCACGGCGGAGGAAATCAAAGGAGCCTACCGCAGGATGGCACGGCAATACCATCCTGACCTAAACCCCGGCGACAAAACTGCCGAGGAAACCTTTAAGGATGTCGGTGAAGCCTACGAAATTTTGTCTGATACGGCCAAGCGTGCCAAGTACGACCAATTTAGTCAGTACTGGAAGCAGAACGGGTTTCAAACTGGGGGCAGCGCCACTCGGACGCGGCGCTGGAGTGGGAGCACCCGTAAAGCGGCAGAAGAAGTAGACTTCAGCCAATATCGAGATTTCAATACCTTTGTCGATCAGCTCCTCAATCGTCGCGAAGACGCAGATGCCTCACCTCGGCCTCCGGTTAACCGCGATCCCTATCGTCCGGGCACCAACAAAACAGCCTATACGGTGCCCCGCCCGACCCCACGCAATGCCGAAGCGCGGCTCACAGTTCCCCTCGAAAAAGCCTACCAAGGTGGCCGTGAGCGGATTCGCTTAGAAGATGGGCGATCGCTCGAAGTTTCTATGCCTCCCGGCATGGTATCTGGCCAAAAGATTCGGCTCAAAGGGCAAGGGGTTAACGGCGGCGACCTCTTTCTCAAAATAGAGTTAGCGCCTCACCCGTTATTTAATCTGCAAGGGGCAGATGTCTATTGCCCAATTCCCCTAACTCCTAGCGAAGCGATCCTTGGCGGTGCGATTGAAGTGCCAACCCTCGATGGCCTAGTCAAAATGATGGTGCCCCAAGGGGTACGGAGCGGCCAAAAGCTTCGCATGGCTGGCAAAGGTTATCTCCTAGATGGTCGCCGGGGTGATCAAATCGTAGAAGTGCAAGTGCTCATTCCCCAAGAGTTGTCGCCCCCCGAAAAAGAGCTTTACGAAAAATTGCGCCAAGTTGAAACCTTCAACCCCCGCGCCGACTTGATGCCGTGATGGGTCGTTGATCTTCCCATGCAAGGATCTCGTTATTGCCCCTGTAGTACGACCGTAACGATCAGGTTGTCACTGTAAATCGGGATGCTGTCACGGGTCGCTGGGCTAAACTGCCAATTTTGCACCGCACAGCGCGCTAGCTCTGTATACCCCTGATTCCACGAAGGAGGTTGGGGGATAGCATCCGTAACGCGACCGTTATTATCAATCACTAAGCGTAAAGAAATACTTTCCCCAAAAGCCCTCACACTGTCGGGAGGAACCACGCAAGATTGTGGATCCATCGGGTCTGAGGTGAAGGTTCGCCCTTGTTCGAGCGGCTGGGCATTGACCTCAGGGATATCTTGTAACTCTTCTGGCGGCAACGATTCGATGCCCGTCAAATTTGCAGAGACCTGAACGGCTGCGCCCCCTGGGTTGATCCCAAAATCTGGCAGGGTATCGTTGGTTGTCTCCCCAGGAGGAATGGTGCCCTCTCCAGCGGCGTCTGATCCGTCTGCCCTCTCTTCTCCACCGGATGCTGTATCACCGGGAAATGGAGAAGTCGTCGGTGGAATGGAAGGACTGGGTAAATCGACCTCGCCCGGTATGGGTTGGGAGGGTTGTGGAGGTTGCTGCTGCTGAGGTTCTGGAGGGGTATAGGGTGGGATTGGCTCTGGCTGCACCGGGGGAGGCACCGTGTCTTGCACAGGCTCTGGTAAAGGCGCAGGCGGCTCAGATACCGGAGGAGGTTGAGCCAAGTCAGGAAGGGCTGCGAAGTCTGGTGGCTGGCTGATATTAGAGGGGATGGTAAATGGAATTGCACTGGGTTCATCGCTGGCCGTAGCGTTGGGTGCTGTTGTGCCGCTGCCCAGGTCGGCGTTCGACAGTTCCACAATATCTATGGGCAAAGGAGCTTGATCCGCTGACTCTGAGGTTTGAAACCAGTAGGGAATCGAGAACACCATGGCGAGATGCAGCCCCAATGACCCAGCAAAAAGCCCCAACCAGAAACCCGCTGGGCGCTTCTGTTCTCTGGCACGTAGCAATTGCTTTGAAAGAGGCACATTGACCACAGATCGCATCCGGGTTACAGATTCCCGGCCTCCCACACTATTCAATCAGAATTCAGTCAGACAGCAAGTCACAGGCGACAAGTCACAGGACGAAGGCGGCTATCATTTATCCCGCTTATCGTTTTATCTTGAATGTCACTAGCAGTGACTGCCCCCAAAGAATATTGACCCTAGAAAAGATGGTTCATCCTGGATCGTCGGTTATGATTTGGCTTCTAATCTAAGCATCGATTTTATGCTGTTGCGTTGGTCGCAACTCCTTCTTAATCAACGCTGAGTTGCTCAATGGTTAGGTTCCATAGCGCCAACAGGGTCTATCAACCGTAGGGGGCTGGCATCCGTAGGTAGCCTGTTAGCCTGAAGCCTCACGATTGCCGATGTCTAGAATTGTTTCTGAGGGTGTTACGCATTTAAACGCGGAATTGTGTTAATTATTTTAAAGAAATGCAACAAAATGTAATGGACTTTTTGCCCAAATTTAACTAATTCAGTTTAATGGCTAGATTTTTGACGGGCGATCGCCCACTCTCCTAAACGATGCTCCGTTCCCATCATAGCGACTCTCGCTTTTTTGGCGGGTGAATGGCGGGTGAATGGTGGGTGAGGGGGCGATCGCCCTTACCTTCAATTGATTTGAGAATCAGCAATACAGCCTTTTTTATGGGAGCCAATCGGCCTCAGAAAGCAGTATTTGACCGAGATCCCCCGTTGGCTTAATTTGCTAAATTGGCCAAGTTTGGAGCATTCAGCCTAGCAACCTGAGTCGAAAACTGCGGCTAATTAGAAAGAAAATGCAACCTTTTCTGTTACAATCTTGCATTTCATCATTCATAGGTTAATAGATTCATAAACCTTAATAAATATAAACCCTAGTTATAGAGAGTCAAAGAAGATTCAACGTTTAGCTTATTGAATCCCTGATATATTTTGTGTTGTGCTTAACTCAGGGCAAAACAGACAGGCTACACGGGACGTTGCTATCTGCGAGAGGCCCTGAAAAAAGACTTCGCTGATTTTTGAGTTAGTCAGTTGCAGTTACGAGCCATTTAGGCGGCCTATGTGCATGTATCGCTGTGCATTGCGGTGCAGCGTGCATCGGTTTGGCACATGGTTTTCGCATGTTCATTGCAGTTCACAGGAAGGGAAACGATGTCTTACTCGCAAACAAAAACCCAGTCTGGGTCTGGGTTTCAGGCAGGTGTAAAGGATTACCGCCTGACCTACTACACGCCAGATTACACCCCGAAAGATACCGACATTTTGGCGGCGTTTCGGATGACCCCACAGCCCGGCGTTCCCCCTGAAGAAGCGGGCGCGGCGGTAGCGGCAGAGTCTTCCACCGGAACCTGGACCACGGTCTGGACTGACCTACTGACCGACCTCGATCGCTACAAAGGTCGTTGCTACGAAATCGAGCCCGTGCGCGGCGAAGATAATCAGTATATTTGCTACATCGCCTATCCTTTGGATCTGTTTGAAGAAGGGTCTGTAACCAACATGTTGACCTCCATCGTGGGGAACGTGTTTGGCTTCAAAGCTCTAAAGGCTCTGCGGTTGGAAGATCTACGGATTCCCGTTGCTTATCTCAAAACCTTCCAAGGCCCTCCCCACGGCATTACCGTTGAGCGTGACAAGCTCAACAAGTATGGCCGTCCATTGTTGGGTTGTACCATTAAGCCCAAGCTTGGTTTGTCTGCAAAGAACTATGGCCGTGCTGTTTACGAATGTCTTCGGGGTGGTTTGGACTTCACCAAAGATGACGAAAACATCAACTCCCAGCCGTTCCAGCGTTGGCGCGATCGCTTCACCTTTGTTGCTGAAGCCATCCACAAAGCTCAAGCAGAAACCGGCGAGATCAAAGGTCACTACCTAAACGTCACCGCCGCTACCTGCGAAGAAATGCTCAAGCGGGCTGAGTATGCGAAAGAACTCAACATGCCCATCGTCATGCATGACTTCTTGACCGCTGGTTTCACCGCTAACACCACCCTCTCCCATTGGTGCCGCGACAACGGTGTGCTGTTGCACATTCACCGCGCTATGCACGCAGTAATCGACCGTCAGAAGAACCACGGGATGCACTTCCGTGTGTTGGCTAAGTGCTTGCGGCTGTCTGGTGGTGACCACATTCACACCGGTACCGTTGTGGGCAAACTAGAAGGCGATAAGGCCATCACCCTTGGTTTCATCGACCTTCTCCGCGAAAACTACATTGAGCGCGACCCCTCCCGTGGTGTGTTCTTCACCCAAGACTGGGCTTCCATGCCAGGTGTGATGGCTGTGGCCTCCGGCGGTATCCACGTCTGGCACATGCCTGCCTTGGTCGATATTTTTGGCGATGAGTCTGTTCTGCAATTTGGTGGTGGTACCTTGGGTCACCCTTGGGGTAACGCGCCAGGTGCAACGGCTAACCGGGTTGCGCTAGAAGCTTGTATCCAAGCCCGGAACGAAGGCCGCGACCTCATGCGTGAAGGTGGCGACATCATCCGTGAAGCCGCTCGTTGGTCTCCTGAGCTGGCAGCCGCCTGCGAACTGTGGAAGGAAATCAAGTTTGAGTTTGAAGCGGTAGATACCATCTAAGACCTATGGATCGGGGATTCTGAGGTCGGGATGGGCCTTGCAACTCCAACCTCAGCCCCATCCACTGCGAGGCTATGAATCTCAACCAAATTGCGAAGGATACGGCAAAGACGGTCATGAGTTATTTGACCTATCAAGCTGTCCGGACGGTGATTGCTCAACTGAATGAGACTGATCCTCCTAGAGCCTTTTGGTTGCAACAATTTTCCTCGCAGGAAAAGGTACAAGATGGGGAGGTTTATATGCAAGCGCTCCTTCGAGAACAGGCGGCCTTGGGCTTTCGGATTTTGACGGTGCGAGAGCATTTGGCGAATGAAGTCTGTGAGTTTTTGCCTGAGATGGTACGCACAGGCATCCTGCAATCAAACCTGCAACTTCGCTGTGAGCAATTGGAGCGAATGACCCAGGTGGATGAAGGGGCGATCGCCATCCAACCTCCCGACGATCTTTCTGCTGATCCTGATGGCACTGCATAGGGGTAAAAACCCTGTGGATTGTCGCTCAAATATCTTCCCTTCGCTATCACAATTTTTCTATTACGACACCGAGAGAACCCATGAAGACTTTACCCAAAGAGATTCATTTCGAGACGTTTTCCTACCTGCCCCCTCTGACGGATCAGCAAATTACCCGTCAGATCCAATACATGTTGGATCAAGGCTATATCCCTTGCGTTGAGTTCAACGAAACCTCTGATCCTGAAGTCCACTACTGGACGATGTGGAAGTTGCCTTTGTTCAGCGCCAAAACCCCCCAAGAAGTGCTTTCTGAAGTGCAACAGTGCCGCTCTGAGTACTCTAGCTGCTACGTGCGGGTGGTTGGTTTTGACAACATCAAGCAGTGCCAAGTGATGTTCTTCATTGTGCACAAGCCCAACGCAACCAACAACAGCTTTGGCAGCGGCTACCGCTACTAAAAGCTCTGTCTTAATCAGGCTAACAAGGTCTGCATGAACTCAGTGCCTTTGGGTTAATCTGACTTCTACGCTGACCTTAGCGCTCTATCTACATGCGATCTAACCCATTAGTCGCATGTAGTTTTTTAAGAACATACGAAAGCTTAGTCTGAGCGTTAGGGGGCATTAATCGCCCCCTTTTTCATCGGGTGATGTCTGTCACTATTCAGCAATATCAAGCTCTCCGGCAATATCAGTCAAACCCTTTGCTGGTTGAAGCTTGATCTCGTTCTAGTCCTCTGATCTATGACATCGCTATGAAGCTTAGGACATGCTGGCGTCATTCCCGTGAAAACGGGAATCCACTGATCCCGCGATCCTAACGATAGATTCCCGCCTCCGCAAGAATGATAGAAAAAGGGTCTATCTATCAAGGGTAATGCGAGGGATAGGAGGAGGGGCGATCGCCCCTCCTCCTATTGGTATATCCTGCTTGCTGAGGGTTGGCTGAACAGAAGAACCGCAACCGGGAATTAGGGGCGGCGCATTGCTTTACTCCGCTGTGACATAGGCTGCTGTGATGCCTCCATCCACCAGAAATGTTGAGCCATTCACAAACGATGATTCATCGCTGGCTAAGAATAGCGCCGCGTTGGCAATTTCAAAAGCCTTGGCAAAGCGACCGGGTGGAATATGAACCAATCGACGCTGACGGCGGGCGGGGTCGGCCAGTAACTCTTCGAGCAGGGGTGTTTCGACGGGGCCGGGACAAAGGGCATTGACCCGGATATTTTGGCGGGCAAACTCTACCGCTATTTCGCGGGTGAGGGAAAGCACGCCCCCCTTGCTCGCGGTGTAAGCCGACTGGGATGTAGCTGCGCCTACCATCGCCACAAACGAGGCGGTGTTGATAATCGAGCCACCTCCAGCTCGCTGTAAGGCTGGGATGCCATACTTACAGCCCAAAAACACCCCCTTGAGGTTGATGTTCATGGTCAGATCCCAAATATCCTCTTCGGTATCGAGCACCGAGCCATCCTCGCCATGAAAAATCCCGGCGTTGTTGAACAGCACGTTTAGCTGGCCATAGGTAGCCTCTGCCGCCTCGATCATGGCTTTGACCTCTGCCGCCTTCGACACATCCGCCCGCACAAAACTGGCTTCGCCGCCCGCCGCCTGAATGGCCTCCACCGTTTCTTGGCCACCCGCCTCATTGACATCGCTGACGACGACTTGCGCGCCTTCCTTGGCAAACAATTGCGCGGCCTCGCGCCCAATACCGCTTCCAGATCCTGTAATGAGAGCCACTTTATTCGCTAAACGCATACATACTCCTTAAACAACAAGTATTCATGATTCAACCCGTTTGGCTATTGCAAGCTATTTCCTCAGAAGTACCTCAGAAGTACCTCAGAAGTACCTCAGAAGTGCCTCAGAAGGCTTTAGAAGTGCCTACAGTTAGCTTTTCTTCAACCGTTTTAGCCAACCGTTAGCCAACCATTAGCCAACCGTTAGCTTTCTTTCAACCCAGGCAACCCAACTCCATTGGCTGCCACTGGATCCGGTCGGTGGGTGCTTCTCAGGTAAGCTAAATAGCCTCATGTCCGTTGTTCATTGTCGGTTAACTGGGACGCGCAGAGAGTGTCGTGGAATAGCGTCGTGGAACTCGTGGGTTAAAAGGATTGGGCGATCGCCCTTACCCTGCCACTCGCCTGAGACGGTCTTGGGCTGCCTGCACCAAGCCCTGAAAAAGTCGCTGCTGCACAGGGTCTTGGGGCGACAGTTCGGGGTGCCACTGGACGGCAATCAGCCAGGGATGGGATTGATGTTCTAGGGCTTCGATCACGCCATCTGCAGCCTGAGCGGCGGGAAGCCAACCTCCGGGCACGGATTGAATCGCTTGGTGGTGCCAAGACATAACCGTAATCTGAGTGGCTTGAAGCATTTGAGCAAGGCGGGTATTGGGGTAAACCTGCGCTGGGTGAGGGGTCGGGCGGCGGGGATGATCGAGGCGGTGGGCGATTTGTGCTCCATAGATATCGGGCACATGGGTTACGAGGCTTGCCCCAGCGGCCACACTCAGCACCTGCATCCCTCGGCAAATTCCCAAGACCGGAAGATCGCGTTGGATCACTTGGCGCGCCAGGGTTAGCTCAAAATTATCCCTTTCTTCATCCACCAGGTAGATGGTGTGGTGTGGGTTGCCACCGTAGCGTTCTGGGTCGATGTCGCCGCCCCCGGCAAAGATTAGACCATCTATTACATCGAGCAAGGGGGTGGGGTCGGCTTGCAGGGGGGGGAGCAGCAGAGGTAAACCCCCTGCCAGTTGCACCGCATCGACATAGGCACCGGGCAGGGTAAATTCTCCAGACTCGCTGCGACTATAGGTCGTAATGCCAATAATGGGCGATCGCATAAATGGGTCGAAACCAAGGGTAGATGCAAAGGAAACGGTGCAGACATTAGGCGGGTGCATTGGGCTCTGCTTGCACAGGCAGGTCTACCATAAACGTAGTGCCGACGCTGGGGGTTGATTGGAAGTGTAACCGTCCTCCATGCCGTTCGTTGATAATTTGGCGACAGATGGTTAACCCTAAACCTGTGCCTTTGCCCGGTACTTTGGTAGTAAAGAAGGGCGTAAACAACCGCTCTTGAACTTCTAGCGGAATGCCTGCGCCGTTGTCTTGAATGCAAACTCGAATGTGATCAGAATCGAGCCGTGTGGTGCCAACTTGGAGCGTTGGAGAAAACTCCGAAGAGGGGTAGACTTTTTCATGGATAGCGCAGGTTTCTTCTAGGGCATCCATGGCATTGACCAGAAGGTTCATAAAAACCTGGTTGAGTTGCCCTGGTAAGCATTCGATGCTAGGAAGATCGCCATAGTCTTGAATAACTTTAATGCTATATCGACTATTTTTGAGCTGTAGCCGATTGTTGAGGAGGAGGAGGGTATTATTGAGTCCTTCATGCAGATCGGCCCGTTGATAGTCCTCTTCATCTAGGCGCGAAAAGCCCTTTAAAGCTTTGATGATTTCTAGGGTTCGATCGGCTCCAATTTTCATGGATTTAAACAGGTTAGGTAAATCCTGTTGAAGGAATTCTAAATCAATTTGTTCGATGGCTTGTTTGATCACAAGGGTGGGGCTGGGATAACTATCTTGGTAAAGGTTCACCACTCGCAGGAGATCAAACATATAGTTGCGGGCATGGTTTAAGTTGCCCACCAAGAAGTTAAGAGGATTGTTGAGTTCATGGGCTACTCCGACGAGCATTTGGCCGAGGGTTGCCATTTTGTCGGCTTGGATTAGGTTGTGGGTGGTGGCATGAACCTCAGAGCGCGGCCTCACCATAAAGACCTTCCAATAGACCTTGGGAACATGGAAAAGAAAGGCGATCGCCGGTTCTTGTAACAGCCCATCTTGTTCTAGTTCATATTGCTGAAAAAGGTAATCAGTGCGATCGCCACTATTGAGCGGATCAGATAGAATGGCCGCAAACATCTGCCCTTCTTCATAGCCCATATGCTCGCTTCTGTGGCTGATAGCTTGAGCAATGTTGACGTTCGCTAAATCTTGTTCAAGACTATGATCTAGGACAACCGCATCCATCTCTTTCACCATGGCAAGTAATGGTGAAAACGCTGGAATATCCTTGGCAAGCTCATCAATACAAACGATTTTTTCTAGGCTGTCGCCCGCTGGCGAAATATAAGATTTCTTAACTTGCTCAAAATCAGGAAACGTAATAAATTGATTATTTCTATCTAAAATAAAAATATAGCCTCCCGTCTTTTTCTGCCAATGGTTGATCTTGTCTTGTAGCCCATTGAGCGTGACATCAACCGTGACGACTCCGACAAACTGTGCGGCTTTAAAGATAGGGGTTGTGCAGGTAATGATCAGTTCTTGGGAGTGAGGATCCATGTAGGATTTACTCCACAGGCATTGTCCTTTTTGAGCGTATTGCCCGACGATGTACCACTCTTCTTGGTGATAGCCAGATTCAGATTGGTTATAGCCATCACAATAAACGAGCTGACCGCTGGGATCGCGCCCCCAAAAAAAGCTACAGCGCTCCTGTTCTGGGTGAAATTGATAGGGTTCAAACCAAATGCCACCCCCAGCAATGAGGCGATCGCCATGGAAATCTAAAGTGTTAGGAATCATCTGAAGCACTAACTCATCGGAGGCTGGAAGCTGCTCCATGGTGAGGGCGATGCTGCGTGTGAGGGTCTGCATTTCTCGCAGCCGAGCATACAGGTTGAGAACAAAGACATTCCCAATCTGCCCAATGAGTTGTGATGATTCTAGGAGAAACGGATTTTTGAGTTGCGGACTCATGGTTTAAACCGTATCGCACACTACTGAATGCATTCGGTTGATGCCCTGTGCTGGTTAATACTTCTAGGGTAGAAGAAGCCTTCAGTAAAAGACAAGTTCTCCTCTCCGATCTTTCGATAGATACCCCGATCCTCATCAAATCTTCAATCAATTGAGGCGGTGGAACTGTTCAGGTTGAGCAAGTTCTCCGATCGCCACAATTGATTGAAATTCCTTGAACAGTTACTACTACTTAAACCTAGGATGTGGCTCCCTCGATCGCTTGAGCAATTGATAGAGGATAGGGTGTTTGCACCAAGATAGCTGGGTGGGCGATCGCCCACCCAGTCGGGAAAGTAGGCTGTACGGATACGGAAAGAGATTGGGTCATAATTGATACAAGGTGATGAATTCAGCAAATGATCCCCAATTTCTATAGAAATTGGGGATCATCGTTATGCATTAAGTGATGCTGGGTTAGCTATGGGTTGGGCTTAAGAACGCCACGGCATTTAGGAAAGGTGCTACAACCCCAAAAATCTTGACCCGCATTACTGCCTGATTTGGCCTTTCGGCGCAACATGGGTGCGCCACAGGTGGGGCATGGGGGTGGGGTCGAGGCTGGCTGGTCAACGGGCTGGGAAAGTGGCTCCTGACTCGGTGGTTTAGCTGGCTGCTCCCGTGTTTTAGCCGAATGGCTCACCCTGGGTGGAGCTTTCTCAACGTCTAGCCGTGCCGATCGAGTCTGGGCGGGAGGCTCAACGGGCGCATGATCAGGCTCGATTTTCCCGAGAGGCGCCAGGGTTTGCTCAAGTTGGCGCTGAATGTCGGCCAGCACGTATGCCCTAGCTACTTTGAAACGAAGCAGCGGTAACTCCGCAGACACACAGGCTCCGTTTAAGAGGGTGTCTCTTTTCTGTCTCTTGGCTGAATCATGGCTTGAGTCGTCTAGCTCGACTGCGGCCTTAACTGAGCAGTCGTTGGGATCACAAATCAGGAAATCAAAGTGCTTCGCAGATATGGCGTTAAATGCGCGCTGCCAGTCAGACCGATCCATCCCTTTTTTGGGAGTAATGACATCGGCCACCCGAACCTTAGAAAAAACCAAGCCCTTGCTCCCAATGGCCTGGACGAGCACCCCATAAAACGATCGCTCAGCCTTTGACAGGAAGTAGTCAGAACGTTGATAGGGATAAGCGCTTGATTTGCCCTGCCCTTTAGAAAGCGCCAAGAAAAACATGATACTGACGATAGCGATAACAATGACAACCAGAATGACAGCAAGAAGTAGTGTGTTCATCTCAATTAATGCAGAACTATCAATACAGAATGATCAATGCGGCGCAATCAATACAGCGCAGTTAATGCGGCGCAATGAATGCAACGCAATCAGTACAGACCTTTATTGTCTAAAGATCTCTGTTATCGGATAGATACTGATCAAGTGGATGCTTTCTGATTTGTACGTCCTAGTGGATGGGGTAAAAATCGGTCAGTCATGGTTCCATGGAGTGGAGATGCAGGCATTGGAGTTCCCTTTTCAACGATCCTCCCTAGTGTGCCCTGCTCTCGTGGGTTCATCGCTAAGCCCGCTCAAAATAGCGGGCGCGTTCCCAACTGGTGACCACTTCATCAAACTTGCGCTGTTCGGTACGGAAGAAATGGAGGTAGTGGTCGATCACGTCGTCGCCGAGGACAGTGCGGGCCCAGGTGCTTTGGGCGAGGGTGGCGATCGCCTCATTCAGCGTCTTAGGCACCTGCTGCAAATCTTGGGCTTCGTAGACATCGCCTTCAAACATAGGGGGCGGCTCGATTTGGTTTTGGATGCCATCTAGCCCAGCGGCGAGGGTGACGGCATAGGCGAGGTAGGGGTTTGCATCGGCACCGGGGGCGCGGCATTCCATCCGTAGGGCGGAGCCATGCCCCAGCACCCGGAAGCCTGCGGTGCGGTTGTCGTAGGAGCAAGCGATCCCAGTCGGCGCAAAGGAGCCGGCGACATAGCGCTTGTAGGAGGTGGGGTAGGGAGCATAGAAGGCGAAGATTTCGCGGATATGGGCCATCCAGCCGCCGAGGAACCAGCGGAAGATCGGGGAGGAATGGATCGAGCCGTAGGGTTCATCGCCAGGGAACAGTGGCGTTTTGCCGGTGCTATCCCACAGGCTGGCATGGACATGCATACTTGACCCGGCGTAGCGCTCATCCCACTTGGCCATGAAGGTGATGGCGACATCGTTGAGCCAGGCGATTTCTTTGGCGATGTGCTTGTAGAGGACATGGCGATCGCACATTTCCAAAAAGTCGGTGTAACGCAGGTTGATCTCCTGCTGCCCTGGCCCCCATTCTCCCTTAGAGAATTCGACAGGGATGCCGGAGCGGTCGAGGTGCCTGCGGATTTCGCCAATCAGAAACTCTTCCTTGGTGCCCTGGAAGATGTGATAGTCCTCGATGTAATGGCCGATGGGTTCGAGGTTTTGGTAGCCCTTATTGCGTGCGTCTTCGAAGGAGTCTTTGAAAACATAGAGTTCGAGTTCCGAAGCTCCCATGACGGTGTAGCCCAGGGATTGGGCGATCGCCAATTGCCGCTTCAAGATATTGCGAGGAGCTACCGCCACAGGCACATCCTCTTCTTCGTTGAGAATGTCGCAGAGCACGATGGCGGTGTCTTCGAGCCAAGAGGCGCGGCGCAGGGTGCTGAGGTCGGGCACCATCCGAAAGTCGCCGTAGCCCGTCGCCCAACTGGTAAAGCCATAGCCCGGAACGGGATCCATTTCCATGTCGCAGGCCAGTAGATAGTTGCAGGCATGGACGTTGTGCTGCAAGACATCGTGGATAAAATAATGCCCGGTGATCCGCTTACCCAACAGCCGCCCATACAAATCGGGGAAGACGGTGATCACCGTTTCGATTTTTTCGGCCTCGACGAGTTGGATCAAGTCTTCGACGGAGAGCATTCCACGGACAGGGGGTTGCGTCATGGGAGTTTTAAGGGTGAATTTTAGTGGATTTTAGAGGTTGCCGTGGGATGCGGTCAGTCTGGATGGCTGTGCGCGTCTCCCAGATAGAAAAACCGATTGTTTATAGGTCGATCTTGAGGGCGATCGTCAGGTCATCGTCAGGTTTAGGAGATCCCCCGAAATCCCCCTTGCCCAAGGAGACTTAGACATCAGATTCCTCGGATTGCTCAGGGATGCTGGAGGCTCTGTCTCCTCTTTGGGCAGGGTGCTATCGGGGATCATCCCTGGCCTATGCGGCGATGAAAATGCTTTTGAATTCGCTGTAATGGTCGAGAACGGCAAGGCCGAGTTCACGCCCGAGGCCACTTTGTTTGTAGCCACCAAAGGGGGCTTCGAGATGGACGCTGTGCCCGGTGTTGATGGAGATCACGCCCGTTTCGATGGCTTTGGCCACGCGCAGGGCACGGCTGATGTCCTGAGTCCAAATGGAGCCGGAGAGGCCATAGAGGCTGTGGTTGGCGATCGCCACCGCTTCCGCCTCCGCATCAAAGGGCATGGCACAGAGAACGGGGCCAAAGATCTCTTCCCGAAACACGGTCATCGCTGGCGTAACATCGGCAAACAGGGTGGGTTGCAGGTACGCGCCCCCTTGCAGCGCCGCTTGGCTGGGGGGCGCACCGCCGCAAATCAGCTTAGCCCCTTCGGCGGTGCCCGTGTCGATGTAGGCTTGGACGCGATCGCGCTGCCCCTGAGACACCAGCGACCCAATTTCGGTGTCGTCTTGCAACGGCAACCCCAGCTTCAGCGCCTTGAACGCAGCGTCTAGGCGCTCAATAAACTCGGGGTAAATGGAGCGTTCGATCAGGAGGCGCGATCGCGCGCAGCAGTCTTGGCCAGCATTGCCCAAAACACTCCACAGCGCCTTAGGAACCGCCTTATCCAAATCCGCATCGGCAAAGATCAAATTGGCCGATTTTCCCCCAAGCTCCAAGGTGACGCGCTTGATATCGTCTGCGGCCAACCGCATGGCCAACCGCCCCACCTCCGTAGACCCCGTAAAGGAGATTTTGCGAACGAGGGGATGACGGATCAACGCCTCTCCGGCCTCGGTGCCAGACCCCGGCACCACGTTAAAAACACCGGGGGGAACCCCAGCTTGCAGCGCTAATTCTCCTAGCCGCAACGCCGTGAGAGGGGTGAGGCTGGCGGGTTTTAGCACCAGGGTGTTGCCCATCGCGAGGGCTGGGGCAACCTTCCAAGCGGTAATGGCCAGGGGAAAGTTCCACGGGGCGATCAGGCCACACACCCCAATCGGTTCCCGAAAGGTGAGGCTGGTGCCCGCCGCTGCGACGGGGTTGATACTGCCGCCGACTTTATTAATGGCTCCGGCATAAAACTCGAAACAGTCGGCGGTCAGATCCACCTCTTCTCGGGCTTCGCGGATGGGCTTGCCGACATTGCGGCTCTCTAGTTGGGCGAGGCTTTCCCGCTCGTCTCGAATCAGCCGCGCCAAGGTCAGCAGAATTTGGGTGCGATCGCGGCTATTTACGCGCCGCCAGTCTCCCCTCGCTTGCGCTGCCGCCTGCACCGCCCGGTCGATATCCTCAGCGCCGCCCTTGGCTACGGTTTTCCACGCTTCCCCGGTGGCAGGGTCAATTAAGGTCGTCTGTTGACCCGAGGCCGCAGCCATGCGATCGCCCCCAATCCAAAGCAATTCATCCGTCACGCGATCGTCCTTATCTTACAACTCACACCAAAATACTAGAGTTGCTTCCCCTCCGGAAATCTGTCAGGAAACCCATTGAGAAAGCAACCCGGTTAGTCGTTTTATAGCCATAGTCACGAAGCTTAGGATATGCCAGCGTCATTCCCGTGGAAACAGGAATCCATGGTTCGCATGACTCTCAAGATGGATTCCCGCCTGCGCGGGAATGACAGAGACTGTCCTATGGATAATGGCTACCGCTATACAAAACCACTCATCCCCGCTCTTGCGAGAAAAATGGCATCGGTTTACTGATGCAAATTGGGCGTTGTGGGATGCTCGATTTCACGCATCGCCCGACCCACTAAGGCATCTTCTTCTTCGGGAGCACGGGAAACCAGTTTCTTTCTGCTATACAAGAAAAAGTAAAGCACGCAAATCCCTAAAAAGATGGCGGTGCCAATCACCCCCGGACGGTAGGCCGGAACGGAGAAGCAAGCAATCAGCGCAAAAATTGAGAGCGCAAAGCCCACCACCGCACCCCAAATGCCCACGGGGCTTTTGTAAGGGCGGGGCAGATCGGGGCGATCGATTTTGAGCTTGATGTAGGTGGCAAAGTTGAGGGCGTAGGTGATCACCGCACCAAACACGGCCATATTCAGCAGCGCAGCACCCACGGTGTCGCTGAATAGGTTAATCAAAAATGCGCAACCCAAGCCAATGACTGCCCCTAAAATCAAGGCGCGGGCGGGGGTTTGGAAGCGCCCCGTTACCGATATCCAGCGAGGAAAATAACCAGCGCGGGAAAGGGCAAACAGCACCCGACCATAGGCATAAATAATGGTGTGGAAGCTGGCGATCAAGCCCGTTAGCGCTACGAGGGTCAGCACAATGCTAGTGGCACCCGAGCCAAACACAGCCCGGAAGCCCACTTCGAGGGGAGCCAGGGACTCGCCAATTTCGGCGGCTCCTCCGGCGACCCCAGAGTTGATTACGAGGGTAAACAGCGACAGGATCAGCAGGGTGATGATACCCCAAATGATGGCCTTGGGTAGGTTGCGAGATACATCATGGGTTTCTTCGGCGGCTAGGGGCAGTTGCTCGATGGCGAGGTAAAACCAAATTGCAAAGGGCAACGCTGCAAAGATGCCAAATCCGCCCTTGGGCAGCCACGCAGGGTTTCCAGGATCGGGGGTGATATTAAAGAGGAGGCTGGGATCGAAGGAGCCAGAGGTGAGGGTAGCAATATAAAACACCACCAGCACGGCCATGGCCATTAGGGTAATGACCAACCCCACTTTGAGGGTGAGTTCGACGCCGCGAATGTTGATGGCCACAAAGATGGCGTAGGACAGCACCCACCAGACCCACAGCGGCACTCCTGGCATCAGGGCGTTGAGATAACCGGCGATCCCCACTACAATCACGGCGGCGGTGACGACATATTCGATCACATCGGTAACGCCGTTGATGTAGCCACCCAAGGGGCCAAAGGCTTGGCGGGTAAAGGCGTAGGAGCCACCCGCATGGGGCAGGGCGGCAGATAGCTCTGCAATGCAAAAGACGAGGCAGAGGTACATGATGGCCATCAGGAAGGTGGCGATCGCCAACCCCCCAAAGCCCCCCGCCGCTAGCCCAAAGTTCCAACCAAAGAAATCGCCAGAAATAACCGCGCCGACGCCCAACGCCCAGAGCAAAACCCACCCCGCACTGCGGCGGAGTTGGCGTTTTTCTAGGTAGTCATCACCGACATCTTCGTAGCGCACTAAACCTTTTCGATTGGGGTCATTCATAAAAGATACTCAAGGTAAAAATTACGTTGGCTTGTCACAAGGAGTGCGGAGGATTCAGGCTATCGTTGCCGGACAAAGGAAGAGTCTGTTAGCGTTCCAGCCCAAAACCTTTGCAGATAAAAGGTGAAGATAAAAGGCTGAACCGCCTTAGGCTGGACAGGGAGCAGGAGAAAAATTCCGTTAAGCCTGCGCAGAATAACGGCAAAAATACCACAGTTAATAGGGGATCTAACTGATGCGAAAAGCACTTTAATCGTTATTTCTGGATTGTGCCCGTTGTCGTCTGCCAAGGAAGGAATAAACCCAGAAGACAAAAGAACTGTAATTCCCGGAAATGACTGAGAAATCAGTGGGGGAAAGAGTATGTCACAATAGCCATACGAAACCCTAGTACATCCCATGGTGCAACCCATGGCCATGCCCATTTGAGGAGAGCCTTGACGTGGAGTCCCGCTACAACCCCGCAGCGATTGAGGAAAAATGGCAAACCGCTTGGACGGAACAAGGACTGGACGTTGCGCCAGAAGATTCCGACAAGCCCAAGTTCTATGCCCTGTCGATGTTTCCTTATCCCTCCGGCAACCTACACATGGGCCATGTGCGCAACTACACCATTACGGATGTGATTGCGCGGGTACGGCGGATGCAGGGCTACCGGGTGTTGCACCCGATGGGCTGGGATGCCTTTGGGCTACCCGCCGAAAATGCTGCCATCGACCGGGGCATCCATCCCGCGAAATGGACCTACCAAAATATCGAAACGATGAAAGGGCAGCTCAAGCGCTTGGGCTTGTCCTATGACTGGGATCGGGAAGTAGCAACCTGTGCGCCCGACTATTACAAATGGACGCAGTGGATTTTTATTGAGTTTTTGAAGGCGGGGTTGGCCTATCGCAAAGAGGCGGCGGTGAACTGGGATCCGGTGGATCAAACCGTGGTGGCCAATGAGCAGGTGGATGCGGATGGGCGATCGTGGCGATCGGGGGCGATCGTTGAGAAGCGCTTGCTGAGTCAGTGGTTCCTCAAGATCACCGACTATGCTGAGCAATTGCTGACCGACCTCAAAACCTTGGAGGGCTGGCCTGAGCGGGTGAAGCTGATGCAGGAAAACTGGATCGGCAAATCCACTGGAGCCGAAGTTACCTTCACCACCGAGACGGGTGATGCCTTGACGGTGTTCACGACCCGCCCCGATACCCTATGGGGAGCCACCTTCATGGTGCTGTCTCCCGAACATCCGTTGGTGGAAACCCTGACCACTGCCGCGCAGAAAACTGAGGTGGAAGCCTATCAGAAGGCAGCTTCCAGCAAGAGCGAAGTGGATCGGATGATGGAGGATCGGGAGAAAACCGGGGTATGGACGGGCAGTTATGCCTTGAACCCGGTGAATGGTGAGAAAGTCCCTGTGTGGATTGCGGACTATGTGCTGATGGGCTATGGAACGGGCGCGATTATGGCGGTTCCGGCTCATGACCAGCGCGACTTTGAGTTTGCCCGTAAGTTTGGGCTGGCGGTGAAGGTCGTCGTGCAACCCGAAGGTGAGGCGCTGGATGGCGACACGATGGCAGAATCCTGGCCTGGGGATGGGGTGATGGTGCAGTCTGGCTCTCTGGATGGAATTCCGGCAGGGAAAGGGGCAGGAAAAAGTGTGGAGAAGGCGATCGCCCACCTCGAAGCTAGCGGCCAAGGCAAAGGCACCTCCACCTATCGCCTGCGGGATTGGCTGATTTCGCGGCAACGGTACTGGGGCGTCCCGATTCCTGTGGTGCATTGCCCCAACTGCGGCATTGTGCCCGTCCCTGAAGCTGACCTGCCCGTGCTCCTCCCCGAACAGGTAGAACTCTCTGGGCGCGGCGGCTCTCCGTTGGCGCAACTCGAAGACTGGGTGAATTTGCCCTGCCCCACCTGCAGCACCCCGGCCAAGCGCGAAACCGACACGATGGATACCTTCATCGACTCATCGTGGTATTACCTGCGCTACGCCGATGCCCGCAACGAAACGCAGGTGTTTGATCCCCAAAAGGTAAACGACTGGTTGCCTGTGGATCAATATGTCGGCGGAATTGAACACGCCATTTTGCACTTGCTGTATTCGCGCTTCTTTACGAAGTTTTTGCGCGATCGCGGCCTGCTCAATTTCGATGAACCGTTCCAGCGCTTGCTCACCCAGGGCATGGTGCAGGGCCTGACCTACCGCAACCCCAAGCGTAGCGGTAAAGATCAGTGGATTCCCTCTGACCGCGTCACAGATCCCAGCAACCCCACCGATCCTGAAACGGGAGAACCCCTCGAACGGCTCTACGCCACCATGTCTAAATCTAAGGGCAATGGGGTGGCACCCGAAGATGTGATCGCCCGCTATGGCATCGACACCGCGCGGATGTTCATTTTGTTCAAAGCGCCCCCCGAGAAAGATTTGGAGTGGGATGATGCCGATGTGGAAGGGCAGTCGCGCTTCCTAAACCGGGTTTGGCGCTTGCTCACAGATTATGTGGCGAACCTGCCCCAGGGCAAACCTGGCGGCACCCTGAGCAAAGCAGAAAAAGATCTGCGCCGCGCCGTGCATATCGCCATTAAGGAAATTACCGACGACATCGAAGGCGATTATCAGTTCAACACGGCGGTATCGGAGCTGATGAAGCTGAGCAATGCCCTGACGGATGCGCCTTGCAAAGATTCTGCGGTGTATCGAGAAGGCATCGAAACGCTAATCACGCTGATCGCGCCCTTTGCCCCACACATTGCCGAGGAACTCTGGCATCACCTAGGACACCCTGAGTCCATTCACCTCAAAGCTTGGCCAGAGCTAGATCCAGAGGCCTTGGTGGTGGATGAAATTTCCCTGGTGATTCAGGTGATGGGCAAAACGCGCGGCACGATCCAAGTGTCTGCGACAGCGGATAAAGCCACCTTAGAAAAGCTCGCCACCGAATCGGAATTGGCGCAAAAGTACATCGCCGGAAAGGACATCAAAAAGGTGATTGTGGTGCCCGGAAAGCTGGTGAACTTTGTGGTGGTTTAGGGCGATCGCCCCTCTTCGCTGCGGTGCATTTGTTTGAGTAGAAAAACCGGGCGGAGAGGGTGTTTTTGTCAGATTGTTTTTGCCAGATTGTTTTTGCCAGATGGCGATCGCCGCATCCCCCTTGCCTTTGACCTGGCAGTACTGCCGATGCCAGATGAGGTCGTCGATGATTTACCCCGCAAGAATTCGGCATATAGCGCCAGCATGTCCTAAGTTTCATAGCGATGGCTACAAGCCACACAAGCCCACGACCTCAGCTTGCTAGTTTCGCTCTGTCATGTTTAAAGATCTCACAGATGCAAAGATTTCATCTTGTTGAAGCAGAGATTAATGATCCGATCGACATGATTCCTAGAGCCTTGGGACGGTATAGGCATCAGACGGGTTGAATCTCGACATAACTTCAAAAAAGATCAGACAGGCATCTCAGAAAGTGAATCATCGCCCCAATGCACAATGGAACGGCGGCGGCTCAATCCTAATTGCAAATAGCGGACTTATCTAGCGAACGCCCTCACCCTACACAGGTCTTCTGAAGAGACCCTTACGAGGTGTGTAGGAATCGGTTGTCGGGCTAGCAGGGATACCAGAAATCTGTTGGATTAGATCTGCTGCTGGTGGAGTAGGGATATCGTAGCTATTGCTGAGGGTAGCGGCATCACACAGCCCTATATCAGAGCCAATAACCACCCAAACCCCCACCACCGAATGGAGAACCGAGAAGCCAGACTGCCCCTCTTTAGACCACACAGCCACGCCATAGCCTCCTGCTTCGTAGGTATTCAAAATCCTAGGGAAGGCATCTCCTTCTGAAGAGGTTACCGAAAGATGGCTGAAGGCAGCAGATGTGAGATGGGAGTGAACGTTAGATTTTCTAGAAAAGAGTGCCATAGGTTGAGGGAGGGCAAAAAGCTAGGGTGGATGCAGGCAGTCAACAACTAAAAAATCAATCAGCTTAAAAAAATAGGTTTAAAAAAGAAGTTAAAAACAGTTGGATAGAGCCAATCATTCGTTATGGACGGATTGAATTTAAATGTATGCTGTTACGAAAGATTAGGCTGCGTAGCACTCTGCAATTCTCTCTAAAGCTCTACTATAAAATGTCTAAAACTTAAATCAACAGAGCAGTTTTCATCACCATAAGATATCTCAAAAGACCTGAAACTCTAATCACGCAGGGGTTGTTGCTATTCACAAAAGTATGAGTCTTGCTACAGACTGATGTACAGGGTCAAAAGGCAACACAAAACTCAGTTAGTCAATCATTACTAACCACGGTTTAATGATTAGTAAATCTTTTTTTAAGAATAAGTCAGGTGTAAATAACAAACCACTCAGCTCTATAAAACAGAAATCATGGAGATTTCTTACTACTAGAGTAACTTTTGGTTCTATGAGAGTAAATGTTCTTTTCCATAAATTTTTTGGAAAGTTTGTAAAGATTGGGTAATGTTGGATTGGGGAATGGGGAATGGCGCTAACAGCAACAAGGAAGATTCAAGATCAAGGAGATATAGCTGCAGCCATCCAAGTTAAGACAAGCGTTTAGGCTGAGCTGGTCGAAGCTGTTGACCCTGCGACAGGCTTAGGGTACAGGCGGCGGCCTATGCACAATGTCGATAGCTATGGGGCTATCGTTTAAGACTCCAATGTTTGCTAAAAATACCCAACTGGCTCTGGTTAGAAAAATGACTATAAAAGCCAAGATCCCTGTGGGATAAGCCTTTCAAGATTTTAAGATGAGCCAGTTATGATGACTAGACGGTCACCGATTGAAGTCACTGTCATCTTTTGAGATTGTAGTTCTAGATCGGTAACTATTGACTAAGATCTATACAGCTACAGGCATAAGTTGTTGACAGGATTCTGTGCTGCATAGCTATATCCATCCCTAGGAAGCCTAAATCAGGAATGCATCTCATTGGATCGGTAGGTTGAAATAGATTGTTTTGCAAGATTGCTGTGGAGTAGCTGTATGACTTTACCCAACGCGGACCCGAATACCTCTCCGCCTAGCCCACGCTCGGGGAATGTCTGGAAGTGGATTGGGATCGGGTGTGGTGGGCTGGTGGTATTGGGCGTGGTGGGTGTGGTGGCGCTGGGTTTTTTCGTGCAGCGTGCCACGAAGATATCTTTTGACTCTGGCGCAGCCGATGAGGTTGCCCGAGACATCATTGACTACGAGATCCCTGAAGGAAGCGAAGGGTTTATGTCAATGGACATGGGAATATTTAGAGTTGCCGGGGTGATGAGCCAAAATGCCCCAGAAAGTACCGTTTTAGTGGTGGGCGAGTTGAGCGCGGCTGCCATGCAAGGTAATAAAGCCGAAGTGGAAGAGGCCATGCGGAGAAGTATAGAGCAGCAGCAGCAGACCATTACCGTCCAGGGGCAGAGCGTTGAACCCCGTGACATTTGTGGCCAGACGGTGCAAATGACAATTGTGGAAGGGCAGCAAACCGTCGAAGGGCAAACGGCAGAAGCCTTGTCTTATCAGCTCTTTTTGGTGCATGAGGGGCAGGGAATTTTTGTTGCCCTAACGACGACGGGATCTGATACCCAAGGGAGAGCTGAGCAAGTGCTGCAATCCATTGGGTGTAAGTAAGGGGATTGCGGCTGGGGATACTAGCTTAAATGCTGGCAGCTTCAGCGACTGCAGCCCTAGGGCGTGGTTTAAAACCTAGAACCAATTGGTGCTGTGGCTAGAACTGGCGGCGGGAAAAGATGAGAGTGGCGATCGCCAACAACAGCGCAATATAAACCACCGCATAGACACCGTTAGCGACTAATTGCAGCGGGTCGGGTAAGAGTTCAATGCCATAAACCGCCTGGTTTTTGAGATTGAGCCGCGCCAAGTCGGGTAAGACCAGGTAAAACGCTTCGGTGGCTCTTTGAAACCCTGCATTATCGCTCAGGGCACCCAGAGCCAACAGATCGCGGCTCGATTGCCCCATCAAATAGACGGCCACCGTCATCAGGGTCGCCAGCAATGGGCTAGTGAAGACCCCAAACAAAATAGCCACAGCGGTGATCAAAGAGAGTTCGAGAAATTGGAACAGGGCCGCGATGCCGATGCTACTGGCCGGGAAAGGCGTGCGATATACCTGCAACACCAACATATAGATCAGGGTCATGGCGGCCACCAGCACCGCCAACACCCCAGACAAGCCCAAATGCTTGCCCACAATAAACTCTAGACGGCTGACCGGTTTAGCAATTAAGACATAGACCGTGCGTTTTTCAATTTCTTTATTGACCAGCGCGGTGCCAATGAAAACAGCAATGACTAAGCCCACTAAGCTAATAGCCGCCAACCCCACATCCAACAAAATTTTGGATTCGGCACTGGCTGCTATATCGGGGAGCAGCCGCCCAACAGCAACCAGGGCGATCGCATAGACCCCCACCAAGTAAAGGATGCGATCGCGGATGACTTCCCGAAAAACATTCGTAGCAATGACAATGATACGGCCCAGCATTATCCGACTCCCTCTCCGCTATTCCGCTCTGTGGCGTTTTGACTATCATCTAACCAAATTGTCTGGCTGCCTAGCTCACATTGAATAGTCGCGAGGGGTTCAGGGGGTGTAACCGGGGGAGCAACCACAACCTGGGGGTTCGTCGGTGCCACCACCTGCGTCACTTGGCATTTTTTTTGCAGCACGTAGCCCTTACTCCGGGAGCTAGGCCCCAACCAAAAGGCTTGGAGATTGAGTTGATAGGTCGTTGGGCTGGGTTGTTCGGGTGGAACCTCTGCTTGAAGATGCCACAGAGCATCTTCGGTCGCAGATTCGTTGCCTCCCCGGGTGGCCTGGATTTGGCTTCTCAACCCCACGAGTTGGGTGTCTCGGTCAAGCAGCCAACGCTCTACCTCCGACCAGCGCCGGCCTTCTAAGGTTTCTTTTACCCGAAATTCGAGGCGATTGAGAAATAGGTCACCCCGACGCTGGGGTGGCGCTCCTTGGTCAATGCGAATCACAAACCCACTGCGCGAGAGATCATCGGATAGTAAGGAAGGATAGTTGATCAACCAATCTTGGGTGAGAAAGTGGAAGCGGAACCAGCAACTCATCAGCAAAGCCGTGAGCAATAAAATGATTAACTCTTGGCGGGTGGCCGGATCCGGAAGGGTCGGGTTGAGGTTGGGCAAACAGCGGGGAATAATGGCGATCGCCGCTGAAATCAACGGCCACAGGGTTAACACGAGGGGCAAAATACTCGTTTCTCCTTGCCACCAAAAAAATAGTGAACAGACCAAGGCTCCGGTAATCCAAGGGCCAGGACGAAACACCCAGCCGAGAAGATTGAGTTTTGTGCCCCACGAACTCCAACCAACCCCCCCGCTTAGAAACAACCAGCCCATCCAGGCCAGCCATTCTTGCAAAAACAAGGTCAGCACCAAAAATGACAAGGCCCACGAAAAAAGGCTGAGCAAAATTAGGGTTTGCCAGGAGAAAGCCTGGGGCGGCTTGAGTTGGTTCCAAATGGCATTAATAACTTCAAAAACAGCTTGCATCCCTTCATCCCCTTCCTAATTTTTCTGGGTCTAAAGCCCAGAAGCCCTCTGTTATCAAGACACTCAGTATATAGAGGTTTTCTGTAAAGGTTTTCCATGAAAATCTTCCAATCTAAAATCGTCAATCGTTCGTCTGTGGATTCATTTCACAGTCTCAACGTTGCTCGCTTCTAAAAGCGGTATTACGGGAGCATCAGGAGGGTAGCAATGTTGGGAGAATCGACCACAAGAAACCGCACGAAGAGCAGAAATAGAATCGCTGAATAGCTGAGGGCATTGGCTTCCAGGATGTAGCTTGCTTGTTTGGAGAAGTTAGATTCGGATACCGTGACGGTGCGTTTGCCGAGCCGAGGGCGACCCTGGCTAGAGCGATTGCTCGTTTCTTGGGGAACCTGGTTGAGCAACACAATGGGCAGCAGTTTATTAATGCTAAAAACCTTCAGCAAAAAGCTCCCAAAGAAGGTTAAAAAGCCGGTCATAATCCCCCACAAAGCCGCACTGGCAGACCACCGGTTGAATAGGATAAACGCCATCAGATCATATTCCACTGGGGCGGGCATGATGGTTTCGGCGGCGAAGAAGACAAACCACCCCACCCCTGCCACCAAAAGGTTGAGGATAGTGGCATATTGAACTGCCTGCCGGGGAGGAATGGCCATATTGCGCTGCAACACCCCACTTTCGATGGCGATCGCCACCAATAAAAATAAGATTTGAAAGGCGATCGCCCGCAACGGCAACACAGAGTAAAACATAGTTCTGGCTGGCAGTGGTGAGTGTTGGCGGTAGGGTTTCCAAATTTCAATCTCGGCTGATCAGTCTGCTCTAGGGATAGCCACAGGATCTAGAGCTTGCTCGAAAACCCTACCAATAGTGTTCTAAAGGCTTGACCTACGCCAATTACCCCTAGATAATGGGAGACCAGTCTAGGGTTGTGATCCGCTAGGTTCAAACGAGTGTTGACGCTTTGCTGCATCCCCTCAATGACTTGCTCAATGACTTGCTCAATGACTTGCTCAATGACTTGTTCAATGACCCGTTTAATGCCCCGTTCAGTTTGCTAGGATCAATGCCCCATGAATAATCTTAGAGCCATGACACGAAACGGCATCGGAATTCGTACCGCCCAAGGGATGTCGGAACGGTTGGAGGGGCAAATCCATGTCTATGACGGGGCGGGGAAGGGAAAATCCCAAGCGGCACTGGGGGTCGTGTTGCGTTCCATTGGCCTCGGAATCAAAACCTTTAGCCAAACGCGGGTGCTTTTGTTGCGGTTTCTCAAGGGGCCAGGGCGCTACTACGACGAAGATGCGGCCATTGAGGCGCTGCAATGTGGCTTCCCCCATCTCATCGATCAAGTGCGGACGGGGCGTGCTGAGTTTTTTGGAGCCGATGATGTGACCCGGTTTGATCGCCTAGAGGCGCAGCGGGGTTGGGATGTAGCCAAGGGGGCGATCGCCTCTGAACTCTATTCGGTGGTGGTGCTAGACGAAATCAACCCCGTGTTAGACCTGGGCTTGTTGCCCGTGGATGAGGTGGTGCGCACCCTCAAAAACAAGTCTGCCGACCTCGAAATTATCGCCACAGGGCGAGGTGCCCCCCCCGCCCTCCTCGATATTGCCGACCTACACTCAGAAATGAGACCCCACTTCCACCCCAGCGCCGCCACCCACGGCATTGAGGGCATCGAGATCTATACGGGCGCTGGGAAGGGCAAGTCTACGAGCGCCTTGGGCAAGGCTCTACAGGCTATCGGCAAAGGCATCAGCCAAGATAAATCTCACCGGGTGTTGATTATGCAATGGCTCAAAGGGGGCAGCGGCTACACCGAAGATGCCGCGATCGCCGCCCTCCAGCAAAGCTACCCAAACTTAGTAGATCATCAGCGCTGTGGCCGCGATGCCATTGTCTGGCGCGGGCAACAACAGGAATTAGATTATGTGGAAGCCGAACGGGGTTGGGAAATTGCGCGGGCAGCGATCGCCTCTGGCCTCTACAAAACCATCATTCTCGATGAACTCAACCCCACGGTGGATCTGGAGCTGCTCCCCGAAGACCCCATCGTTCAAGCCCTCCTCCGCAAACCCCGCGACACCGAAGTGATCATCACCGGACGTTGCAAAAACACCCCGGCCTACTTTGATCTGGCGAGCATTCACTCTGAGGTTTTTTGCCACAAACACTATGCCGAAAAAGGCGTAGACCTCAAACGGGGCGTAGATTTTTAGTGGCTGGCTGAGCCACTTTTCATGGCTAGGTGGGGCGATCGCCCTTCCTTTGTTTAGGAATTTGTGAGGGGCGGGCGATCGCCGCTGACACCCGCAACGGCTACCCTAAAAACCGACAGAATCGGTCGGCGCTAACCTAAATATTTATCAAGAGTAGCGCTGTAGTCTTCATATTTTTTGGCACCCACCAAGGTTTCAGCCACATCACCGCCGCTAAAAAACATCACCGCCGGAATGCTGCGAATGCCATAGCGCTTCGCCACGTCTTTATTTGAGTCAAGGTCTAACTTCAACACTTTGACCCGCTCAGCATAGGCATCGGCCAGTTGATCGATGAGCGGCGCAATCAGCTTGCAAGGGCCACACCAAGTGGCGGTGCAATCGACCACAAACAAGGACTCTGCACTTAAAAGAGCATCAAACTCGGCTTCGTTTTGAATGAAATTTGCGGGCATCGGTTAAATCTCATGAAAGTCCTATTCTCTCATGCCGATCTCACTTCTCGCAGAGGGCGATCGCCCAAAAGGATCATCCCAAAGGCCAGATTGCTCCCCAGAAAAGCGGCCTCCATGCCCACCCTTGTCGGCAAGCCGCCGCAGGATAAGCTAGTCTGCGAGAGCTTACCTCAAATACCCGTGGCAATGAGGAGTACAACCAACACCAGGGTTAGCAAGGCAAACCAACTCATCCCTTGCCCTGCTCCTTTTTGATCTGCACTCAAATCACTGGTGTAGCGGCAATAAATACACTCAAACACATCGCCTTCGCTGTGCAGGCGAACCATCCCATTTCTTTTACATTGAGGGCATTCAAACACAGTTTCAGTAGCCATCTGTATTCTCCCTGAAACATAAGAAGCTATCCTAGGCTTTCAAATAATCGCGTCATTTCTTACGATCAAACCTAGAAACGATCAATCCTTGGAAGTAATGGGAAAGGCGCAATTTCAGCTTAAGTAGTAGTCACTTTAAAGCTCGGGATACTACCCACGGATTCCCCTTATCTCTATTATCCTCCAAGGATAAAAATCCTGTCATTAAGGATTGCAAATTGTCCTAGTACTTGGCAGCCATCGCTCTTGTTTCCTGCCCTCAACCCAAACCCCAGGTAGCTATAGCCCACAACTGCTTTCGTACATTGAGTCATCAAGCCTGCTTCACTTGCTCATCAAGACACTTGCCAGGGAAAAGTTGCCAGGTGATCTCAACGGACGGTGTACAACGGGCTTGTTAGGTGGCGATCGCGCTCATACTCGATGACCCTAGAAACACAACACCATTACTTGAAAATGAGCGGTGTTAAAACAGGAGCCATTAACATTTCAAACTCTAGATTGGTAGCACTAACCACATTCTCTACAAGTTTGCCCTCCCGTAGCCGCATGACATGCGTTTCAATAAACGTAATCTCTCGATTTGTCGCGGCAACACCAAAAAACTCTTTGGCGTGTTTTTGCACGGATCGAAACCGAACGACCACGCGATCGCCCGCAGCAAACATATCTTCAATGGTCATCTCTGAACCCAAAATAGGGGGAAAAGCATCGAAAAAGGCACTAAACACTTGCTTGTAAGCTTCACGTCCGTCGATTGCGCCATCTGGTTTTAACTGGAGTTTAGACTAAAGCCATAGAAAAAAGCGGTCTGAGCGAGGCTCAGGCCGCTTTTTAGCAGAAGCTAAGAAAGTACAACCCATCTCAGCGACGGCCTATGACCTACGATAGCTTGTCCAGATTTCGAGAACGTGCCCATGGGTA